>Ga0126342_10021932_pt1 | contig 10596 bp, 6 predicted proteins | sample Cyp1metagenome_FD_92528 | JGI IMG/M metagenome (GOLD analysis project Ga0126342, IMG submission 92528) | Coral microbial communities from Lord Howe Island, Old Settlement Bay, Australia - Cyphastrea 1 metagenome | ecosystem: Host-associated > Invertebrates > Cnidaria > Coral ...
TACCATGATATTACCATGATATTACCATGATATTACCATGATATTACCATGATATTACCATGATATTACCATGATATTACCATGATATTACCATGATATTACCATGATATTACCATGATATTATCATGATATGAATGAATGGTAATATCCATGGGATTCTATCCATGGGATTCACCAAGAAAATCGAGAAATTCTCCATGGGGATTTCTTTGTCCAATCAGTCGGTGGTTGACTAAAACTCACTTTAGTTCACTACAATGACTGTTGGCTTGATGAGGGGGATATATCAACTTATCAATCAACAATTAATTACTATATATATAATTAATTAGTTCGACATTTAGTTAGGGGGATATATATATATACATATATATATATGCACATATATATGTATATCATTATGATATATCTAACTAGTTGATACAACTTTATAATTAGGTGAAGTAAACCAACTTGCAAGGCTTGGGGGCCCTACTTTAAAAGTGACTATTTCTCCTCCCAACTCAGTTGCGACCGTTTTTATATGACTTTTGTCGCGGAAAAGATCCGATGAAGTTCAAGATATGGTTTTGTTTGATGATTAAGCCCCGCCAAATGCAATGGATACAACTGATACAACGGTTTAAAATCTCTTTTTTCCTTTTTTTTTAATTTAAAGTGACTATGGCTGGCAGAAACAAACAACGGATAGATAGCCCGCGATTTGTTGGCAATTCTCCGATCTCCGGAGGTCGATAAAACTTCGCGCCCAGGCAATCCTTATGCGCAGACCAGCCACAAAAGAACTAAGTCGCTTCCTCAGCGGATTTATCACGGTCGACTGTTGCGGCAATTTTCAGCAGTGGCAGAATGCACACCTTTCTGGAGAAAGGTCATTGGGAATGGGATTTCCCACCTTTTTGAACATGGTGACTGGGGGATGGTGCGTTTATGCTTTTTTTTTACCAACATGAGTTTGTTATGAACAGAACCCTCGCTATCTTCCCCTAAATCCCAACAGGGAATCCCACGATGGAAAATCAGCAGGTGTAGATTTGATTTGCGGTGAAGAAAAAACCGTCCGAGTCCATTTTCCTGGGAAGATCACTTTTACTTCGAATGGGTGAATTAAACAAATTATATTGGGGTTTCCATCAATGGGGGTACCCAATAGCTGGATGCTTTGTAATGGAAAATCCGAAAATCTAAAATGGATGATTTCGGGGTACCCCCTATTTTAGGAAACCCCCATACGATGATAAATGTATATTATATCTGTTTATGATCTATGGGCCTATGGGTTAGTTGGCTTCCAGTTTGCAAACTGTCAAATAACCAGAGGGGACGTGACATTTTTTTGGGGGGACAGGTACTAGAGGTACCAGTGTCCCATCACTTGTACTCATCCAAGTTGATCAGAACACCATGTTGATGGGGTGTAAGGACCACCCTCGGTCATGGTAGGTTTGCAGGGTTTACCACATGACCCCAATTTTCATACCATATCAAGTTGATCATATCTGGGTCATCCTTGGCTAGATACTTTAGTACTTTAATCGCCATCAATGATATAATGTACTAATCAGCTCAAAATCAGATTTTGGCAGGTATCCAAGATTCACTATGATAAGCCGCATCCAGATATCCTAGTTGGATCCTACAAGCTCCTCACTTTCATTCCCATAAATCATCATAAATCCCTGTAAGTTTGTAGGTGATTCATGAGTGAAAACCCAAGAATCCCTATAGATGCAGGAGAATATGTTGATGTAGAGATGATGGTGAGAAACCATGATAAACCCATAAAAGCCTCAGAACAAATCACCAGTCTGGGTGTTTCTCGCATTATGTTCACCCGATCTAACTATGTCAATGTATATATTCATATAATTATATATATATAAACATATTCATATTCACCCTTGGTCTATATTATGAATGTTACATGGGTGAACCTAAATACAATGGTCTAAACTATGATTTTTCAAATTCTTGCATTTATTGTAGTTCTAAAAACGTTCCAAATTCAAGACCAGACAGGAAGCTATCATGAATCTTCATAAATGAACCAAGATTATGCATTATCCAATTGTACGCCCATGAATATTTCACTCATGCTACTAGAGTCCACTACCCCATGTTAGTATGGTGGACACCTCCCAGCAACTCTGTTACACTACTAATATCATTATCCAATGATATCATCATTCATATATCACAAAAAATGGCGTTTATTTGGAAATACTTAATGTACTAAGAGTATGACTCATCACTCGTATTTCAGCCATTCATATACTATATATATACTTATATATATATATACATATATATATACCTTGGTTATTTTAATATATTATTCATATATAAATCATATTATATATATAAACACATCATTCAATGGTTAGCATTTTCATTCATCTCCAGCGGTTCTGAGGCCATGGGGATGTGGCCCTGAGTCTGTTTGTCTTAAGCTTCGTGGACGCCGGGTATTTGCGCCCTGGCGATTTTTGCGATGGCCTGGCGATTTCCAGTCATGGTGACTGGGGGATGGTGGATCTGGCAGCCGGCCATTTATGACACGTTTACAGTTTTTTTGAACTGGAAAATGGAGCATTAATGAATGATTTTTACGGATCTTAAAGATGGTGGATCTTTCCAGTTCGCGAACTGTTAGTCATAACCAGAGGGTCATCAAATCACGACAAAACATCCGGTGAGTGAATTGGATAAATTACACCAGAAATTACATCATCCATGACATAAACATACCCTCTGGTAAACGTTTACATAACTATGGAACATCACCATATTTAATGGGAAAAACCACTATTTCGACTGGGCCATTTTCCAGTTCGCAAACTGTTAATTTACCAGGCCGGGTACCCTAAAATGAACGGCGTTTTTTCCAGCATTTTCAAGCCTCACCAACTCAGGCCACTGCTGAAACTGAAACCCAAGCACTTGGAGGAGGACGTACGGGGCCTCAGAGGCAGCAGTTTTCGCCAAGGAAACTTCGATGTTGTGCTACGAATCCATGGAAATCCTTCACAAAATTTGGGGAGTCCGCACCATGTCGTATTTGTGAAGATTTTCCATTGAATATATATATATATATATATATACAATGATTAAACCAACCCATTGAATGATTTGATCTTGGTTGTGCATGATCTCTTGGCCATTCTTATTAAACGTAATCTTCTGCATCTCGATGGAACATCCTGATTTTTGCATATGTTTACAAGTTAAACCATTATTTATGGTGAAATCTCCGTCTATTGCAAATCCTATCCAATCCTCATTTGCTTAGGATTCATGCGGAATCCATGGATCATTTTGGATGTTTTTTTTTGCATGTTAAAACATGTTTTTTTTTAAACATGTTTTTGTTTTAATCATGCCAGGACACATTTATTGATAATGTAATGACCATTTTATCATATTAAACCATATCAAACCATAATCCACAATCATTTTGGATGGTTGAAACATGTTTTTTTTAAAAAAAAACATGTCTTTGAGCATAAAAATCCATGGATCATTTTGGTCGGAAACTCTGAGGACTGGGCCACCCTGTATGCTGAAAGTCAGCTGGGCGGAGGACCGGTGGCCCACCTGGGCCATCCTGGGAGCCGGTTTGGGTCAGCGATCCTGGTAGGCAAATAGGGTGGGCTTTTCTGCTGATTCATAGGGATAAACTGATCATTTTTCATAGGATACCACGTGGGATTTTTGACGGGATTATAAGCCTTATTACCCTCTGGTAAACGTTTACATAACTATGGAAAATCACTATTTTTCATGGGAAAATCCACTAGAAATGGTGGATTTTCTATAGTTATGTTAAATTACCAGAGGGTAATGATTAATGCTAGTTTTTGATGGCGAAAACCTTGGGATCATATCATGGGATGTGGTGAATTCCCAGCCTCACTGCCGAAAACCTTGATCTGTCGACATTGAATAAACGCGACCATTTCGGGAAGGCGGGACCTGAAAATCAAAACCAACCCCATTCGATGTTTCTAAATATCACTCCTAGTAGCTATTGTTGCAAGTGTTCAATATTAAAAAAGGGGGAAGGGATTCCGGATTCAGAACATGTTTAAAACATGGCGTGTAAAATAGATGATCTGTCCAATCATGGGCGATTTAGATCGGTTCAAGACTCAGGTGAGCCATGGTTCAAACATAGCTGTTGTGATTGGCTATGAAAAAATGAAAGAATAAAAACTTACCCGGATTATTGGGGATTACATTAACGGGTTACCGTTCTTAAATCTTATTTACTAACCAATATTTCATTGGATGGTATGAGTCACGTTTTTTTTTTTTTGTATGGCTCATGCTGAAAATGCCTTAAGTAAAATACCATCATGGTTTTTAACATAGGCTACAATTTAGATGGTTATCGGCCTGGCAAAGATCTTTTCATGGGGTTATTTATGATATATCCAACTGAGAAAGCATAGACCAAACAGCCAAAAATCAGGCATTTACCCGTGGACCACTGGGTGAAGCCTTCGATCAAATTTACTGATGAATCCGATGCGCACGTTTCAATGGGAATTTTTCAGGGAGAAAAATCATGGTGCTTCATTATTCGTGGATGAATCATGGAAGTTTAAAGTTTTACATGTTTTTTGTTTGATCATTGAATAACTAGTGATTTTCATCATGGCTGTCCAGTGGCCGAAATCATGGATATTTTTTCGGTGGCTCCGGCGACCTGCCGTGGAAAGCATAAATTTTCCAGCGACATTTTGAGCTGATCTTCGAGGCGAAGACCCACGAAGTCGTCATTTTTTTTAAATGGGTATGGATCAATACCTATTAATACCATTTTTAGGGGAATGAACATCCATAAATCCCAGCTATTTTGATGTGAACTACAGGGGTACAAGGTTTTGACACACTGCCAAATAAAAGAGCAATTCAAAGAACTAGCAAGCAGATTTGGCTGGTGAAAAAAATATGACCAATGACTCAATGACCCTTGGTGGTTTCTCTTCGATGGGGTCAATGTTGAAAGCACCAAGCCTCGAGATGTGTCAGTCCGTCATCTGGGCAATTTCTTTGTCTCCACTTAAGATACCCTCTGGTAAACTAACATAACTATGGAAAATCACCATTTTTCATGGGAAAATCCACTATAAATGGTCATTTTCAATAGCTATGTTAAATTACCAGAGGGTAGCTTCAATTGAGTGGGCTTTAAGATGTTTTAAGTTGGCTTATAACATCTTATAACCTCCTCTAGCGAGCTAGTCCTCATAAACCCGACTAATTGTAGTTAGAAACAAATTAGCTATCATAAAACAGGTAGTTAGAAACTAACTTAGCTATCATACATCAGGTAGTTAGAAACTAACTTAGCTATCATAAATCAGCTATGAATCCCATTAAATCAACTATAGATCCCATTAAACCAGCTATAAACCCCATCAAAATCAGCTATAGATCCCATTAAATCAGCTATAATTCCCATTAAATCAACTATAAATCCCATTAAATCAGCTATAAATCCCATGAAATCAGCTATACATGCCATGAAATCAGCTATAAATGCCATGAAATCAACTATAAATCCCATTAAATCAGCTATAGATCCCATTCAATCAGCTATAAACCCCATTAAATCAGCTATAAATGCCATGAAATCAGCTATAAATGCCATGAAATCAGCTATAAATCCCATTAATTCAGCTATAGATCCCATTAAATCAACTATAGATCCCATTAAACCAGCTATAAACCCCATCAAAATCAGCTATGGATCCCATTAAATCAGCTACAATTCCCATTAAATCAGCTATAAATCCCATTAAATCAGCTATAAATCCCATGAAATCAGCTATAAATCCCATAAAATCAGCTATAAATCCCATTAAATCAACTATAAATCCAATGAAATCAGCTATAAATCCCATTAAATCAGCTATAAATCCCATTAAATCAGCTATAAATGCCATGAAATCAGCTATAAATCCCATTAAATCAGCTATAAACCCCATCAAAATCAGCTATAAATCCCATGAAATCCTCCAGCATTTTGGTGAAATCTCCACGGCAGGAGAGTTACCGCAATGTCATGTGTCCGAGGCGATTGCTTCACAGCCCCTTGGCCCCGGCGATCAAGATATACCAAGGATGTACATGTAGTATCATGTAATATATATATTATATGATTAGACATATATATATATATATTTGTATATATATATAGTTGTATATGTATATATATATGTTCTATGTAAAGATACGATACGTCAGACGTGCACACGTTAGTTTATGTTTATATTTATGTTTATGTGCTGTACATGTGTACACATGTACATATTAATGTGTGTATAGAATACAATATACTAATATATATATATATTACACATGTACATACACATGTATATACACACTGGAACTTGTAACCATGATTCTTGAAAATCTTAAGGATCTGGGCATCACCGTTAGCATCGGGGATCCCATATGCTGCATGAAACTTCATCAAAACCCGATGATCTGCTCAATGCTGCTTGTTATGGTTCGGTAGGTCTTCGCGGGTAAACAAACACAAATGTTTATGTGAAAATAATTTGTGTGTGTTTGAGTCTGAAACCTGTGTATGAATTTACAGCGAAGGGTTCTTTTCTAGTCAATGCAATACTGAAAATTTCAAAACATTTCGGGTAGGAATTATTGAATAGAGTCCAAACGGAGGTTTCCGTTTGGAGAGGTAAACCAGCGTCCCATACAATTGCGCCCATCTACTCCCAAATATATCACAATATCACAATATCACATATATAATGTACATATACTGCAAACAAATGATGGTTCTGTGTTGGATCTATTCAGTTTTGCGCTCCGTGAAAACGGGACTTTCATCTTGGGATCAGACATCCCACGAATCGGATTTCGTGGTATACAATCCATTCAATATCCATATATATATAATGGTTAATCATAGTTATATCCCATTAATATATGGGTATTATATGGGATTTTTTGATGGGATAATCATCTTTATATATATATGGATAATATCACCCATAATGATGGTTAGTCATGGTTAATGATGGTTAATAATGGTTAATACTGGTTAATAATATCTGGTTGGTGGTTTCAAACATTTAGTATGGGGTAATGATGGTTAATCATGGTTAATAATGATTAAGAATCACTGGTTGGTGGTTTCAAGCATGACTTTTATGACTTTCCCATCATCTTGGGAATGTCATCATCCCAACTGACGAACTCATATTTTTCAGAGGGGTGGCTCAACCACCAACCTGTATATCAATGGAACTTCAAGAAACATATCACTGATAGATAATGATCATGGATCATTTTATTGTTTTTTAGCAGTACCACATGTTAATTAATAGTACCATAAACATATCTATGGTTTATAGATCTTTATAATAAATATAGATAGGGAGATAGATCCCATTTGTTATCTAGGTATAATCTATTATAATCATTTTATAATCTATAATAGGTTACCATCTATTTACCTAGAAGATTATAATCCATATACCCTCTGGTAAATTAACATAGACCCTGAAAATCACCATTCTTAGAGGAAACTAATCTTCCAACCCCTATCCACCAGGGTCTATGTTAATTTATTGGAGGGTAACCCATTTGTTTTCATCCCACAAGACATGCCACGGGGCACCATGTTCACTGAGGATTCTGGAGATGCTGTGCCTCACTGCAGCTCGTTTCTGAAGCGAAAAATGTTCTCCCGAAGCCTGAAATAATGGTAAGGGTAACTAACCCAAAAAATGCCTGAAAAATCCGGTTTGTGAATTATTATAATTTACCCAGATTGGTGAAATGGAACATGAAACTCATGAAATGGATCACTGAACACCATGAAATATCATGAATATCATTTGGACATTTGGTGGAACATGTATTGGATATGGATGGAACATCTATGAACATCTTGTTTTTTTGATACCCAGCGGTAATCAAAGATGGCTGGGAAATCCCGCAACAAAAAAAGGCATATCATGGGTGCCCCCGACACCAACTAATGTCAGTTGGTTTATTAACACCATAGTAATGCCATACTGTAGATATCTACCATAAACCCAACAGTTAAACTGGTGCTAAAAACCAACTTCGCAAAGTAGAGCATACTAAATCCCATGAAAAATCCCGTTAAATCACCATTGAATCACCATTGAGTCACATTAAATCCCATTAAATGACCATTTGGGGGCCCCAAATGACCAGTACTCAGTGAATGTTCAAGCCGTTTTTCTCATCCCGCCAGGCCGATTTACATCTTGGTTGATCAAGCCATTTACCCAGCCTGGTAAACGTTTACAGTTTGCGAACTGGAAAATGGCCCACTGAAATAGTTGATTTACCAACGGTAATTTTTTAGCTTTCACAGCCTTATTGAAAATGGCCATTTACTATTAACCTATGGTGGATTTACCCATGAAAAATTGTGATTTTCGATCGTTTTTTGTAACGTTTACCAGAGGACAATCTAACCCTCAAGCATTAGTGGTGAGGAATACCAAAAAGTGAGTGATACAATAAGAAATTACATATATTACACATATTACATATATATATATATATATTATATATATATATATTACATATATATTACATATATATTACATATATATATATTACATATATATATATATTATATATTATATATATATATATATTACATATATATTACATATATATATTACATATATATATATTACATATATATATATATATATTATATATATATTACATATATATTACATATAAATTACATATATTACATATAATTCATCCTAGATTGTCTTAACGGTTTCTTTTTTCTGCCCCAAAAGGAGGCTCCAAAGTCGCCTTCGAACGTCGCCTTCGCGTCCAGGTCCAAGAGGATGCTGAGGAGCTATGCAATAAGGCGTACCAAGCGGTCCTTCGGCGGCAAAAAACGGGGCCACGGGGCTGGCCATCTACTAACATATAGATTAAGATATATCAACAATAGATTGTCGCAACGCAATCTATATGTTAATCTATAAATATAAGATAATTTATCTATAGTTATTGATTGTTAAGAGAATCTATCTATAGATATTATGATTTTTAACTAATAATCAGAAAAAAACTAATCCAAGCTTATTTGAGGGTCTATTATCTAATTATACCAAATTCGGGATGATGTAAAATGACCACCAAATGGTTTATGATTGGGTAAGCACCACATTGGACAGACATTGCTGTGAGGAGATTGATGTGGTTAGCCTTGATGGGGTGGGGTAAGCACCACCCTGTTGATGGTTGGTTAAGGGACTTGTAATGGGGATGTATATACGGTAAATTCCTAAAATGGGGGTACCTCAATAGCTCGATGTTTTATTTCATGGAAAACCTATTGAAAAGGGATGAGAACTGGGGGTACCCCCATTTTAGGAAACGTACATATGTTACCGAATATATGTAGTATCTAAATATTTTTGAAAGATGTTAACGATTGTTATATACTACACAAAATATATCTCTATGGTAAGTGACTAATTCTTACAATGGGCTAACATTGTTAGTGGTAATATTTGATGGAACTTAACCAGTGATCTTGGAAATAGTTTTTCTGTGGGAAAATCCATGGTTCGCAAACCAGTTCAGTACTTATTGCTAGATGGTTTATTACGTAAAAATAATAATAGGGTACTTATGGGGATATCAAGGCTTTTGACCAAATAATGACGGGGATATTTAATGGATATGGACAGTGACTAACTTGATATCTGATGGTGGTCCATTGGCGGCCAATGAGAATGGGTATATTAAACGTATTAAGCCAATTATTACATAGGTTTACTAACAAATCGCCAATTGTTACTGTTATTGAACATTGATTGGATACAATTGTTTACGGACAATATCGTTAACGAACCATTTTAACATATTTTAACGAAAATTGCTATATGGTTTAATTATTGACCAACATTTTTTTGTGGCAGAAAAATCGTGATCATATTGGGGTTTTGACCAAGTGACAATGAGGATATTGGGAGAGTTGTTTCTGGGAAATTTTGTGGCTTAGTCAGTCATTAAGAAGTATTGCTGGTAACCAGGAAGGATGAGGATGTTCTATGGGATATATAACATCATATAACTGGCTTGATTTGACCTAGTATCCGATTCTCAAAATGATGTTTATTTCCCCATGTTAGTATAGGCCAGTCTAAACACGCGAACATGGATGAATTCTCAAGAATCAAAACAAGATGGAAACCACGAACCCGAATGTATTTACGTGCTTGGACTACGAGTGAAAACCTCTGCAATAGGAAAACGAGCCTTTTTTTTCATGCATCGTGCGCGCATATCGTCTCAGCGAAGGCACCTGATCAACAGTTCACAAAGAGACAACTGACGCACAAAGACACGCATGGAAAACATCCCTTGAAGACAGTACATATTTCCCCTGTTACCAGTCTGCAGTGTGGAGTGGAAAGTGTAGAGTGTGGAGTGTGGAGTGGAAAGTGTAGAGTGTGGAGTGTGGAGTGTAAAGTAAGGAGTGTGGAGTGTAAAGAGTGGAGTGGGGAGCGTAGAATGTGTAAAGTGTAGAGTGTGGAGTGTAGAGTGTAA
>Ga0126342_10021933_pt1 | contig 10596 bp, 12 predicted proteins | sample Cyp1metagenome_FD_92528 | JGI IMG/M metagenome (GOLD analysis project Ga0126342, IMG submission 92528) | Coral microbial communities from Lord Howe Island, Old Settlement Bay, Australia - Cyphastrea 1 metagenome | ecosystem: Host-associated > Invertebrates > Cnidaria > Coral ...
AACACCCATCTATTGTCAGTGAAATCCCAAGTCACCATTTTCAGACACCCATCTATTGTCAGTGAAATCCCTATTCACCATTTTCAGACACCCATCTATTGTCAGTGAAGCCCCTATTCCATTCAGACACCCATCTATTGTCAGTGAAATCCTTATTCACCATTTTCAGACACCCATCTATTGTCAGTGAAATCCTTATTCACCATTTTCAGACACCCATCTATTGTCAGTGAAATCCCTATTCACCATTTTCAGACACCCATCTATTGTCAGTGAAATCCCTATTCACCATTTTCAGACACCCATCTATTGTCAGTGAAACCCTTATTTGGGTTTGTTGTTTACCAGCTATATCCCATGGTATCCTCACCACTGACGGTTTGATTTTCAAAATAACCGCTAACCATTTGGGCGACATCTCCAAAGCTTTGCCTCACCCCACCTGGAGTTGACGGTGTTCCCACTGTTTAGTTCCTTCTTCTCCTTGTCCGCAATGCATTTTGCAGTCGCGGTATCTGTTTTCTCCTGAATGCAGCGCAGGTGGTTTATTCATGACCCAACAGGAACATTCATGACATTTGAAAGCACCAACCGAAAAAGTGGTGTGGTTCAAGGCCGGCAAATATATATATATATATATATATGTATATACACATATGTATATATATGTGTGTGTGATTGTGTGTGTATGTATGTATGAATGAATGTATGTATGTATGTATGTATGTATGCATGCATGCATGCATGCATGCATGTATGTATGTATGTATATATGCATATATACATATATGTGTGTATGTATGTATATCTGCATATATATATATATATACATATATGTGTGTATATATGTACAAGTGTATGTGTACAAGTGTATATGTATATGTATATGTATATGTATATGTGTATGTATATGTATATGTATATGTATATGTATATGTATGTCTATGTATATGTACATGCATATGTATGTGTATATATATATATGTATATGTATATTCATTTATTTCTATACGGTATATATATATAGTATTAATATATTATAAATTTGTGTGTGTGTGCGTGGGTCTGTGTGTGTGTTTATATGTGTGCGTGTGTGTGTGTGTTCCCGAATCAATCGAAAATGTCAGAACAGAAAATGAGTTCAGTACCTTACCAACGTAGCCGCACTCCTGCACCTGTTCGCTTTCACTCTGTTTGTGCTCGAGAAAATGCAGGCGCCAATGCGGCTGCTGCTACATCCGGTTCACCAGCGTGATCAAAATCTAAGTGGCCCACTCACACCGGTCCGTGAAGCCATGGGTGGTGTCAACAGAAATTCTCACCCCGGGCAGATCAACCCAGGAACTCCAGAAACGAAAATTTAAGACAACACCCGATGCGCAGCCTCCCACCAGTCGCCCTTGGCTGGCACTTAGGTGGGAAAGGAGTCTACACCATGCCATCCTGGCAAAATATGAAGCAAAAGAGTAAGAGCTTGAAGAACCTCGTGAAGTGTGTGTGCCAGTTCTCAGTGTGGGCCAGTTCTTAGGACTGAAACGACAGGGATTCAAATGGGTCAGCTCGTCAGCCCACTGGGTAAGATCTCGTTTGCAATGGCTCGGAGTTATCTGCGCGCCAGAAATTGTGATGTAGGAGTTTGCCGCGTCTGCTGGTTCAGCTGTGGATGCCGCGCTGGTTGTCTGAGATCATCGCAAGCTGAAGGCGTAGAAGATGTGAACCTCCATATGATGGATCAGCAGTGATGTGAGGAGAAGTGCCCCCAACATTTCCAGTGCAGCAATGCGTCCAGTAGGGTCTACATTCCTGTAAGCCCCGCGTTTTGGGGGGCTGTGGCACCACAGCCTGGAACTACCAAACATCACTTTTTGAGGGGGGTTCCAAGTCAGTAATCCACCCTCCAATGATGGCCGTACCTTTGGAAGAGGCACTAGTAGACTCGCCCGAAGATCTGCATGAGCAGGTTTGAGAAATGGCAAACAACGCGTGGAGGTTTGCCCCACCTTTTTGCAGGCCACTTTCCATGCCCAGAATGGCTGAAGCAATGAACATGCAAGTGGACATACTGAAGTGCGCAAGCTGTTGGATTCTCTGATTTTGTTCTTCACTGTCTTCAAACTCTCCCTGACCTCCGTATTGGTTCCAGATGTATTTATGTGTGTGTGGTGACACCACTGCTGCCGAGGGCTCCCCACACGTCTTCTAGCACTTGGGTATGCATTGACGCTGTTTGGTTGGTAAGTGACCTGACGAAGCGGATCCGCTTCAGAAGTTCTTAGAATATGTCCATGCTACGCCCAGCGGAGGTCAGAGAAAAGTTTGGTATGTTGCCACTGGTTTTGGACGCTCTTCGCAAGACGAACTCATGCGTGTTGTTACGGTTGGTGAATGCTGGTTCTAACCCTAAAATCCTACGCAGCCCATTGAAATGGCCCTTTGAGCTGGAATGCATTGATTTTCTTCTGTACACTCTGAGTGAGGTGCGCGTTCTCCAGTCCATACAAAAGTTCGCTTTGGGTTATAGCATCATACACTTGGATTTTCCATGCCATAGAACACTGCGCCGCTCTCCAGAAAGTACTAAGTTTGTACCAGGTTTGCATGATCTGCTGCAATTTCAATTTGACTTCTCGTCTGATATTCATCGACTGGGACAAATGATGGCCCGAGAAAACGGGTTCCGTTTTCCTCTGTAATTTGACACCATCGTGAAATCTGACTTGGTTATTCCCATTCATGGCTATAAAGCAACACTTTCCTCTGTTCAGGCGGAGGCCGTATTGCATAGACACTTCTTCTATTTCTTTCAAAAGTCTGTTTGCCGCGTAAGAACTTGTAGTAATCAAAAGTGTATCATCCGCAAAATACAATCTGTCAAACAATGCCCCATTCAATCTGTCATCCGCATATGCTGGGCGCGGCTTCAGCAGTGAGCAGTCCCAGCACCACTCCCAGCAGTTTCAGGTGCGGGCAATGGCTGGCTCGTGCCCAAAAGCCCAGGGGTAGTTTTCCCGACCCAAGACTGCCGGTGGTGCTGCTTTATGGGGCTCCTCCCTCTTGAATCCTTCTGTCGGTGTTCGGGTCTGAGATGGTGGCCGGCACTTTGGCTCCCTGGATGGAGTCGTCAAGTAAGGCCCGGGCATCCCTTTCATCATGCTCATCGGGTAACGGCTTGTCGAAAGGGCAGCAATGAACGTGAAAGAAAACCACAAAAGCGACTTTTTCAATTAGGTCAAAATGCTTGAGCCAAATGGCCCAACCATTTTGGCAGTATGATATCAACAACACATTGCTTGCTCTACGCAAGCTCCAAGCAAGAACAACATTTGCCTGCATAATGTCCAATATGTGGGTGTGTCTGAAAATATAGTGCCACAGTGGCACCCAAAAAATGCAAGTGCTTGATGGGGAGAATGATGACTAACCAGTGGAATTACAGCACGGGTTACCTATTTTTAGCCAAAAACATATTTGGCTGGTTGAAGAGACGTAAAAGTTGACCCATGTCGTGGGTGCAGTTGTCCCCCAGGATACCTCAAATTCTTACTGTGCCCATGGATGTTTTCGTGAAAAAATGTTTTCGGAGTGCTCGAATATTGGGGACCATTGCTGGGTACAATACCCTTGGATTGTATTGCGTGATTAATAGGTATTCTCCTTTTGTCGGTCAGTTCCAAATCATTACTAACTATAGGTGGATATAGGATTATATAGGTGGTATATCCCAATGTATCATTATCATTCATTATCCATCAACCAAGGCATCCTTAATAAAAAATAGCTCGTAATAAGCACATAATAGTTCATGCAGGGTGGTGCCCCCCAGTTATGTTTATTGGCAAATTGGTTTATAGATGTTTATAGACCTCATCTGCCTAGTATATCTATACCATAAAGCCAACCGTTAGCCTCGTCATAAGTCAACTTAGCAAGCGTAAATCCATTATGAATCCCCGTTCTTCGCGGTTGAATTCTCACTGCTTCTTCCTTTTTGGTGGTTAAATCACCATTTTCCTATGGAAGCTGAAACAGCCCTACCTTGTCTATGGAGTTTCTTTGTTGGTCAAAAAAGTCAAAAGAACCTCATCAGCTGAGTTTGATTCACCAACTTTATGGGCTGCAAGCGCCACCCAAAGTATTACGTAGCACGCCTTGTATTTGCACTCCAAAGCATTGAGCCACATGAGCTTGATCCTGAACTCGCTAAAGCCATGCGACGTAATCACCCGAAAGTCTCCGTATTCCTTGGCGCGGTCGCGCTTGGGAAAAATTGAAGAAACCAGTACTAGATTCCCCATTTATGGGTTTGACAGAAAATAGGTTATCTACCATCTTATGGTCATTCTAGTGGGAATATGATGACAAACCACAGGGTTTGGGAGTACCCAATGTTGAGATAGTCCTATTTTGGCAATTCATTTTAAGTCGCAATGGACGAAAAGCCTCGAAAAGCCACATCTAGTGATCCAGGAATCTTTGACTTGCATCTTGTAGGTAGGTGCCTGCGCCGAGAGCATCCCGGGATGACCGGTCCTATGTCCATGGCCCCTCATGAGTAAAAATAGCCTGATCCTGAATTTCCCACTGAAAATATACAACTATGTTCATATCTATATTATATCTTTAATATGTGTATATACGTGTATGATATATATTAACATAGTGGGATATTATATACACACATTATATTATTGCAAGACCCGGAGGTTTGCCCGGACTCGCAACGCGTGTCCGGAAAAGCCAATAATATGACGATGATGATGATGATGATGATGATGATGATGATGATGATTTTGATTGTATGATCAATTTTTCCCTGGGGCCGGGTGACAGGGGAGTTTCATATCTTCTTGAAACTCTCTAAGAAAACCAAAGGTGTTAATTGTTCTATGGGGCCGGGCGACGGGTGATTTTGATATCTTCCTAAAACCGTATAAGAAACCCTTGTGACTGTATGATTAATTGTTCCATGGGGCCGGGATATTTTGATATCTTCTTGAAACCGTATAAGAAACCCTAATGACTGTATGGTTAATTCCATATGATATGTAGAAACAACATGTTCTGGTTATATGATACGTAGAAGCAACACGTTCTGGTTATGATATGTAGAAGCAACGCAACGCGTTCTGGTTAACACCCTAGAAACACAATTGAACATGAAATCCTTCCCGTTGTTTGACGTTGTACAGAATTCCCTGGTATTTACCCTAGTCTCGGCTTGGGCAAACCCCGGGGTCCGTGTGTAATATAGTCCCTTCGACTGGGAATTCTGGCATCTCAAACGGGCCCAAATAAACCGGTTGACCATTGGTTGACAGATTGACACTGATGAAAAAACAAGGTAAAACAAAAGTAGGAGAACTGGAGATTCTGCACCAACAAAAAATACACTCTCTCTATTCCTTTCAACAAAACTCACCCGTGCCCGGCCAACCCTAAAAAACAGTCGGCCAGTTGGCAACTCCTCAGAATCCATGTCATAGCGTATTGGTAAATAACAGCTACCAAATGGTCTGACGACCAATAAGCCTCCCAAAAACAAGACTTAGCCGATACTTATTCAAGGCATTGATAGCCGGGCTCATCAATCAACCGCATCAATCAACAACTGAACTTGCCACATCATCGCATCAAGGGCCAAGGCACACGCATCCAGAATTCCTCACGGTCTCTGTCTTCTTGCAACTCCTCAGGCGATCTCGCCACCGGTGCCGTGGTTTCATCCGCATCCCAGCCACCTCCGCCTGGGAAATGGTGGCAAGACATCAAAAATGGAGGGATGAAAAACATTGAAACAAAGGTATGAGTAGCGAAAATACCTGACAAACAATACATACTACATACTAATAGTCTTGAATATAGACAGGATAAAGATAAAACATACGGGTTAAATGTTAAATGAGTATTAATATTCTGAAATCACCCGAAACTAACAGACTCCAAAATGGCCTGACACAAATTTGCCGGAACTCGAAGACGAACTTGAAGACGAACTTGAAGACGAACTTCGCGAACCACTGGAGAACTGGCTTCGCGTCCGCGAACGCTGGCGGGGCCCCCCTAAGGGACCACCACCACTCACCTTTTTTGTCTGATTTGTTTACATTTAGAAAAAAGAAACGTTCCATGGTTCATAAATGTTCATAACATCCGCCGTGTTCCCCCATTTTTCAGGACATTTTCGGCACAAATTTGGGGGTCCCGATCCCTTTTTTGTTTTGTGTTTGCACTTCGCCTCTTTCAAGCTCGCAGAATCCCGAAGGCCGCTGCAAGCCGTGAACGTGAAGAAGGCCAAGAAGAACAGCATCTGTAATTGCAGATTCTGAGTTTTCCTGAGTCTAATGATTGTTTGAGCCAGAAGGAGCTTCATAAACATACAGCTGGGTTACTACAGGCACCCTAAAATCAAAGGGAATAACATGCTCCCAAGATTTCCTTCTCAAATTTGCAACTTTACGTGTTAGGGTAAATTTTGGGATATCAGTTGAACGTCATGTTGCCTAGCTTTATGGAACCAACTTGCAACTTTTTTTTCGGTTTGGTTGAAAAAATGCTAAAACTTGGGCTATCCCGGCATCCCCCATTTTTTTCAGGCCCAAATCAACTCCATCTGTTTCATCTGTTTCATGTCCTGCCATGTCCTGCCATGTCCTGCCCACCTTGTGAGCTCCGCGCATCTTCCCTGGCTCGCTCCCGCGGGTCGCCCCTGGGGTCACCCCTTGGGTCACCCCTTGGATCGCTCCGGGGGTCAGCCCGCGAATCGCTGGGCCTCAGAAGCATGTCAATCCAAGCAGAAAAAAATCATGGTTCACCTATGGTTAATCTATGGTTGACCTATGGTTAATAATGGTTAATCTATGGTTAATAATGGTTAATCTATGGTGAACCAGCAAAAATCATGGCAAATGATCAATTTCACCCAGAAAATATGGAGAGTTATGTCAAGATGTTGGCATCAAAAACATGACAGCAATCAACAACATGTTGGGGCCGAGGAAGAAAAATACTGAATTCAACCAACACAAATGGGGATGGCCGTAATAGAAATAGTTTGTTCCATAGCTATTGATGCAACAAAATTGTTTTGTTCCGGCAGAAACTCAGGTTATCACTTTACCTATTTCTAGATGGGGTGGGTCGCAATTAAGAACCGGCAACCCGGTTCTAGCAATGCTTACCGTTGTTGGAATATGTTGGAATCAACCATACCATCAACCAGGGTGCCCAAGTTTGACCCATTAATTGACGAGTTTTTCTGCTGTGTCTGATGCTCACCGCCATCGTTTTTGAATGTTTTTGAAAAGTACTGTCATCATGATTATCATCATGATTATCATCACTAGTATGATTGCAATGACTAAGTTCACGATGGCAATGCAGTCTGACTATCACATCTTTCTCGACCGTGACGCATCGTAGCCGCCCCTTTTTTTCGACCCAGACTGGGCCTTCCGGCGGTTCCATGCTCGTCACTTGCTGCTCAAAATGCCATGTCGCTGATGTTGCCGGCTGCATCGCTGCTGGTTGCATGGCTGGTTGCATGGCTGGTTGCATCGCTGGTTGCACCTGGCGGCTACGGGCTGAATCGCGGCAAAAAACTGGCTCAAAATCATCTACCTCATAAATTACATGGCTGAATCCTCCTCAAAAAAATGTTCTTTGTCCATTGGTAGCCTATGTTTGTGCCATACTTATGAAATGGTCATGGTACCCGCAGTAGTGGTTGCTTAACGAGCAGACCCCGGCGAGTTGGCCCGCTGCGCGCCTCCGCTGTCTGCTGCATCATTGGCACAGTCTGCCAGGACAAGGTCCGGGATGAATTGAGGTAGGGTCCATCCCATCACAGGAATCCATAGTACTGTGATGTACTGTGTAATATACCCTCTGGTTATTTAACATAGCCATGGAAAATCACCATGTTTAATAGGTAAGCCATCTATAAATGGGCTATTTTCCCATGGCTATGTTAGTCATAACCAGAGGGTATAATATATCAATGACTTTGAAACTCAAGAAAAAAAAACCTAAAAAAAATCCCAAGACCTCGTGAAATTTAACATATATCTATATATATATAGATCAATATAGCAAAGTTACTGATATCTAATATCTATATGTGCCATGTTTATATCAGTACATGTTTATATCATGTATCCCTAGTAACTGAAGTACAATCCAACTCTTAAACATGGCACATATCAACGCTACCGTGGCTCAGAGATGGTACAGCATGGTACAGCCCTCTGAAAATTTGTACCTCCAATTTAGGTTCCTCAAATGGCCATTGAACTGAGTTTCATAATCCTTCAAGAAGTGACCATAATTATACCTCGTAAAAAGCTGTAAAAGGCCAGGTTTGTATCTGGCAAAACACCCAAAACATCCCACACAAAGTGCAGGCCTCCAAAATGATCGGGCTGGTGTTCAAGAGTCTCTTCCCCAGTTGGATGTACTGGCTATATGACTAATGAATCCTTCTTATCTCAGTATCTGGGCCTTCTGGGAATCAGAAACAAACATCTTGGGGCTGATGCCCCTTCCTAACCAACATGTATGCTGAGGTAGGGTTGATGAATTTGCAGATATGTACGACATATGAATATGATATATGGCATGCTATGGCTCAAAATCAATAACTAATGGTTTACCAATAAAAATAGATACTGAACGACCAACGTCTTGGTCCTAAATCTAAACCCATTCCTGGGACAAATTCGTCTCTGAGGAAACTTCATATGGTGCCATTTAGGCCACATCCGCGGTATGTTAAAAAATGAACATGCAATGTTTAATTCAAGACAATTCAATTCCGAGTTCTGATCATTTCATCAGTTCTTATCAGTATGAGAATAATAACAATTACCCTCTGGTAAACGTTTACATAACTATGGAAAAACACCATTTTATAGCTGGGTACATCCACTATTTCGACTGGGCCATTTTCTATGTCGCTTTTTGTATGTTTACCAGAGGGTAATATCAACAATTCAATACTTTTACCCTCTGGTAATTTAACATAGCTATTGAAAATCACCATTTTTAATGGGAAAATCCACTATTAGTGTCATTTTCAATAGCTACGTTAAATTACCAGAGGGTATTCCAAATGTGGTACCGGTACCCCCATGTCCCGATGACACCTGTAGCCATCTTAGTGGCTCGAAAAATCTACGGTCACCCATTCAGACAAAGATCACTTATGGTTACCAGATTCTGGTATATAATATGGTAAGTATATTAGCATGGTAAATAATTATTGTATGTATGGTATATAGATTCTTTGCACTTCATATGATTCAATAATGGTTCGATTATGTACAAAACATCATATTCATTTCTATAAGTGTTCATTTATGTAACCCATCATTGTCCTGGAATGAAAGACTATCGTGGTTGGGAAACTGTAGCTCCTTGGCTCCCCATTATATAAAAACCATAGCTCCTGACATCCCTCCCTCAAATTCCCACTGGATAGCTCAGGATGGTCCTTATGATAAAGGATTTTACTGATAGGAGTACCATCATGGGAAACCTTAGCCCTTACCATGGTCAAAAAAATATGAAACTGCCCTTAGACTAGATTAGCTAATGATTAGTTCCAACCCTTCGCTGTCAAAATCAATGGCATTCGGAATTGATCTACCTCCATACAAACTGTTTTATATCATTTTGGTAGTTTTCTGAAGGGTCACTACTAGTCACTACTATCATATTCAAAAAGAAATATTGTTCCTGGTGAATGATTGAATACCCTCTGGTAAACTAACATAACTATGGAAAATCACCATGTTTAATTAATAAGTAAATCAACTATAAATAGCCATTTTCAATAGCTATGTTAAATTACCAAAGGGTATTCACCTCAAAAAGAAACGGTGAAACCATCCATTTTCCATGGGCAAACCATCCATTTTCCATGGCACCCCACCTGCGGAGGTCGCACCGGGGTGCGTTCAGCTTGAGCAGCTTGGGGAGTGGCCACCTCAGTAGCAGGTAGAGATGTTTTTGAATAACCCAAAAATAGATATAGATATTACATATTAGATATTAGATATTAAATATTACACATAGATATTAGATATAGGTATAGATGTAGATATTAGATATAGATATTAGATATAGATCTAAAAATTGGATAAGATGTAGATATAAGATATAGATGAGTATGTAGGTATAGATATAGAAATTAGGTGTGTATATATATATATTATCTTGATATAGATGTAGATATAGATATTAGACAAAGATATAGATATTAGATATAGATATTAGATATAGGTATAGATATCGATATTAGATATAGATATTAGATATAGATATTAGATATAGATATTAGATATAAATAAAAAAAATAGATAAGATGTAGATATGAGGTATAGATGAGTATGTAGGTATAGATATAGAAATTAGGTGTGTGTATATATATATATTTGATCTTGATATAGATGTAGATAAAGATATTAGACAAAGATATAGATATTAGATATAGATATTAGATATAGATATAGGTATAGATATTAGATATAGATATTAGATATAGATATAACAAATTAGATAAGATGTAGATATGAGATATAGATGGGTATGTAGGTATAG
>Ga0126342_10021934_pt1 | contig 10596 bp, 7 predicted proteins | sample Cyp1metagenome_FD_92528 | JGI IMG/M metagenome (GOLD analysis project Ga0126342, IMG submission 92528) | Coral microbial communities from Lord Howe Island, Old Settlement Bay, Australia - Cyphastrea 1 metagenome | ecosystem: Host-associated > Invertebrates > Cnidaria > Coral ...
CATATTTTATATATACACACATAATATATATGTATATATATATATATATATCATATATATATAATATATATATATATATATTATATATAATATATATATATATATATATATATCATATAATATATATATATATATGATATATATAATTATATATATATTATATTATATATATATCATATATATATATATATAATATATATATATAAAATAGATATATATTATATATATGATATTGATATATATTATATAATATATATATATATATATTATATATATATATCATATATATATATCTTATATATATAATTATATATATATATCATATATATACATCATACACATGGATATCACATAATCTTGCCATATCTTGCCAAAGGTCTGGGTCGGTCTCCTTGCCAGTGCTCACAGTCGGGCCGAACTCATCGCCTAGGCTCATGGCTACTACTTGCATGATTCTAGGGTATCCGAGCCCTCAGTAGCATCAGTAATAGTTGGCCACACTCAACTGTACTAGTAATACCCTCTGGTAATTTAACATAGCTATTGAAAATGACCATTTATAGAGGATTTACCCATTGAAAATTGTGATTTTCCAGAGTTATGTTAGTTTACCAGAGGGTAATAATATGGAATTTGCGCTCAAGCAATCTGGGATCTCTTGTCTTGATAATCTTGTTGCGCATTGCTACCTGCTTCATAAACGGAATGGAAAGCGCAGCAGCAAAACGGTAGGCATCCCAAAAAAAGGAGCCAAGTGGCACATCAGGAATGGGTCGGCCTCTTTCTCTGAGATTGCCGCAGGGAAGGGCTGCATCACTGCAAACTTTGGATCTCCGGTCCTTACAGCGTCTATGGAACTTGACATCTGTCATGACCATGGTGCAATGGGATGCAATGGGTACCATTGGATTACCATTGGATACCAAGAGCCTGACGGATGTGTCACCTGGGCAGCTTTCACCTCGATGACCGACATCATGGTGCCTTTCTCGCGGCTTTCCTGGTGGGAACAATTGATGAGTGGCTGTGGGCAAATGTTTAAGAGTTTAACAAAACCCAAACCATACAAAACCAATACAAAATCGAACAAAACCAGAAAGCATCCGAAATTTGATAGACTCCCTCATTTCATGGTGATGTCTTCATAAGAGCTAGGCTATACAGTTGATTAATTATCAGGAAGGGCCAAAGCTTTGAGCTCTCAAGAAACAGTGCAGCCTAATATCTCTCCTTGATGCCCTTTGGGCTTGACAAACAAGCGCTAAACATGAGCCTTGATACTTAAATAAGGCTGCGGGACGTGGTCGCATGGCGGCTGCGTTGATGTGTCTGAAAATCACTGTGCGCTATGCTCAGCTACGCTCTCAGTTCCTTAAAAGCCACCTTCGTCGTCTCCATGCGTAGCTATTGGATGGTCCGAAAAATCTGCAAAGTCGATCTCACGTGCCTTCATCATCTTGACAGCTCCATTTCGAATCTCAACCACATCACCCACGCTTCCAAGGGCCTTTCATCCAGGTCTAGCGTAAGACCGGTCAGAATCTCAAAGTCCAAAAGGATCCAGGCTTTCCGTTTTGGCACGTCTGGGATGAGTGAATGACGTAACCACGATCAAGGCATATCAAGGCCAAACAAAACATGTTATTTAACATGTTATAACATATCATGAATTATACTCTTGGATTTTTCAGACATTTTAAGAACCATTAAGAATCTCTCCCAAAAGACAACCAACAAGTAGCAGCAGCAGCAAGTAGCAACAGGTTCAGCATGTTCCATTCCCTTCCGCACCTTCATCTCCTCGGAGTTCAGTCGCAGTGTGACCAGTCCTGTCGAATCTCCAACGACGACCTCCAGAGATCTTCACGTCGTGAGAATGCTTTGAGGGTGTGTCAAGTTATCTGAGATATTAATGTTCATTGATGTTCATTAATGTTCATGATCTTTTCATGATATTTTCATTATCGTTTCTAGCGTTTCTATCAACTTTCATCGTTCCACCATGTCTCTTTTTCTCGGATTGCCTCCAACGAGATCAATTGTGGAAAGCTTGTGAATAGAGGCGCTCAGCATGAGGATCTATCATGGGAAATCATCTGCAATCAACTGGAATTCCAATTTACCACAAATTACACGCAGAGAGATCCAGAGAGTACAAACACTTCATCCTGCTTTCCATTCGGAACATCAATGTCGCCTCCGTGAAGGCCTCGGCGCCCTTTCCCTCCTTCAGTGGCAACTTCTGAGTTCATTTGGAGGTCTGTGGCTCCAGATGCTGAATCTGCTGGCACATTCACGGTGTCATGATGTCATGCTGAATCTGTTCCACCAGAGTTGACACCTTTTGTTGTCTCCTCTGGCGTGCCAATGGACACAACGCTGACTAGGAGGTAAACACTCCGGCTGTCAGGCCTTGGAAACACACCGGCTGAATCCCGGACTGGGCATCCTTTCCCCCAAAATCATGGCCAAACACATCCCGTGTTGCTGGACTCAACATTGTGGCGTGTTGTTGACCATTGTAGTTTAACTGTAGTTTACATTAGTTCACCAATGTTCATGACCATCATGATGTCGTTTCTTAAAGACTTTGGGACTTTGGCAAACGCCATGTTCAGAGCCTCAGATGAGGCTCTGAGGATCCAAACATGATGTCGGTGACCTCTCCGAAGGACTTGGCAGCTTTCTTGACGAACCTCACTTCATTGTTCGAGAAGGAATATGACTATGACTACAATGCAGGTCTAGATACTGAATACTGAGTTGTAGGAAATTGTCAACGAAAGTAAAGTCTATTTGCCCCTGTAGCACAAAATGCACTAGCGTGCTCAGGGCCAGTCTTCTTTTCCGCCAAGCCCACCCTGAGCCACAAAGTTCAAAAACATGACTTCGGAACTTGCACTGAGTGGCCCATCCAGCTGTACTGTACTAACCAAGTGTGGAAGTCAATCTATGCCATGTGTTGCTGCATTCCCTCTGTGAAGATTCACAGTAGGGCCTCAGTGCCGCTGCAGCCATATCCCGCATGGACACATCCACAGGTCGCAGTGAGACTCCAAGCACATCCTCCAGAGAGAAACAGTTTTATACAAGTTCAATAGATATTCCCTGACCCAAACACCATACGAAGATAACACGATATAAACTAATCCATGCAATCTACTTGGAAAGGCACGCAAACAAACGCACATTGTCACATTGTCCGTGTCCCAACACGTGCCATCAGCGGACTAATGATGCCCGTCCTTTGCTGCCTTGCAGTTGCACCTTAGCTCGGGGGCATCCTACCATCGAAACCCCATTCAGCTTCTGTGAGCCTCTAGAAGGTCTCGAACCATGTCAAATCGGGATAGGCATGGCCGTAGGCCAATGCAATCGACTCCAGATTTTTCAAGAGTTTGAAAGGCTGGGGTAGGCTGGGAGCTGGGAGCATGACTTGTAGCCCGCTTTTCCCTCCTGGCTCTCTGTGGGCAAAGGGTAGGCCTTCGAGCAGAGCCGAGCTTCATGGAGGAAACTCCGCTCCCAGCCCCAAGTTTTGCCCACAACCCCTGTGCCGATGTAAGATATCCAATCTTGGTGCGCACTCTATCATAATCATGATAATATGTTATGTTAATTATTATACAAAGAGGTGGATCATGTTAAAAGCAGGCTTTACCCCCCAAACAACTGCCTAGTTCCCTCGGGAACCTTGTATCTGTCCGCAATCATCTCAGCCATCTGTACCTAACTAGATCGATTTATCCATGAAACAATTGACAGTTGAACCTCTTTCGGGCAAAGCATAACAGAGCTACGGTGTAGCAAAAATCACCCATTTGGGCGGCTTTGTGAGCGTGCAGCTCTCCAAATATTGCTCACTCCAGATCATAAAAAAGCACTCGCGAAACATAGTGAAACACCTCTGGTAAACTAAATTTAAACTAACATGATGATGGAAAATCACCATTTTTTTCATAGGTAAATCAGCTGCCAAGTGCCACAACGTGTCACATCGTGTCACGACACTGTCATAACTGTCATCAACCGATCCGGGTTGGGACTCTTGAGGCTCTTGCATTCGTGTAGACATTTTCGCTGGTGACAAGGAATCGCTTTCCGACAGCGCCCTCTTTCTCCATAGCTTTGACCTTTCGGAAGAGACCAAGGGTTTCCTACAAGGCACATGGTTAAGACATGTTAAGACCAAGCCCTACAAGGCAAAAGAGTTTATCAATAGACGGCATTAATAGTAACTATTGTGTAATCAATAATAGTCACTCAATCTTCTTCTTTTCAAGTTGCAATATTTTTTTAACATGCGTTTTGCCAGTGCACCCTGGGCCATTGCAGCTAGCATATCTTCGACGCTTTCTCAGTGTCAGGCATGAGCCAAACCCAAATCTCGAACATCAGTGACCTTGGTGGTCCCGCCACCGCTATTAATGTTGCAGCATGTTGCAGCCAGAATTTCAACATATTTCAACCATGTTCAACCTGCCAAAGCGACAGAGAGAATCTGCTTGGAATCTGGCTGGCTTTGGAAAGCCTTTCAGGCTTCCCTCAGATGCCTGCGGAAGATCGAACCACTATATATAATGAAACAGGATTAAACAGGACTTCGAATTGGCAACTTTAGTTTGACCATGTTTGACCCTTCAATGAACTGAGGCCTAGGAATGCCAAGGACAAATCCAAAGCCCAAAATCAGATTCATTTCATTTCAGAAATCATCGTCCCATCACTTCAGGTGAACATGTCCTGTCATGAACTCAGCCAAACAGGCAGCCGAACAGCCTTCTCTTTCATCGTGCCATCCTTAGGCAAGACATACCAGGCATAGAAAAGCACTGCGACGATCGCACAAAAAATGTCACAAAAGAAAGTCAATACACCTCAACACACACACAGTTTTCTACACTTGGTACGAGTACTTGCTCTATCTTATTCCTGTATATATGCTCTTTGCAAGAAGGAAGCCTGAAGCAAAGGGACAAGTCTCAGAGTACAAAACACTAATAATTGACAATGCTCCTCTTTCATTTGGACTCATGTTTAGTCAACAAGGGACACTCCACTGATCATGCAAGACTTGGAAATTGGTAAAATCGGCTCAGCTCTGCTCCAACATGCGCTTGATGAACAGAACTGACTCGCCATCTGCCCTACTTGTCATCATCGGTCCTCAAGTTTGGAGACATGGATGAGGTGATGAACATGGCAGGTGTCTCGATTCAAAGCCATGATTTTGCAATAGCAAAAACCAGCTCGCACGCCGATTAAGCGAAAGGCCGATCACAAAGCCAGGACAAAGCACGGACAGGTCAACGTTTAACCTCATGCACCAGGCGGAACAGCAAGGCAAAGTTGGTCTCAGCTGCACTATGCTGCACTGGTGCCATGACCACGGATCTTAATGTATTGTGGCAGCACCTTGGGATGCGAAACAAGATAGAACATTGAGGTTGACCAGCTAAGATCCAGTCTCTTTGGACAATTCCCAAGCTTTCTTTTCGGCCAAAACTTTGGAGACTTTGTAACCTACGTGCAATGTGGCAGGAAGACGGTTGAAGAGTGCACAAGTTAAAATCAGCACGAGAACTCAATGAGAACGTTGTTTCTTCCAAGCTTCTCTATGCTTTAGTCAACCATGCAACGAATCATTTATATACGCTGCTCACCTTTCATAGGAGTGTCTGGCGCGTCGTCATTCCAATCATCATCCTCCAAGACCTCATGGAACTCTGGAATTCGGCCATTTCTGAATGCTGTGATTTGTTTATGAGAAAACATGGCAAGCAAGAGAAGTCACGCAACAAAGAAGGGCGACATTTCAGCCTCAGCTTAGGCCTCTGCCTTGTCAGTACCGCCAGCCTTGTGGGAGCTGACAAATCCTACAACCTTATCCAGCCTTATCCCAAATCTTCCTTTTGATGTGACAGAATCGCCTTTACCTATCTTTGCCTTATATGCCATGATTGAGATGTATTTCTACAATTTTCTACATATCGTACATATCCATGATGGATTCTAGACAAGTTTGGTGCAATGTGGGAACATGTGGGAACTGGTGGCTCTGTCGTGACAGCGTTTTCCCGCCTCCAAATATGTCATAGGAGGCCCAACCGCAGCGACGGATGAGGTGACGACAACGCGGTTAATGCTGGCCTCACCAGCCACCCGACCTCCACCCGACTTGTCCAAAACGTAACTTTCACATTTCTCCCAAACGTATCCAAACGTACCAACAGCGCCTTGCTCGCCGCTCGCATAACAGCCTCCAAAAAAATGAATCATATGTTTTCTTATAAAATTATATAAGTCGTCTCGATCATCTTGTCTTCGCACCAACATGTTTCTGTCAAAACACTGCTGAAGCAATATCTTGTAGCTAGCCTGGATATGCCTGTCAGTGGCACATGTGAGTCTGAAACCCTCAATTTTCGATCAATTTCATTCCTCTGGGTTTGGTCACTTTGCCTCTGTTCCCTTCACTGCCGGCTCAATTAGCTCCTTCTGGACATCTTTTGCATCCAGCCTCGGTAACTTTTGCATTTTTGAAGCAACAACAATAGGAAGCAACAAGAAGCATCGGCCGATCGGCAACTAAGTCATGTGAAACTCCCGACTCTGAGCTTCTGTAAGCTTGTGACTTAAAAGGTGAGGCGCAGTGAATCACAAATTTGCAGCCCTCCATAGCCTGCATGGCCATGTGAGCAATGCCCATCCCTCTCTTCTACAGGTGCATTCATTAGGGTTTCGACAATGGACTATATTTTTTGCAGATATTCAATGATATCAATAGGATTAAACATGTATAATCCTTGCTCCCCAATCCTAAACCGGCCCCCCCAATAATAAACACCTGGAGGAGGTCTTAGTATTAGGTGGTATTTAGTATTACTGTAGGGTGCGAAGCTTCCCTCTAATACTAAATTTAGAACCTTAATTTCTTTCAAAAAACGATCCTAATATCGATTAAATAATTAGCTTTAAAATCTACAATAAAATATTGCCAAAAATTGGATTTCCAAGGTTCCCCTACTATTGACTGAAACACCATAATAAGAAGATCTAATTTCGATTTCAAAATCCATTAATTTCCTGTTTAAAATGTTAAAATCTAATTAAAATATTGCCGAAAAATTGATTTCCAAGGTTCCCCTAATATAAACACAAAACAAAGAAAATGCTTGATTTTAAAGGACGGACCCTAATAACACCCCGCGTTTTGTTTTTTACTAGTTCTTATTATTAGGGGGTGAAACGATGGGACCTTCATTTTTAAATTGTGTCCAAAAGGGGATAAATTAAAAATCAAGTTGGCCAATTTAAAAATTCCTTAAATTGTGAACCGACCCTATGTTTTAATCCTTGAGGTACGTTTAGTAATAGGGAGTAAGGATTGATCTCCAAATTGATGGTTAATAGTACTACCAATACCAATAGTATAGTAATTTCCAATAGTATTTTCCAGTAGTATTTACCAATAGTATTTTCCAGTAGTATTTACCAATAGTCTATATACCATCTGGTTATTTAACATAGCCATGGAAAATGACCCATTTATAGATGGTTTACCTATTAAAAATTGTGATTTTCCATGGCTATGTTAGTCATAACCAGATGGTAATTCTCCAATTCTTTCGCCCAGGGGATCGCCCAACTCTCACCAAAGCTCCAAGGCTCCGGCCTTTGCAAAGGCTTCTTCACCACCAAGGAGGTCGGCCTGGCTTTGCTTCAGATTTCTTCAGGTCCGAGGCTGGAAAACCATAGAAAGACCACAGAAAAACCAGAGAGAAATCAAAAAAAACTGTAGACCAACCATTAATTGAGCAAAACCTCTGTTTGCCATTTATTATCATATATCTCTGCTTACTTTAGACCCGGACCAAGATCAAACTGTATCTTCCAAAGATCAGATTGCCACTCCCCCAGCATCAACTCTTCCAAGAGTAAAATAGCCAACCAATTGAGCACAGTGGACCCAACGCCACGTATGAGTTTGTCTGAAAATAGATAAAATAGGGAACCTCAAAATCCCAGGCTTTGTATTGGTCTATCATGATGTTCCCCACATTTCCCCACTATAAAGGCATTTTTGGTGCATCAAAAATGCACCTCGCAGAGCTCTACTTGAGGAAATACCCGCTTCATCATGGCAACCTCGGGGTCAAAGCGATCAGAAACAGCTGAGAAATCATTGATATCCTGTCAACCCATGTCAACGCTTCTGCTTTTAGATCAAATTAAACGATCTCAAAATATCTTGTTGTACAGTGAAATTGCGATCAACCAGCGATCAACTGCATCTTGAGAATATACCTAGCCTTATCTAGCGTTTGAACCAAGAGGTGTTCATCGCCATTCAGTCCTGTCAGTTCCGTCCTATCGAAATGGCCTATCTGCACCAGCCTTGGGATCGCTGGAATCCACAGAGCGCACCGTGCCCTTCACCTCGCCATCGATTCGCCAGGGATTCGCGGTATGGGTTGCTATCTTCTGGAATGATCATTCCGGGGAGCAAATCTTCGCTCCAAGAAATCATCCATTCAGTGTATTTCAGTGTGTCTTTGGAGAGAGTAGATAGTGGTCGTTGATCGCCAGACTGCGCTCTGTGATGGGTGGCACATTAACGCACACAGGCAGTCCAGCAATCGAGATCCGACTTCAATGGTAAGTTACAAACCTCTTCACTGCCCGAGAAATTCTAAGATGCAGTTGGCTTGCGAATGGTTGTGTTTCGGAATGGACATTCTAGGCACAGTCGTGGTTGCAGACCACTTCTGCCATTTTCAGTTACACTGCTGCCCAACACTAATTGCTGCCTGATCTGTCCAACATGTCTTGAAAAATCGCTTCACTGGAGGGAACCTTGACTTGGATGTTCATAGTGCATAAGGATTGTCAATGTTATATCATGTTATATCATGTTATATCATGTCATATCATATGTCGTTATATCAATTTTCCTGATACAGTAATACTATTATTGATGAGATCTAACTAGCTATATAATTAGTTCATGCTGTTTTTTGCATCAGGTTTGTTGCCAGTGCTAGCATTGACAGAGCTTTGCCAGCTCTGGAAGTGACCGTGATGACTCGTATGTTGTCGGCCAACACCACACACCACAAAACTCGTCGCCTTCTTTGCTAACAGTGGTGTATTCAGTAAATGTTGGCAGAATGTTGGCAGTGGTGTATTCAAAAACATCGCAATTCATGGCGAGCCGAGGCCTTGTAGCCCTCCGAGAGCAGTCTGCGCACAACGCTCCTGGGAGGCATATGTCATTAATGCCCAAATAAACAAAAAATATCAAAAGATTTCAACACCCAAGAAAAACGGGCCAAACCCTAATTGTGGCAGTACAAAAGATATATCTAGAAAAAAATGGAGATAATTTTCACATATTTTCACATCTTGTCACCATGGCCAAGGCACGTTGCCACATAGCCAGCGCAACCTGTGACCAACACGGTGGGTTTCACCTGGATCCACTTCTCAGCGCCCTGACAGGAAATTGACATCGTCCGCACTTCGCTTCTCTGTCAGTGCAAACACAGTAAAGAGATGTAAAATGTAGTAAGGATTCAACAAGCAAAGGGCAAATATGGGCAAATTGAATAGCCTTCCTATTTGAGTTGACTTCTCATCCTGCCTTCGCAGGAGTGGCTTTTCCACCCTTGCCACCTCGTCCAAAGTGCTAAATGACATCCTTTGAAACAGGACGGAAGCAGTGATATCTTGGGCAAAACCCCAGAGATTTTCAGCTCCAAGCTTCCAAGAAGTCCGCCATTCTTTCAGAAAAAGATACTCTTTGGCATGAGAAAGGTCACACTTTAGAAAGAAAATGAAAGAAATACACAAAAAACAAATGATAAACGTGATAAATATGATAATAATAGATGAGCTGTGTTTTTTGTTGTCTGGGCCTTTATACCGCTGCTTTGCCTACGCCACTGTCTACGCAATGCCTACGCGGCCACAGTGGGAGCCTACGCGGATCATACCTTTGAAGGTGTGTAAAACGATACCACAACGTACTTGTTTGCCTACGCCATGAAATCTGGAATCGGAACTTTTGCTTACGCGACCACAGTCCCATCAACACTTTGCTAAGTGGCAATGTTTGCGGCACCCTGCAGGGGCACCAGCCAGCAGGCTTCAAACCGCACTCTGCTCTGCAGCAGCACAAGCACCCAGACTCCAAAGCGCCCATAGAAATCTTGCAGCCACGCCAGCTCCCAGGTACCAAAGCGCACACTAAAGATTTGGCAGATAGATCACTGAAGGCTCAGTAGTAGCTTTTGACTATGCTGGAGTCAAGCCAAGCAACGTGTTCGACTGTCACTAGCTTGGTGTTTCGACGTGCCGAAGGGCAGTTCTAGACAGCTCAATGCGTCGAATATGGACTCATTCGCACGTGGGTGGTGGTCGGTCTGTGCACCCGAGCCTATGCGGTGCCTACGTGAAGTCTACGCGAAGCCTACGCCTGTTCCAGGGGTCCCCCGGCAGAAATCTGGTGAAACATTCGGCTCAAGCAAGAGCCTTATGGCCCTTACAGCAACAAGCAGGTGGAAAGCGAAGAACATCTAGACTCCAGTTGGCATGGAC
>Ga0126342_10021935_pt1 | contig 10596 bp, 7 predicted proteins | sample Cyp1metagenome_FD_92528 | JGI IMG/M metagenome (GOLD analysis project Ga0126342, IMG submission 92528) | Coral microbial communities from Lord Howe Island, Old Settlement Bay, Australia - Cyphastrea 1 metagenome | ecosystem: Host-associated > Invertebrates > Cnidaria > Coral ...
GGTTCTGGAAAACCTGGATTGTAGTCATGTAAATGTCACGCTTGCTGCTTCTTGTTTTTGAGAGCTGTCATTCAACAACGAACATGTGCACTGGACTTCTTTGGACTCAGTTGTGGACTGCTGATGTCATTGAGTTTTGGGACTGCAATGGACCTGGACAGTTAAGGACTTGTAAGTTTGCCACTGTGGAAGTTTTGGGTTTTGGTGGACTGCACATCCATCAAGCTGCAGAGTGTTGTCAGTATTTGGCAATTGACACGTTTGAGCGAGATGCGTTTGCGTTGCATGTTGCACTTGCGGATGTGATTATAGTGAAATGGGTTGTAAGTATGCAGTCGAAAGGAACCTGATCTTGCTCCATTTTATTTTGTGGTTGGATTTGACGGTCTGAAGACTGTTGAGTGTCTCAAGTTCCATTTCAGCTCTGCACCTCTGTCTTGAGGGTTATCCCAGCAATGAGCCGTGACCGTCGAGGTCAGTGGCAAAGAGATCGTGGTGGTGATGGTCGCCGCCTGTCCCATCCTTCTCAGAATCCAAGAGGGTCACGACCAAGAGCGGAACCGGGTACCTTCGAGATTGGAGATAACATCGGTTGGCATCGCCTGCAAGCTCCGGTGCAGCGGGAATCCACATTTCGTGGTCGTCTCATGGAGCTCCAGTTTGCTGTTCATCTCTATGGTGAAGTGCACGCAGCGCATAGGGTGATCAAGGGGATGAGTGTTACTGCTGGACTCATTGAGTTGACCTGCAACCAAGTTACCAGGGGCCTGATGGAAATTGACGAATGGTTAGAGAACCTGAGTGCCGTTCTGAACAGTGAGATTGCTACCTACGTCATGGATTTGCACCACGGGGACTGGGCCTGAGTGGTGAGCGTAGCGACTGGGTGCTCCGGTCCTCAGAGACCTGGTAATGTGAACATATTAGCAGGTGGTTGTTTCACTGGAGGTTAGTGAGAGTGCAGTGACAAAGGGGGGGTTGCAGAATTTGCAATTGACCTCATTAGGATTCGATCCTCTGGAAAGGATCTTGGTGAGGTGTGTTTGTATTTTGTGTGGTATTTGTTAGTTACGGCATATGATAGTACCTAGTAGCTCATGTACTCCTCTGGATAGGAGTGAGAAAAGCATCATGTGTGATGTGGATTGTAGCCTCATGCTCGAGAGCTTCTCATACCTCTTTGCTCGACTAGTGCTGAGGGCACTCGAACTGTATCAGGGGCGAGAGACTGCTCGGGTCCCAGTGGGTCTAAGGATCCTCCACCTAGAGCTGTGGAACATGCTCCGACATCAGCAGAGATTGTGTTGGACGCCGGTGCAGCTGATCAGCCTGCACAAGGAGGAACCAGCGCCAAGAAGAGGAGTTTGGAAATAGTTCCAGAGATGTTGGCAGATCAGCCGGATTCTAAACGGCGTGCTGAGCAGGAACTAGCTTACCAAACCCTGAAAGACTGTGTAGTGGAGTTGCGGATCGCCACTAACGCCATCGAGAAAATGGCAAAGATGGCGCAGCATCAACAAAAGACGCGAGATGCTGCCGCGGAACAAGAAGATGCCCTTAGAGGGCAGCTTGAGAGCATTGGCCATCATTTGCGTGCCACAGGTGGCGGGATCAACTACTAACTACTATGCAAGTCAGCTTGGTGGTTTTAAAGCAGAGGTGAAAGAGCACCTGAAGCAGTTCAGGAAGTTGCTCGAGAAAGTTGATTGGGATTGGTGCCAGGGCCCGAAAGCCAGAACTCCTATGTGGGAGGTGGTAAATACGGCTGTGACACAGCTCGCATTCCACTTTGAGGCATCAAAGCAGTTCAATGAGAAGCTGCTAGGAGGACAAAACGAATTGGTGGTTCTGATGAAACAGATGAATGAGATGTTCCAAGAGTTTCAGACTCGGCGTCAGCAGAAGGAACAGCCAGTGACTCCTTCTAAGGCGCCGCCAAATCTTGGGGCTGTTACCTCAAGTGGTATACGGCCATGGCGACACCAATGCATCCGATGACGCCGATGACACCAATGACCCCGGCCATGCCGGCCTATGCTGTGCCTTCAGCAGTTTTCTCTTGTGGAGGTCCGAGGCCGCTACGCAGCAAGGAGAGGGATCCTTTTAGACTTGTCGGTTAAACACGAGGATTTTGGCATGTTTGAACTCAAGTTCTACTTGGGGATGGGTTGAAACCTTGATTTTCGACCCTAGCCTGGTTGCTAGCTCTCTGTTTTTTTTAATCTGCTTTGGGTCGCAACCATGTGGTTTCTGCTTGAAGAACTGAGGCTGACGCCGAGCAAATCATACCGCCGCTACTAGGACAGTGCCATCGCTGCCACCGAGTCGTGCCGTTCACTTTTTGCCCTGGGTTTGGAGGGTGCAACTTCCATCATTAGTGCTGGCTGCAATCCAAATTTTATTGTTTACACTGCTGGTATCGAAACCGGCTGCAACGTGCCCCCGTTGGTTTCGAACAAACATGCAAAGTCATGTGATTTTGTGGCAGTATCCTAGCATAGTGGGCTCGTTTCTTACAAACAATACGACAAATTGCAGTATCATGGAAATTCATAGCATATATTCATCTGACCAATCGAAATGAGGAGAATTATTATAGTCTGTGAGTGTGGGTAGTACACCGCAAGACGTGGTTTTCCATTTGGATATGGCTTTGGATATCGCTCCAGGCACTGATCGAAATGAGGGAACCGGCGAATAGCCCTGGATGTTCATCTCAACTGTTTGTAAGGATTGATTGCATGTTTAGAAATCACTTTTTCAAGTACCTATTTTTCACATCCTAAACTTAATTTCGCCGGAAATTGCCTTGGAATAGTACAGCTAGATGCAGCGTTTCAGGATCGACGAGATCCACCGACAGGTGACCATCGTTTCGTCCCTCGAACAGTGTTTGGGTTCCACGCATATTCTACACAATTTCCGATCAAAATCTATTGGTGCGTGCCACGATGGGCGCAGCCAGTTGATAGTTTCTTGAATTTCAAGAGGTGGCTGTGGCCCAGACTTTTAGGACTAGCCTGCTGTAGCTGACCTGTTTGCCACCCTTGGTTTAAGCGCAGAAAAACAGCGACGTCCATGAGGCGTGTGGCAGGCGAACCTTAAGCAGGGTGAAGAGACGGTGGTGATGCGTAAGGGGACCATACCTCGATTCTTGAGACAACTTCAGTGGCAGAATATCCGGAGGTGCCATCTACTGACTTTGGCTGAAACCATAGAACCAGGGTCAAATGACGACTTGGGGCCCAGCAAGGTCTGGAGTCAACCTGCCACAGCCACGAGGTTTTTGGCATGAACCGTTCACCCCAGGGAATCCCAAAAATTTTGCAGGTAACTGGTGATGCCCCCATTATCACCATGATGAAACCCTGATCACTATTGATATCCATTGATATTAAATCAACATACTTTCACCATGTATCACTATCTGGTTGGTGATTTGGAACATTTTTTTCCCATATATTTGAAATAGTAAACCCATATTTCAGAGGGGTAGGTATACCACCAACCAGCTATTGGTTTTCACCATGCATCTTGGCTCAGCTCGGGTGTGGGCCATGACGCCATGAGCGCGGTGGAAAAGGTGGGCCATTGAGATTTTTCAGCACAAAATGGGGACTTAAACATTAAACATGGTGATTTAACCATATGTAACCACTGAAGAATGGATTTGGGTCTGAAAATGGTGTATACCTCCTAATTTTATGTAATTTTCATCGTGAAAGTAAGGTTTGAAACCACGTGGGCGTTTCAGACAAAGCGTTTGGTTCATTTTGTTATCGGATATGAGTCACTAGTTGATTGGTCATGGGCTATTGAATTTCCATGGTTCATTGGGTATTCAATATAAGATGTGACAATGAAAGTAGTGATTACGCATGGGAAACTAATCGTTGGTCATCACCATACCCAAGCTGATCGTTTGAATATCTTCAAATCATTGAGCAGAAATCAGATCCATTTGGACGAGTGTGAAAAAACACAATGCGTGGTAGAAACGTGGTGTGGTTCCTTCGATAACTCATGACCATGGTCACTTGGATTTGGTTTCAACAAAACACATGAGACATGTCAATGGTACGTGTCCAATCGATGTCTCTAGTCTGTCACTACAAAGGTGGTGCCCCAGTTCGTTAGCTAAATTCATTTGCAACGTAATGTAATGTAATGTAATGTTATGTTATGTTATGTTATGTAATGTTATGTTATGTTATATTATATTATGTATGTATGCAACTAGGATATGGTGGTAGAGATATCCATACTTCATGGGCTGTAGACAAGGCACATCACTGGGGGGCCATGACCATCGTAGGTCAAAATCTTCATGGATTTTGCGGAGATTCCGCAGCTCGGAGAAAAAATCCAGGGAAGACCTGGCAAAAACCTTGGGGAAGGGCAGGTTCATAGCTTGATGGCAATTTTCATGGGATACTTCTGATACTTCAGTCATAAATCAATGATTTTTGTGTTTTTGCATATCGAAGTCAGGTTACGAGACCCTCGATCGGATTCTTAAATGGATGCAGCACATTTGACCAGGGCTTCGAAGGTGTTGTCATGTCGGGAAGGGATTGTCAGACCTTCGCCTAGTGGTGCGATTGTTTGGGGAAATCAGGTAGGCAAGGCATTTTTGGTCTGTGGTAAAGCCAATTTCATAAACTCCCAAAATCACCATTTTTATGGGTGCTATGAAGTAGCTGCACATGGTAGGTTTATGGTATCTTTGGCTTCCCGCATGGGGTTTTGACAGGGACCCCCCAAGTCTATGGTTTGTGCACGGCCGGTCATCCTGCTGGTAGTTTGGGCACTGCTGCTGAGGACTGGAGATGGCGCATATCTCAGTTGCGAGGGTGGGCCTGGCGGGACCAGAAGATGTAGCCATGGCATGACTAGCGATGGCTGGGGCTAGGAGTTGATTTGGATCCAAACTTTGTTTGCTTGAAACGAACCTGCAAGCCCCGGTCCAATCAATGGCTGGAGGAAATCTTTTGGGTCGAACCGGTCGTTCATACCTGTGGTTGGACGAAACCGATAACAATTGAATAATCCTGGGATATCCTGAGATTTTGTTGACTTCACGTAGCTCTGCTACTGGTTGTATCGGAAGGGTACGGTTCAGGCGCACTTCATGAGGGTCTTCAGCCCCACCGATTATCAGGTGCGGCGCGGAGCGACACCCCCCGGCTGCGATTAGAGGCGTGCCCCCCAAAATGGGGCGACCGGCAAGGTGGAGGGATTCCATTTTTGAGCCCTACTCATTCGCTGGGTCTTCAATGTGTTTAGCACCAGGCCAAGCCTTGACTTGCCGTCTTGCCGTGTTCTGAAAAGATCCCTTAAACAAAGCAAGGACCAGAGCGGCACCTACTCAGCTTATGAAGATCACCAGCTGCCTCTCACTAGCAGGGCTTTTTTCATTGCTCTTTGCTGGTGGGCCAAACTCAACAGTTTTTTTTGGCCAAACCAAACACCCTGGAACGATGGTGCAGTAAATACACAGAGAATTCCAACGCCAGTGTAGTACTTTTCCAGTCACACCCGAAACCCCGGGGCTCAGGATGATCTGCACAACGATTGTGCCATCTGTTGATTTTTTTAGGGATTCTTGATGCATAGTTTCCCCATTTTATCCTTTATAGCCCCCATTTTAATGTGGTTTTAAACTTGAAACTTGAAACCATTAGCCGGATGGTTTTTTGGCTTTCTAGTGGTGTGCCACCATTGTTGGTTCTATTCATTCTATGATTGGCCACCCAGATGGGTATGGTTCAGTGAGTCAATTCCGTTCCTCTTGGGATGAGAATGAAGTACAGTTTTTTTTGTGGGAAACCCAATGCTATAAACCTCCCAGTTAATGTTGGTAAAGCGATAGGATCGACAATCCCACATTTACCATTTTTATGGGTTGTATAAACCATCAAAATGGATGGTTCACTATTGGTTTACTGACATTAACTGCTTTTACAACCCAATCTGGCAAATTGGGGATGATTGATTATGGTGTTGTACCGCATTAGGGCAAACCCTCCTCGTTTTGTTGATATTAAAAAAAATATATGCTGATGTTTCATACATTTTCATACCATCTCTCTCGTTTTTTTACGTATTTGTATAGACTTCTCAAAATTTATCATGGGGTTACTACGTAGAATTCTTTCTAACAGGCTTTTGATCACATCCGGAACCACCCCAAAGGTGACCAGGAAAAAAGGCTCGTCACCATGTTTTGTCAACCATCAACCAAATTTATAGGGACAAAGACCATCAGCAAATAGAGATTTAACATGATTTAACCATTAACAAAAAGACATCTAAGCATCAAGGATTGGAACTTAACCATCAAGAAAGGACGATCAAATCTATCAAGAAATTGGGGAGGAATAGAAAATCCTTGATTCTCAAAATAAATGAAATCTATCAAATCTACCATTTATTATCAAATCCCAGCGTTTTTGAGGTGTCCGATTTTCGAAAAACCAGGAAGCGCTGGAAACTTTTTTGTGTCGCCTGCCGTCCTGGCGTGGAGGCGCTCGGTCTGAAAAATATCGGGTGCCCCGAAATTGGATGCCGTGTTGTCATTTTCCCTATGACCCTCTGGTTATGTCAAAATAACTATTGAAAATGGCACATTTACAGTTGATTTACCTATTCAAGATGGTGATTTTCTATAGCTATGTTAGTTTACCAGAGGGTAAATGATTATTAAATGGCCTAAAATGGGGAGTAATACAGTATACCCCATCTTCTGACATACCCATTTTTTCAGTGGATGATCGCCAGTTTTTGAGGGGAACCTGGTCATTTTAGCTCTCTAGGCACCCTGAATAGGGTGATGGGTCAAAAACCCGCCCCCGGTGAACAGCAAAATAGTTGGTACATGGATGCTCACTGCCATTGATTGTTTTATAATGGGTTTTGATCCGTACCCGGTGCTGAGTTCCATCTTAAGGAACGGTCATACAGCCAATTTTGGAGGGGTTTACGGTTGATGTGCCCGCATTGTTTTGAAACCGTCAGAGATGTTGGATGACCAACACCTAAAAAGGGCGGACCATCGCACATCTGTGGTTCTGGGTCAAAACTGTATCTAAAACCTGCAGAGTTTGATGAGATTTTCTCTGAGACCAGGAAATCTTCTGGCGGAATCCTTTCTTTTGAACAGCCATGAAATCAGAGGGGCAAATGATGGTAGACCATGATGATCATAGGGGATTTAATGTTTATATTTATATCATATATCCATTAATATATCCACAAACATAATTACACCTCTTAAACACCTTAAACATCAACATCCTAAAATACCGTAAAATTAATGGTATATAATTAATGACTGTGATTAACCTATCCGTGGTCGATGGATTTCAGTCCTTGCGTCCTAATGGTTAGGACGCAAGGACTGAAATCCATCGACCACGGATAGGTTTAATGGGATGGTCAGAAAAATCCATCAAGGGATTTACATAGACCCATTAGGATTTCCAGTGATGAATGACCATAAACATCCATAAACCCATTAGGTAACCATAGGATATGGTAAAATTAGGTGTTTAGCCTTGGCACCTATGGATCCTATGGTTACACTAAGAACCATTCTGAGTTCACGCCTTTCTCAGACCTCCCACCCCTGTACAAGACCTTTAGTAACCCCCAGAAGCGCAATTTGCCACTGGATAATCAAGCTGTACTTGGAGGATCAGACTACCGTTCGGAACTGGCTGGTAACAGACCACAAGCCATTTTTCTGTGGTTAGCCAATGATATAATTTTAGCCATATATTTCTATATGAATCACCAAAAATAATTTTTATATTATAGTGATGAAGCCAAATATGGTCACTATTCATATAGATTTCTATATATCACATGTGATTTTAGCCAATCATGAATCATATGAATGGGATGATCGGATGATCCTCCAAGCACCCCTTGATCCCTCGATCTTTCAGGGCGCAACTCGCCGGCGCTCCGAGGTCAGCGGGAGAACGGCCGCCATGCCAGCGAGTCGCCGGAGCGGCACAGGGCGGAGGCGCGCTGGGACCCGGTGGGATTACCGGGGGGTTTGTACCGGTTGTACGACTTGGGGGTGACAGACTGGGGTTTAAACATGGGTATAACTTGCTAGGGGATTCCAAACTCCATAAATTGGGATATAATCCCTACAACTATGGTTATACAAAGCACTTATTTGCGGCAAGACTTTGGGGATTGAGCTATCCAAAATGGGGTATTGATGGGTTTTACCCTCCAATATTCAAAATATTGCCATGAAAAGCGATTAATAGCTGTAACAACTATTAACCATGAAAACTATTCAAACTATGAAACTATTTAGAACATGGATTTGTTTGAAAATGGGTAATGAACTCGCAAAGACACAGCTATTCTAATGGGGAAAATGATGACAAGGGGCTGGATGGAACATGGCACCCTATGTTCAGACACGTCCAAATATGGGTTTGGGTTCGATACAAGCATCAAGCATTGGGATTAAGCATCAAAAATGGGAGGTTCATCATCAAACATCAGGTTTTAAGCATCAAACATGAGGTTGAGCCATGAACATAGCTTATGAACACGAATTTTGGCTAGTGGAAACATGGGGGATAGAATACTGGGCACCTTTCAGGCAAAAACAAAATATCGATGCAAAGCACACCAGGTGATTAGCCAACAAGACTGGAGAGTTTTTAAGAACATCATAGATACAAGCCACACATGTGCCATCGTCAAAACTTGGGCAATAGTGGGGGAGGGTCATTAATCCATCAATATCTAGGGATATATATATATATATATACATATGTTTATATAAAATCCACACATTACACCCGCTATTTTGACCCTGCCACACATGATTTTTAAAGACAAACACTGCTGTTTCTCCAATCCAAAGATCTTCATGACCGAGCCGAGAATGTTCATCCCAGTAGCCGATGGGTTGTTCATCCGTCATGGGAGAGCTTTGTTTGTTGCTTTCAATGGCAAAAAAGGATGATTGGTGTCATATTACCCATGATTATTAGCCAAGGATGATTACATATTGATGATATATATATATATACATATATATAATTATATATATATGTATATATATATATATGTATATATATATATGTATATGTATATTTCAATGTATCAACATCATTTCTTGCCATGTTTGAGTATTAGCGGATTCCGCGCAACAAATCGTAGTGAGACATGGGACCAGCTCAGGCACAGGAGGCATATGAATAATTGGTCGCTAAAGGGCTGTATTTGTGCGCAAGGGTCTTTGGTTGTATCCCCATTTTTGTTGCTTCAAGCCCAGTTTTTTCTTGTTCCAAAAAAAAAAATCACTGAGTAAATTTCTCCTTTCTTATCGGCTCAACAGCCACATTTGTTTGGTTTGGTGGGAGCTGTTTGGAGCTATGGCGGAGCTCACATTCCCCAATTTTTAACATGGGGGCTCCCCAGTTGGAGCTACGAATTGGTTGTTTCCCAATGACACGATAGGCCCAGTGCTAGTCAGATATTCGATGATCTCCCCTTAATTATAACATCATTTGAGTCAGTTATATTCCATGGTCTCCCCATTATTAACCATTATTAATTATTTGATTCTAGACTATTACTAATCATCAATTAACCAAGATTAATAATTGTTTAATAACCCATATTAAGAAAAATGATTAGAGAAATTAATGTTTAACTAATATTAATAATTATTTATGGGTAATTCGCTCAACCCCCATTACTTGTTCTGTTCTGAGCAGTGCATCAGTTTTTCCGCTAGGAGAAGAAGGCCACCGGGCGCAAGCGCTGTGGCTTGGGGTTCTCTGTTTCTCCACAGCAGAGACCTCTAAAGAAATGAAACAGTATAAGTATAGACAAACACATAATTATACTTTGCATATATGTATGGTATGCAATGTAACGTAACGTAATGTAACGTAATGCAATGTAATGTAATGTACATGGCAAACTTTGCATCGCCATGTCCCCAAGGTTGGCTTAGGAGGTTTTGCAAAGGGAAGGGATGGTGGGTTCGAACGAGATCAGAATCCATGGCTTTGGGGCCTTCAAATTTCGACCGACAGATTTCATCAGTATCCCCTTTTTTGAGAATGTCATTGGATGGTCAACATGGATTTGGATCCGAATTGAATCCAGCAGTTTCTGCGGATGTTTCGTGCGAAACAAACATGGCACCCAGCAACCGGCACCCTTAAACAGATGGTGTTTAATGATGATTTAATGGTGTTTAATGGTGATTTATTGGTGATTGAATGGTAATTCAATGGTGATTTAATGAATTCTGAATGGGATATACCCTCTCGTCAAGTTTTGGGAAAGGCTCTCCGAAGCCTACTGAAAGGGTCAATGCCAATCAGGATAGACCCATCTCCACGTTCGTAGACGGCTTACTTGGAGGATCATCCCACATTCGAAGTGGCAAGTATAGTGTGTTTCCTCAGTAATTACATACATATAACATATATATATGTACGATGGACCTTTATGTACTATTTGAACGTTTGCATGTCGAAAGGATTTTATTGAAATTATACCTCTTTCTGGAGAATCCCTACTAGTTAATCTATATACCAAAAAGAA
>Ga0126342_10021936_pt1 | contig 10596 bp, 6 predicted proteins | sample Cyp1metagenome_FD_92528 | JGI IMG/M metagenome (GOLD analysis project Ga0126342, IMG submission 92528) | Coral microbial communities from Lord Howe Island, Old Settlement Bay, Australia - Cyphastrea 1 metagenome | ecosystem: Host-associated > Invertebrates > Cnidaria > Coral ...
ACAAGGAGGACGAGGAGGACGAGGAGGAGAGGAGGAGAGGAGGAGGAGGAGGAGGAGGACGAGGCAGGAGGAGGCAACTGACATAAAATCTAACAACCCTCACCTGGCAGGTGGGGAAAAATGATGATTTTACCATAGCAGACTGTTAGTTTACCAGAGGTTAAGCAACAAGTCATGTTCGTCCCGGGACAATGCACCTGAAGTGATGGGGCATGTTCCATTGGTACCTTTGACCAGAAGGAACCAGTTTGGGACTAGAAACCTCCAACCTTCGGGAGGTTTTGGGTTCAATGTTTGTTTCAAGTGCAAAACATCCCATAGACAGGGCGCCCTTCATGCTGGTTTCTATACCCATCCCACAAAAGGTTAATTCCATCGCAACCAATGGGTTGATGATCCACAATGACCCAGTATTGTTTCAGGCTCGTGAAGCATCGCTAGCGGCGTTTTGTTTCACAACTCATTTGGGTTTGTTTGGAAATAGGGTGTGTGATTGGTGTATGTATATATATATAATCATGTTAATCATGTTCGTACTGAACATGGCCATCCAGGATATCTCCCATTTTTTAAACAGACGCATTTCCAGCCGTTTCTTTTTTTTATGTGAGGAAGTTCTCCTGTCCTTCTGCTCCATGTGTATCACATATTTGGTGGTTCTACTGGAGGCGCCCCTGGGACCACGACGTTTCGAAGGATCAAAAAGGGCTTAAATGCGATAAACAACGCAATAGTGTACGATAATGATGTTAATCATGATGTTTTGTATATAATAGAAACTATGATTGATAATAATTATGATAACAATAGTGATATATAATAAAACTAATATCCATATATCACATATGATATACTATATGATCGTACACTATTTTGGTGAGTATTGTTTAGAACTTCTCAGACGGTAAACATAGATCTATAAATAGAGTGTTGTTTTCAATAATGTTTACCACATGACCATGTTTTACTACCACCTGGAAAAGCTAGTCATTCCAAGTTGAAAGTGCGGCACATCATATATATATAACCACATTTAATTGATCAAATGGCAGCGGTCGGATAAAGCATGATGTTTGTTTGGGATATTGTTGCCATTGAATGCATTTTTTGCGGGTCGGGAAAAAAGTGCACTGAGACAGTGCAAGACACGTTGTGCTGCTATATGCTTTGCTGCCACTTCGTCGTTATGATTGTGAAAGTCTACATTCCACAAATGGTACGAATTCGAATTCATCCTCTCTCCCTATTACTAAAACGACCCCCTCAACCCAAATGGTAACCACGGTGATCTATTTTTATTATTAGGGGGTATTTTGTATTAGGGTGCCCTTAACATTCCAATGAAAACCCTAATAATTAAAGTAAAATGAAAAAACTCCATCTCAAATTGGATTAAATCCCTTAGTAAAATCTTTATAAAATATGGTCAAAAACCGGATTTCGAAACTGAAACTGTCCCCTAATATTCCAATGAAAACATCAATAATAAAAATACAAAATAAAACTTGTGAGGTGGGACCCTAGTAAAAATAACCTCCAAGTACCATTCTATACTATATAGGGGGTTGAACCCATTGTTTCACCATCCTGTTCTCCTATTGATTCTCAATTACCACAATTAAGAATCCAATTGTAACCAACCAAAAAAACGGAAGTGCCAAACCAACCCTGTTTTTTTAGGGAGTTTTAGAAATAAGAAGAAGGGATTATCTGGGGAGATGAACGTCCCTTTAATGAGGCTATTTTTGAGGTCCACCTGGGTAATTACCAGCTTTTTGATCCACAGTCTGACTGAATTCAAATCAGAAACTGGCTGAAATCAATGAATTGTTTTGAATTAGTTAATTATTAGATTGGTGAAGTATTAAATCATCTTGAACCAATTAGTAATGATTCGTATAATTGAGAGTTCAAGATGATTTAAAGAACAAACTGGTGTTTGGGACTTACCCAGCGTTCTCAACCTCCAGGGATGTCTGAGCAACCCCCAACCACCCCAACCGCCCGTGTGGAGGTCTGCAACTTTTCTTCGGTTCGAAACAAAGACGTGGTGACAAAGTGCGCTGGGGGCAGCAGTGGATCAAGTCACCGGAAGCCGAAGACATTTCCCCTTGCAGTCATTGTCAGTCATTGCTTTTGTGGTACCCGGCCTGGTAAACATACAAAAAACTGTGGAAAATCACCATGTTCAATGGGTATATCCACTGTAAAGGTGCCATTTTCAATAGCTATGTTAGTCATTACCAGAGGGTATCTTTACTGTAGGGATTATGTGTCATATGTGTCCAGTCAGTTGGGCGTTTCTTAGAACGCAGTGATGACTGTCGGTCAGGATCACCGTCGATGGATTGCTTGACATGTTGTTGCTTCCTGTTGGGAGTCCTGGGGCTGATTTTGATGCGGTTGATTCGGGGAATATATGTTTTTTGTTAAGGGGGTTATAAACCAACAAAGATAGCTGCTGGGGGGGCCTCAGCGTAGTTATCAAATCAGGGTCTTATGATGTGTTCTTCTTATGTTATGTTTGTATATATCATTTAGATTCATTTATGAACTGCATATCTTTTAAAGGTAGGGATTGTCCAATTGTCACATGTTTGTTGGAAGAATTTCGGCCTCACCCCAACGGTTTTGAATGGAGATCGGCTTGAGTAGTGACACCTGCATCAAGTAGAGTTTATGGGATATAGATTATGTGGGGACAATCATCGTTTCCGGAGTCAACTATTTTTTCCCAATGATCTTTCCAGACCCCAAAACATTCACCACCAGACTCCAAAAAGAAGGGGAGAGCAGGCAAAAGTCTGTAGTTCATCCAATTTCACGGGAATAGTCATGCCATCCATGGTTTGAATCTCACCCTTAACCGACGATGCAACATGATGCAAGCACGTTGCTGAGGTGAACATTGGTTTCTTTGGTCATCTTTGCGTGAGAAAACTGCGATTACAAGGGAATGCTCATTCCACACAGGTCAACAGCCAGGAATTGGGGGATTTGGTGATGATCCTGAAGATGTTTTGTGTCCCACCGTTCTGTTCACCGTTTTACCATGTTTTACCCATCACAACTCCCAGAAGATCCGGTCGGGAGGGGGTTAGGGAGGTGCAAACTTGACATAGAGGTGAGTTCCATTCAGCATGCCTGCCATTTTTTTGTGTGATAAGATACCCATGTTTCCTGCTGTAGATACAATGTGTGGATCAGGCGAGCTAACTTGTGCTGATGAGATTTCAGTTTCTGGATGCATGGATGACAAACCATGGTTTCTCGATATTCTCATCTGCCGATCGCATAGCATTTTTCAGCGATTGAGATTTGTGCTGATTAACTGCATACCGAATGGTTGCCAATTTAATTCCATGTTTTAAGGTTGCTTTAGGGAAACAAAAACTCACGACCCCACCGCGTAACTATCCCCAATTGGACGATTTTTTCAGCTTAGTAAACCATTATGATTCATCGAATCCAGACTATAAAACCATTTGTAGAGGGTTTTCACAGTGAAACCCTCCACTTATAAGGACCTTTCCAGCTATATATACATGTATGATTCCTGGAGGGTCTTGAACCCTCCCTGCAGGTGATCTCCACCATTGCACCTCAACTGATGAGTTCAGCGGCCGAATGTGTTTGACGACCTGGGTTATGGAGGGTGACTAGTTCATGACAATAGATGTTTATCCACCCTCCATAATCCATGATAGTAGATGTTTATAGATGTTTTTGGGTTTGAATAACCCAATAATCCACTTAATCCACCCAAAAAATGGATCAACAGTTGGGTTTCATAGATGTTTATCACCAGATAATGGTATAGATGTTTATCACACAACTTGGCAATAACTGTCTGTACTCACATGCCACGAGATGCTTAGTAGTTGATGGGACAGCGGCAACTGGGCATGGACTTGCTTGAAAAGTCCGGATGAAATCCTACACGGGAATGGCTTAACTTAGGCGGTTGTTGGCAGAACAAAACCGAACTGGGGAACAGAACCCCTGAGGGTGCTTTAGGACACTTGGGATCTGCAAGCCAGACGAAATGAAAGGCTTGTGATGGTTCTCTATGGCTTCCTCAATCCCCATGTCTGTTTGGGGTTAGCCGATGCATCCCTAATCATCCCTGATGATCCCCGTGATATCGACCAAAAGTGACTGGCCACTCATTTGTAGCTTTCCAAAATGCGAAAATGAAAACATGTTTGCACAAATGGGTCTCTAAACTAACATCGAAATCATTAAGAATTCATGGAAAAAACATTTTTGTCGTTCCTAAAAATAACATGAAACACATCTTTCATGGCTGAATGACTGTGGCGAACTGTGGGCACCACTTGGTGCACCTTTTTTCTTGGCCACTTTTAGGTGGAGAGCTCGGAAATTTGGGAAGCTTGGGCATTGTGGTCCGTGCTAGGCATCGGCCTCGGCCTCGGGACCCAAGGGACCCTATAGGGATGGTGTTTCCTGGGGATTTCACATGGCAGCCTCAAAGACATGGGGAATGAAGCAACACAAATGCTGCTATCACAGGATATCACGGGATATAAATGGATAGAATGGAGTTCCAGAATTGTTGCTCCAGGGATAAGATAAACATAGCAACATAACAATATAACAACTTAACAATAACAATATAAACATGTCAACATAACAACATAGAAATATAACAACATATCAATAACAATATAACGTATCAACATAGCAACATAACAGTAACATAACAACAACATAACAGCAACAGAACAGCAACATAACAACAACAACAACAACAACAACAACCATTTAACAACAACAACAACAACAACATCAACAACAACAACAACAGCAGCAGCAACAACAGCAACAACAACAACAACACACCAGCAACAACAACAGCAACAACAAGAACAACAACAGCATTAACAACAACAAGAACAAAAACAAGACGTAAACGCAAACTGGACCCTGCTACGGTTCTGATTGCCAAACCGGGAGGCTGAAAGAAGTGGGCATCACTACAAGACTCAGAATGGGATCAAGAACAATGAGACCAAGTACCGGGATTTTCCTGATACACAATATCCATCGGTGTAGAACAGTTTCAGGGTTTTCGAAGCAACCAAATTTGTCTACAACCATCTGGCAAAGCTGGGTTGCCTGTCTGAGTTCAACCAGAACATGAGTGATCATTGCAACTTTCTGGACACCGCTCTTTGTCATGATTCCGTTCTGCACATGATGAAAGACGTGCTTCATGCACTCTCCGGCGTGTCAATGCGATGAATGATGATGAGAAGAAGACTTTGGTGATGGAATCGTTGTTCTTGTGTGTCAACTGGCAGCTAAATTGTGGTTACCCTTCTGACTGGTTGTTGTTTTCTCAGGGTAATAAGATAGGAACCCAAATCCTGCCATGGTCTGCAACACAGGATTCACGTCCTTGGCGTTGGTATGGTTAGGATGGGGTCCACAACCTATAAGACTGCTATTTGTTTTGGAACCTTGGCTGTGATCGCCCGTAAAATCCTGAGGACCTGTGGGTTTTTTGGGCATTTGTTGAGTGATGCCCGAACGAAAGGATTATATTCACTCAAGGTGATCAATTGGTCAAATGGTGTGTCTAATCCCGTCACCCAAGAACCAACACCCTCAAGAAACCTGTTGAAGGATCGACTCTGTGTGTTTAGAAACCATGCCAAGGCGTAAAATCGAACACCGGCACTATCGTCACAGGCCTCTTCGTGACAGTGGTGGATGTGGAGTCAAGACAAGATGTCGAACGGCGAGCCTTTGTGAAACCTTTCAAGCAGCTCGAAACAGATTGCTGATGATGAGGGTAGATTTGTTTTTGACCTGTTACGTGACGTTTGATGGTTGACAAATTATTGTGATATGTATAATGATGTGCGTTTATTTATTTATGTGGTTAATATTGTTTGATATTGTTTGATTAATATTGTCAAGGATGGTTGTTTTACATCATTTATGGCGCTTGACAGTATTGTTGATTTATTGGAAATCATCAAAATCTCTAAATTGGAAGGTCAGTGTTTTTTTTTCATCCACTTGATTTCTTGAAGAAAAGCAGATGTTGGGCAGGGTCTCCATTTGAGGGTGGAACGGGTGGCATCTCGAACTTGGCTGAGGAACTTGAGTCTTCAAGGCCCGTCGTGGATGTTCCCTTGGAATATCTGATCAACAACAGTACTAATCACCAACCGTACTGATTTATATGGATACATAGTGATACATATATGATCATATATGTATGTATATAATATACATATTATTATGTACTCATGGAGATACCGTGATACCGAACTGGGGCATACATCCCACTCATAGATGGATGAATTGGTGAAGTAATCATTACTTGATTGCCACTTGGATGTGCTCCTGCAGTTCAGATTGATCTCAACCTGGGGATCTCTGGTCTCCACTGGAAAAATCAAACATTGCGTGATTTGGTAACCAGTTGACAGGTGTATGTAACCGATGGCATCACATCAGACATGTTTTATTCAAGGTGTTGAATTCCTCCCGGGGTCCCAAAATTGGATGAAATGGACATCTACAGGAACCCCCAACCAAAATTCTTGGTAGAAACCCATGGGTTTTCCTAGACAAATTGCTGCTCAACAGCTCCCTGCGACCTATCCCCTACCGAGACATGGCCAGGTGTGCGCACCTGGGTCTTTATGATTATGGTCATCACTGCCACCAGGCGCCCCAGTTGAAAGATGTTGTACATGTATATGTACATGTATATGTATATGTAATTGTATATGGGCCAATAATGGCCAATAGGGGCAAAGAAGATTTGCATTCGGGTTCTAATCCCATAGGAGATGTCTAGAAACGAAGGAGCCTTCAAGGAATTCAGCAAAATATGATTCGAGTCCATTGAATTAAGCTGCTGTAGCTCAAAATTTATGAACATGGCAAGATTGATAGGGTATAACTGTACAAGCTACATGTGTTCGGAAGGATCTATGAGCAACCTTGTTTTAACATGTTTTAACTTGGCGTCAGGGATCAAAAATAGCATTTCTTTTGCCAAATCCATGGCTTTGCAGGTCATTTTCACAGTTGAACCACCATGTTTTTTTTCAGTTGCAACTCACGATCAAGTTTCAAGATACTTCCCTCTGGTTATTTAACATAGCCATGGGAAATGGCCCATAGAAATAGAGGTTTACCTATTAAAAACTTGTGATTTTCCATGGCTATGTTAGTCATAACCAGATGGTAACCAAAACATCAAGGATTTTCCATCTACAAGTTCATCCGACTCCTTTCTGAAGCATTTTTTCGGTCAGCTCACCCGTTTTGCACAGCAAATTGTGAAGGGAAGGGATGTTCATTCACCCAAGAAAAATATGGAATCAACTGCATTTGAAATGATCTTAATACATTCTCAAACATCTCCATATATGATTCTCGAAACTGAAAGCGAACTTTTTTCCGGGCACCAACAAGACGTCAACAAGACGTCTTTTCATACGTCAACAAGAGATGTCAAAGGATCTATGGCTATAGATCAATAGGCATAACCACTTTAGAGGGGGTTACTGGGTTACTGTATTCACATCCATAAATCCCGGGGATCCACAAATGGCAGGTTATTGACGACCTTTCTCCAAAGTTCTGCGCCGTCCTTGTGCTATTGGGCTTCCAAGAGCGCCCTGCACTGGGCCTGGATATAAAAGAGGGATCCACCCTCTTTGGGGATTATAGGAGGTTTATTTATATAGGTTTAAAAGAATCTCCAAGAGGGATTTCTGTTTTTAGAGTACCTTCATATTGATCACTATTGATCCATGAACATTCCTGCGGCCCTAGGGTTCTGCGGGACTTAAGTGGAGTTATGGGGCCGCATTTATTTTAGAAAAATGTACATGGGAGCAGGGCCCGTCACTGCAGGGATAGGTTTGTATCTCAAATCCTATTTGAGTTTGCCCAGAATCAGTGTTTTTTTAGTCGGCAACTAATTACGGATGAGATGTTTAATCCTGTATAATAATGATCCTGGAGTAGACAGGATGTCCCAAAAATTGAATTTACAGTCGATTTCCCAATTCTAAATTCAAACAATTCTATGATCTATATAGCTCTTGAAGTGTTCAGCCCTTTCTTTAAGTCGTACCGACCCCTTATTTCTCACAGACTCTTAAAGCCGTTTCAAAGCCTGAACTGGCTGGTGGTTTTAGTAGTTTCTGAATATTCCGTCCTACATGCGAGGATATCGAATTGACAGACTTATTCTTGGGATAGGAGACTCAAGATGAGCAAATCATGCATGTTCCTGGACCCCTGCCTCGAGCTAGATCCCAAGTGTGGTTCAAATTAAGAACCCAATTTCCAGCTAAGGATCATCCTCTGTATTGGGTGCTACATGCCTATTTTGCTTCACATCCCCTGGTTTTTCGGGAGCATATCCCCATGACCACAGCCTGTTTCCAGATGGCACTTTGCTACGCCCAGATGTCCATGGCTTCCCGTCACAGTGCAATACATACATTTAAAACAACACCATCCTTTTTTGCTGGTGAATAGGTGGGTATATATAATGTTAAACAAAGTTTAATAGGTGGGTGTGTGTATATATAATTATCTATATATATATTTATTATTTTAATATACCACATATTTTTCGCTTGCAGTGTAGGTGGGTATATATATAATTCTATATATGCATTATCAATCATTATCATATAAACGCACATAGAAACATATATAGATAATAATGATCACATCATAGAAACCATAGAAAAAACATACAAACCGTCAACCGCAAACCGTATACCATTATGATGGTTTATATAAATCAATCATAACCATACAATCATACTATGTCTTGCAGGAGCTGCATGAGTTGTACCGAGCTCTATGAGGTGAACATCCACCTGGTGCGGAGACCCTTATACGGGGATATCTCGGCGTCAACGGGAAAAAGGGCTGTGAAAATGGGAAAGATCCTGCACATTAGGCCATTTTACTAAGGATATCCGGGAGATATGATGATGATGTGGCAGATTTAGCCTATTTTCTAGACTCAAACGGGTGTAAAAGCTAGGAAAAATAGATGGAATATGTTATCAAACCATAGATAAATGGATGTCCATGTGTGTGGAGTCCGGTAAATGGTTGGTAGTAGGTCGAATCTGGAATCTAATGGGATAGAACTGTTGAACTAACCGACAAAACCGTCCATGAATGGGTTTATAAGTTTGTCCAAACATGGGCAAAATGATCAGTAATAAATGCGGGTGTAAACCAGCAATGATGTTGATGTCTTGTCTTGTTTGCCTGTCAAGTTTGATGATGGCAGTCGGGCGTGCCAAATTGTAATCATACATGCCATGCAGAAATCGCAGTCGCCAAACTAGAGTGATCCAATCTGGTTGGGTAGCTTGTCTAAGCACAGTGCTACGAAAAAGCGCCATCACAGCCAGAGGAGAAACAGATCAATACTCTGACGCGAGAATGCCGTGGGAACCGATTTCCCAAGCCTCTTGTTACTGAAAGCACTTAATTAGCTATAGTGGTTACCCCAAATAGTGATAAATGGCGACTGAAATGGTACTGTACCCCCCCAATTAAACAGCCTAGGGGTGTATTTATCCAGGGTTGACATTATAGCATTGGCAAAGTTGAATTGACAAACTCCACAAATCTTCATCCGTCCCCAAAGACCTTTTTGTTGAACCCATTCAGGCCGGAGTAGGGCACCACCAAGAAGACCAAAACATCATGGCACGTCCAATCCCCAAGCATTTGCTGACACGGTGCACCCCTGGTAAGTCTTGGGCCGACATTATATTAACCAACTATAAGTCCATTAAGAATAGATTAATCAACTATATCAACTATTAATCAATTATTAATCAGAATAATAATATCATAGAATATAATATGATATAATATTATACTATATAATATATGATATAATATAATACAATATGGTATGATGTAATATAATATGATATAATATGATATGATATAATATGATATAATATATTATAATATATTCTACTATTATTCACTATTAACAATCCGAATCCGAATCCGATGACGTTCTCCGGCGCCTCACGAGGCCGCGGCTGCGGTGAATTTCATCCTGTGCTCCTTCGCTTTGGCCTTCGTCTTCACTTTCGAGTCCTTGGGCGGCGGACCACACCTCCAACGGGTGAAAAAGGGGGTCAAAAAAGGGGCAGATAGATGTCGGCGCTTGGCTTTAGATATATATATACACAGTGTATAATATAATATAATATATAATATATAATATAATATAATATAATATAATGTAGTATAATATAATATAATATAATATTATATAGTATAATATAGTATAATATAATATAATATAGTATAATATAATATAATATAGTAAAATATAATATAATATAGTATAGTATAATATAATATGGTATAATATAATATAATATAGTATAATATAATATAATATTATATAATATAGTATAGTATAATATAATATAGTATAATATAATATAATATAGTATAATATAGTATAGTATAATATAATATATTATAATATAATATAGTATAATATAATATAGTATAATATAATATAACACAATATAATATAGT
>Ga0126342_10021937_pt1 | contig 10595 bp, 9 predicted proteins | sample Cyp1metagenome_FD_92528 | JGI IMG/M metagenome (GOLD analysis project Ga0126342, IMG submission 92528) | Coral microbial communities from Lord Howe Island, Old Settlement Bay, Australia - Cyphastrea 1 metagenome | ecosystem: Host-associated > Invertebrates > Cnidaria > Coral ...
AAAAACTTTGATTTGCTCAAACAAGTATAAGTTCAAACAATATAGTTTTTTGCACTTCCAGTAATCATGTAGGACTGACTTCACACAAAATCAAGAAACATATTGTTAAAATACCTTTCAAGCCATTGATAATGTTCACTTTACTATGGTACAATGTTAAGAAAATGTCGAAATTCATTATCTTTTTTTCCATGCAAAAAAATGCAAAATTTCAAGGTAAATTTTGAAGGTATTTTTTTAAACCCCAAAAATTACCTTGAAATGGACCCTTAAAAATTAACTATGTAGTTAAAAAAAAATAACTATTTGTGTTTCCTTAAAAATAAACTATTAGTTAGAAAATTGCCTCCAAAATCACTTTTACCTATTTTGCTCCAAATAACCTTGCCTGACCTATAGGGTGCAAGCACATGAGCGACGCAGGAAACTTAGAACTGCTATTCCAACTTTTTTTTTGGCTGTTGACCTTGTAACCCACAATTTCGATCCATGTGCGTTGTATAAACATGTCCATGGTCTTAGGTAAGTCGACCGAAAAGTTAAGCGTAAAGCAGAAGCCAAAGCAAACCCGAAGGCGAAGGGAAAGAGCAAAAACAAAAAGGACAAAGGTGCAGCTGTCAAGGAGGAACCCGGCCAGGAAAGTGGCTCTCACTTTGATAATTTGGGTGACAACTGGGGTGATGAGCATGATGATATGAGCGACATTGCCGATGAGGATGACCTTGATGGTTGCCCAATTGATAGCGATGAAAACAGGTAGTTTACAAACAGTGGGGCAATTTCTTGGCACTGAAATGTGCACAATCCAATGGGTTTTGGTGCCTGGGGCAATATCTCCATGCATGTATAAAAGTGACCCAGTATCAAGGTGAACATTTTGACAAAACAGGAGTCATGTTTAGGGATCCCGCCGCCCATGCAACCAAAATAGTTTTGACTTCTCCGAAATGGAGATGTTTGTCATCTCGCTCTTGCCAGTCCAAAAGTCGATTGGCCATCGATGAATTTGATCCTTGGATCGGGACAGCTCTCCACGTGTTTGGTTTGGCATTCGGTTCAACCGTTTTTTTTTCAAACCTTGCACCCTGAAACCATTTCTGATCTCAGTAGTGGTGGATCCACATATTTATATATATATACATGATCTTTGTCATACATGACAAAACTGTTTCTGATATATATATATATATATATATATGTTTAAATTTGTATTTATATAAATATATATATATATATATGTATATATTAGTCTTCCAAGTTCTTCCCAGCAAGACACCACCAGTGAGTAAACAAAGCATATGTTCCGTGTCCAAACTCAATATGCTACAATGACTTCAGATATGTTTTGCAATCCATGTCGGCCTACAAGTTTTCTTGAATGAGTACGACCCCGGGCAATGGGCAATGGCTTCAAACGACAGTTGATGGCATAGTCTCTGAGCTCTTCACTCTTTGGAGTACTGGTAATGTTACTGGGCTGTAACTAGAAAATGGTGCGACAAGAACAGCAGTTAATCCCCCAGCCAACTTTCTCTAGCTGCTCTAGAACTCATGTGAGGCTACATTTGGAGCTGTGCAATCCCTGGTGAACCGAATCCAATACCTTCCACACAGCTTGGTTCCGAAACTTGGTTGCATTACAACGGGCCTATTCCCTGAAAATGAGTCGGGACAGCTAGTCCCAACATTTCACCCCGTTTGGGAAACAACAGGGGTTTGGCAAATGTCACGTTGCATTTTCATAGATTTGTTTGGGTTGCATGCTTGTTGCTTATCCCCACCAGTATCTTCCAAGTTGCATTCAAAAACACAATGTAATGTTTTGGATTTACAAATGTACTGGGATACACAGATTTCTAGATACATCGGATCCATGTAGCTATGGCGACTTTGGGTTTTTGATGTACAGGACATGGTCGCTATGACAGAAAACACCAGCATATATATAGATATATATATATATATTTATTTATAGAGATAGACAGACAGATAGATAGATAGATACATACCTACATACATAGATAAACAGATTGACAGATAGATAGATAGATGGATGGATGTATCGATAGATAAATTGGTTGATTAGTTAGTTAGATAGATAGATAGATAGATAGATAGACAGATAGGTAGAAGCCCAACTTCCAATCTTTGCTGCAGCACAGGACCACGATATTGGATCTTGCTTCGCGCCTCAACTCCGCTCGGAATTCTTGGGGGGCTTCAAAGGTTTTCGACAAATGGATTTGGCGGCAACCATGGAGCCACTTGTCTTGTAAAATTGACGCCAAAACATGTCAGCTATGTACCGGTGTTTTATGTCCATTATCAGTTCTGATTTGAATTGAGGACGGAAACTTCCAGAGACGTTCGGGTTTGATGTCATTTCCGACCAGCCCTTAGCAAAAGTGATCTCAATGCGGAAATCACGCAAACAATCCGCGGGTTATCAACCCTGTAACTTTAAAAACGCTCCAGGACTGGGATGACAGCCACGGCAATCCAAAATGGACCCGTCAAGAGATGCTTCTACCGCATGAGATCGTCGCTACTTTTTTGGGAAATGGGGAAACGGTCAGGATGACCGGTCAAACAGTGGCTAGGCTGAAACATTACATGAGGGGTTGCTTACTTGCTTTTCATCCTGGATCTAGCGTCATGAATCTAAAAGATCATGCGATACCTGAGGGCCCTTCAGCCTTTTGGGAAAAGGAGAAGAACACCCGATGGTTCCAGAACCACCCTGCTCTAGCAGAGCCTTGTCCTTATATATCTCAAGATGAACCATGACAAGACTTTCGAAATTTTGTGTTTTGACCGATGCTATTAATGAACGTTGCTCTAAGGGCCCAAATGTTGACCTCAACAAAGTGATACCTATCAGGTTATATGGAGATGGGGCCGAATCCCAGAGCCTTTTGCCTGCACCAAATGCGACTGAATGACCAATATTTTTTTCAATAACAATCCTTTCCTGCAATACCTAGGGAAACAGAAATTCGAGCTCCTGCTGATCCAGTTCCCCAATTGCCCATCCTCCAGCACATTTGACAACCGGATTATGCAGCGAAGCTGCAACGATGAATAGTTCGTCGCATGCATCCATTCATCCACACCAGCTGATCCAGTCGCCATTGCTGCGACACACCAGCGGCCTTTTCAGGCTCTCTGTGATCAACACCAACTACAGCAAAAATGAAGCTCGATTGAGATGCTTGGAAACTATTGCGTGGTCATTCAACTGCTTGAGTGCCTTATCAGCACACTGATTATTCAATGTTGTTTTGAAATATAGCATGCATGTCCTATTACCTCAATCAATGCAATCAATGATTTCTCTTTGATTACCTGTGAGCTAACTAGGCACTGGAGTTTTTCCACATCAAGATCCATGGGGCAGAGCTTTCGATTCGGAATATTATCCATTGAGAGCTGCGCTTGGTGGTCAACCCTTTAGTCCTGAAGGATATATTGGGGTTCTTGAAGGGGTGCAGGCTGACCAAGACTGGCTACGTGTTGCATTTGATTTGGCACATGGGCCAAATCGGCAGAAGTGTTGCCACCTTTGTCATGTTGTGCAGTGGGTCAGCACGAAGCCCTGTGATTTGCAAAATCCATACAATCATCCAAACAATTTGTACACCATCTTTGGGCCCGATGAGGATAGAAAGAAACTCATCTTTTGATATGTTTGACGTTGTTTTTACCCCTTCAAAAAGGTTTACTACAGTTTAAAAACTGAACATCGCTGTTCACTGCAGTTGTCAGCCTGGAGCCGAGGATACTGACGGCAGCTGAGTTCATCCAGATTCACGGTGCCACCCCACTCTGTACCATTTGCGGATTCGATCCAGAACGAAACTTGGATTTTATTTTTTTGGAAACATGTTTGGAAGTTGGCCTTTTGAAACCAAACTTTAACCAGATCTCCCCTGATGAGTATATACTTGTGGGTGTTTTTTATCCAAGATTGTCCTCAGGACTTTTTCCGGATATCGTGCACATCATGCATCTGGCGTGTGCTGTGGACTGTTTATCATCAGTGCTGATGGACTTGGTCGATGAGCCTAACCTGATTTCCGGGAATTCGAGGGATAAGAAACTGGAGACTTTATGGATCAACTACCGGAATTGGGCAGAAGCAACCGGAAACTTGTTTCAACGCACCAGTTTGTTTTTGTTAATTCTGGGGCATGAAAAAAACCTGGCCTGTTTTGTTTTGAAATACGTATACTACCAAAATTATTGGGGAAATATGATATAACCCAAATAGCAGGAAACCCTATCAAACAACTTACAAACAGAGATGGGACAGCAGTATCCTTAATGGTTCATTTGTGCAACATTTGTTGTTTCAACATTTTGAGGGGACAACATGGTACAAACACCGTTTGATTTCCTTAGCTCGCCCAACATCAGCGTTAGGAGTTCCCGATAGAGCATCCAAACGTTTGTTCCACACAAACGTGCTGAGACCGAAGGGTGATACCAAACATTGCGAGATCTCACAGAAAATCCTCTCAGCTACTGCTTGCAGATATTTTATTTTCTGGGTCAACGCGCTGCTGCAACAAGTGAATACCAATGATGTTCCCGGAACGCATCTTGATCAAATTGATCGATCATTTTTTTTGGTGCCTTTTGATGCCAATATTGTTTGGGGCCTCCCACGGCATGACATGGTTGTATGCCAAAAAAAGAAACTGTTTTGGAATGTGGCTGCCCCACATCCTTATCGCAAACTCTGAGGTGGCGAGCTGGTCTTGTGGGGGCAATGGCCACGATGGAATTCGTGACGCTGAATGGCGGTCGCTGGCTGACTCATGAAGCTGCGCAAGAGTTTCTTTGCGCCTATGTAGTTTTCAGGGCAACGCTGAACAACCTTTCGGCCCGGGCGATTAGCTTGGGGGAGGTGCGTTACCACCTTCGACCAAAGCTACACCAACTGTCACACTTGGTTTTCAATCAATTACCCAGAAATCCTCGATATTTTGCCAACTATGCTGACGAGGACGCAGTGTCTCGCAGCAAGCGTTTGGCTTGTGTTGCACATCCTGTGCACACCAGCCGTTTGACTTTGCAAAGGTATATCATACAGATATGCCTCCGTCACTCTGGCGGCCTCGTGTGAGGAAAAAAAAAGGGAGGTGAGCTGTTGCCAGATCGGGAGCCATGCTGAGATATGTGTTTTTCTTTTTGTCAGTTCGCCCTTTTTTTGGGTGAGGAACCGTTTTTTGCAACCCGAGTTGAAGAAAGCACAATGCATGTGGCTCAAGTTGTGGAAGGTGGTTGACAGCGAACATTGTGTAGCATCACTTGCACTGAAAACACTGGCAAATGTGCTTCCTTGATATGCAAGGCCTTTGTTTTCAGTTCGGGAGCTCGGCCCAGTGTGTGTTTTGATGGCTGTGCTCTGTGTTTTGTATCTGAAAACCAGAGATCCATGGCATGTGTTGTCATGCCAACCATAAAAACCATTAGTCAAAAATCGATGATTTCCACCATTGTATACTTAATTTGTCATTGTCTCTAAAACAAGCGACGATGGTCACGTCTTGGTGAACCCCTGACCACCATATGACCGAGACCCGTTGCGCTTCCAGGTCCTCGGTGCGAACTGGGCAACTTCGGTGTACTGGATGGAAGAGTCGGCTCCAAAAAGAGCGATGAATCCTCACCACCCAGCCCCCGCCCATGGTGATCCACAAGTCATCATTTGCCGCGTGCGGCGGTTGGTTGAATTCCGGGGCCTCCCATGGCCTGGGACCAAATGTCAAATCAGCCCTCAAAGCGCTGAGACGCGGGATCACCGAGGATCCCTCGGGGTAACCGTTGGCTGCAGTGTCCAATGCGGCCAGTGCGGGTTCATCGACCTTCGCATCGACCTGAATTGGTCTGAGCTCGGTTTTTTTGAGGCACCCTTTTTCAATGGCCTGCGCCTTCACGGCGTTCCTTTCCGAGTTCATGTGACCAAGGCCGTTATTCCCAAGGTGGTAGCCCAACCGTTCCATGTGGTCTCGCCCATCCTCCAACAGGAGTCGGCGGACACCAGCCACCGGCACCGAAGCCGCTCTATAGTCCTTTCCTCCTCCAACAGGGCTTCCAATCTCCTGTCAGCGGCCCCGATCTCCAACCTTCTGCCCTCTCCTCCACCACGGCCAGGAGCTCGAGCGCCTTGAGCCTGATCTTCACCTGCAGGTGCTCGTCCATCATGCGTCAGCCCTCTGGCCCTTGAACTCTGGCCCTTGAATTTTCCCTCCGCAGCAGCGTCGACAGCGACATGGTCAGAAACCCAAGGTTGGGCTCATAACCTGCGAAACCAGGTTAGCCGCCAGCGCCCAGCAGCTAAGTTTTCTTGAGCCATGAACGAAAGCAAGCACAAAAGGTCTTGTGCATGTCATCCTTGAACAAGGGGCCATGCTGGCCTTCTAATGATTCCATGGAGACACTTCTTGATTTGTGCGTGTCATCCTTGAAAAAACGGACATCTCACCACAGTTTTATTTATGGGCAAACGAAACGAAATTTGATTGGCCCTATGACGTTGGATCGAATATGAAAATAAAGCAACATTACACTTGCAATTTAGTAGTTTCCCATTGATAGAACTTAAGTGAATAAATGGGAGAGAGGGACAAATGAAGGGCTAGATTCTTTCCTAGTATGGGATGATATGGCAATTATTTGGGAAACAGAATCTTTTAAATAGCAGAGTCTTGGAAATTCAATGCGTTTAAAGGTTGTCAAAGGGATACAAGAGACAGTGCATGGTACATATGATACATACGTGTCTTTTGGACATGCTGAGACGATGGATGCCTTATTGGCTCAAATCGCCCCGCAAAGGCCAAAAAAGTGTCTTGCTGCCTGCGCCGCAATAGTGTCTGGTTTTGTTGTTGCAGCATCACAAAGCTCGGGGAAACTTCAGAGCACCATACCCGGAACACGGGTCTTTCTGTTTGTCGGTTATCAGCCGTATAGCTTCGCCCCTCCTTGGGAGGTCCAAGCTTGCGTGCTGCGCAACAAGTCAGGAGCAATTGATTGAAGATCAAATCCAGAAGGAACAATGCACAGCAGCAGCTCCATTGTAGCTGTTGCAGAGGGTGGCCAACAATCATCCCGCGGAACTGTGAGATGAACCCACCGGATCACAGTGACATGTCACAGTCTGTTGCATCATTGATTTCAGTCCCCATCCTGAAATGTATCCACTTCCTCATCCGACACCAAGTTAAGTAAGGAATTGTGTTGATCCGATCTATGCAGCAGGAAGGACACAGATTCTAGCGATGAAAGCAACAACATGCAATGTTCAGGTGCCATTAGGTTTTGATTCCCTATGCTGTAACGTGTGTGAATTCATTCTTGAATCTGTGTCCAGACCAGACTTATTGACAGATTTCGAATGGTGAAGTGCCAGAGGACGGAGGTACACATTTTTCTCATGACATGTGTAATTTGATCTTGATCGGTTCGGCCCTGAGCCTCTCCATACAATTACCCTTTGGACGATTTGCGCATAGCTGGGATTGCAGTTTACCTCATTTGTGTCAGCGCATTTCATCATTAGAGTTGAGCTCAGTTTTTCCCTGAAAGGTTGCCACGAGTCCGGTGAAAGACAGTCGAAGCTTTTTATTTCTTACTTGAAAGATGGATTTGGAAGCCGTTTCCACGCCTCAAGTTTGGATTCTGATCCCTAGGGTTGTGTTTAAAATCAGACCAAACCTCGACAAACTCATTTGACTGTTCAGTTTGGAAGCAGTGGGGACGATTCGGTTTGGAAGGCTATACACAACGTGTTTTTGGCATCATTTTTTTCCACGGAGTAGGCACATACGTGAACTGAAGAAGTGGGTTGCATGCCAAATTGTTAGCTCATGCTCGAGCTGCAACAGAGACATCTGTAAGCAATCTGTGACTGTCTGTGACTGGTGCTCTCGCCTCGACGTTTGACGCCGTTCGAATTTCAGCGGCAGACTGCTATTAAAGGCAGAGAAAAGTGCGGCAAATCATTTTTTTGAGGAGCTTCTATCTGAAGAAAGGTCGAAGGATTCTTGAGAAGTTTTGCGGTACCTGCTCTCTACTGGGTGTACAGCTTTCGCATGGTAGCGGAGCCCTGCGGGGCGTCCGACTACAGCAAGTAGCGCTATCAGTGACGCTTAGCTACCAGATCTCTTGACAGGGAATTTTGAGTACGGACAGTGTATGAGTTTTGAAACCAGGCGAAGAGAGCGTCCGTTCTGGCTTGAAGGAGGATTTGCAGACACTCTTCGTATGTCAGGTGCTTTTCCCAACAGTGAGTGTTCAGGATCAGCGGTCTTGACCTACAGAAGCTCCGAGCGTGATGGTACCTGAGGAGTTGCCACCACATCCGACCGGAACACCGAAAGCACTTGGACCAAAGGTGGATAGTAGTAGTGGCTCACCACCTAAGGCCAGTAGTGTGCCTCCATCACCGCCGAAAGCAACCTCTGGACAAGCTACGCCAAAGGCGTCTCCAGGTCAGACATCGCCGCAGGCGATTCCTGTCTGATGGAACCAAGCTGTCGGTTGAGCGATTGGTTTCTGAGATCCTTCAAGGATTGCAGACAGATCCTGCGACAGGGGAACTTCGAGTAAGCAGTGATGGATTGACACAGTCACAGCAGATCACGACAGCGTTTCAAAGCCTTTCGGTTAACCCTGCAGCTTGTTCTTCAATGAGTCCAAGCCCGCCAGTTGCAGCTGGCAACCCCGTGACTTCGCCACCAGTCAGTAACGTACCAGCGGTCGGTGCCCAAAACGTTTCTGATCCCGCTCATGCATTGGTAGAAGTAAGTAAGAACATGGTAGAAATGATGAAGATGCAGCAGCAACAGTTCCAAAGTTTTCAGCAGACCGTTTTGCGATTTCATCAGCAGGCTGCGTCTCAACAAGCAGCAAGTTTTCCGAGTCAGCCTGTTGTAGCAGGGACTTTTCAGCGAGTGCCACCGCCACCACCTTCGAGGGAAGATGAGAACAAAGGCGGTGCTTTTAGGACACTTGACAGCAAGTTGATTCCGTCCATGCCCATGCCAGATGTTGGGAAGTGGAGCAACTGTCCTGCGGAAATCCTTGGCTTTTGCCATTGGATTCAAGAGTTCACAGTATGGCTTTCCACTTTGCAACCTGCTTTTAGTAGTGAAACTGCACAAGTGCTTAGCATGAGACTGCCAGTTGATGAGAGCAATCCTACTTCACTCAGCAGTGCGGAACGAGAAAGAAGCACTAGGCGGTTGTTTTATGTGTTGAAACAAGCTTTGGGAACGTCGTCACGTTGCTCAGCACTAATCCGTTGTTTCGAGAGCAGTGTAGGAAGTGGCACAACCTATGGGGATTCGTTGTTGCAACGTCTCAAGGAGGAGTTTTCCAGCACTACCAGAGGTGAAGGACTTCATTCTCGAAGCCAGCTGCTTGCGCACCGAGGTCGCGGAAATGTGAGTCTGAAGGATTCCATTTTTTCATTGGATTCTGAGCTCTATAGCTACGATTCTGCGCTCTATAGCTATGAGAAGGTTTTATCCACTTGCAATGATTTGAACTTGGTACATGAGTTGTGGGTTGGTGCCCCTGACAAGTATCGATGGTTGATTCTTAACCTTGAGAAGTTTCCCAATTGTTTGAACTTGAACTATGTGAGTTTTGTTCTTGGGGCTCTACGGACTTTTGGCTGCAAGTTGCCACCGGCCCCAATTTTGTTCCCACTTTCCCACCTGTCCATCACCACCTTTCGCATAAGGATTGCAAGCTTGGTTTGGTGAGCTGAAGCTGATTTCACATATGGCAGCGATTGTGCCTGGTCAACACTTAGGTTTTAGATGTTGCCACTGCAAACATGCCAACACCCAACACCACATGGATACTACATGATGCTTACAGAACCCGCTCCCCAGGTAGTGGCATGGATTCCCCATATCTGGCATTGAAAATGCTTTTTGGCGCTGCTGGCCCCTCTACTGGTTAGGGTGGTGGTAGTGGCTCATGGCAATCCGGTATATAACATTTACATGTATGATATATGCATCTTAATGTTATCGACTGATTCGTGTGAGGGCCCCCCCCAAACAATTTTAGTCTACTCAAAAACTGACCCTTTTTTTGCGCCCCCCCCTCAACAATTTTTTGAATATTTATTTTTAATTGATTTCAATTTACTTTCAATTGAAATCAACTTACTTTCAATTGAAATAAATTTACTTTCAATTGATTTCAATTTACTTTCAATTGATTTCATTTTATTTTCAATTGGTTTCAATTTACTTTCAACTGATTTCAATTTACTTTCAATTGATTTCAATTTACTTTCAATTGAAATCAATTGATTTTCAACTGATTTCAATTTACTTTCAATTGATTTCAATTTACTTTCAATTGATTTCAATTTACTTTTAATTGATTTCAATTTACTTTTAATTGATTTCAATTTACTTCAATTTACTTTTGATTGATTTCAATTTACTTTCAATTTATTTCCAATTGATTTCAATTTACTTTCAAGGGTTTTGTTTTTTTCAAACCCAAAAGTTGTTGGGCACAATAGAGTACCATCCAAACATTCATATTATTGAGTAACTGAGCCA
>Ga0126342_10021938_pt1 | contig 10595 bp, 12 predicted proteins | sample Cyp1metagenome_FD_92528 | JGI IMG/M metagenome (GOLD analysis project Ga0126342, IMG submission 92528) | Coral microbial communities from Lord Howe Island, Old Settlement Bay, Australia - Cyphastrea 1 metagenome | ecosystem: Host-associated > Invertebrates > Cnidaria > Coral ...
TCGTGGTAATTTCATAAGTGCAGGTGTGGACGGCATTGTGAATTTATTTGAGGAGTTCTTTTTATTGGAAGGGTGTGGTGTCGGTTTGTACAGTCTCAGTTTTTACAATTTGTCCGTCGGGAGGCCATATGCTCGACCGAAAAATACAACCCATAGGAAAAACAAGAAACCAGGCAGTATAATGGGATTGGAAAGGAATGTGTTGCCGCATGACTTGTTACCCTTTAGAAATGGGATGTGCTGCGTGACGCCACACAGCAGGTGATGCTCTACTCTGCGCAGATGCTGGTGCAGCCTCGGGCCCATTGTGATGGGGAACTTTCACCAATGAGAGGTACAGCCACCAATCAGACATCCACACTTTAATCGTTTTTGGGATAGTAGCAACCTGAACATGAGATAACATGAGTATATCAATTGTAAGCTTATCACATGCGTGGGGACTTCCATTCTCGAGGTACCACTGAAGTGGCTCTAAGGCTTATCTTTCTGTTGGCCATGTACTTCTGGAGCTGGGCCCTCAGATAAACCAAACTGCTGGAGAGTTAGATCCATTCACTTCCAATGATTTAAAGGTCAGTTGGGACATCAGTCACTCTCTAAGTGACTGTATCTGAAAATGCGTTATACCCCTGATGAACGGCAATTTTCATTTTACAGGGGAAACATGATGATAAACGAGTGGATGGAATGGGGTACCCCATTTTGAGACAATCACAGGTGACATGACCAGGTCCTGACATCCTGAAGTTCTATACAGTGCTGTGCCAGCTTCTCTTTGTGAGGGACCTGAGGGCAAACGGAAAGATGGTTGGGCCACAGGGGATTAGTCAGCCTAAGGAATACTGTAATTGTGCGAACTCGATGGATCGGGAGACGAGATGAGATGAGGGTATGAATATGTATGTATGTATATATATGTATGTATGTATGTATGTATCTATCTATCCATCTATCTATTTATCTATCTATCTATCTATCTATTTATCTATCTATCTATCTATCTATTTATCTATCTATCTATCTATCTATCTTATCCCTCCTATCTATCTATCTATCTATCTATCTATCTAATGTATATATATATATATATATACATACACGCATACACATGATACAGGTAGAAATTTGATGTGCAACTAATGTATATATATATATATATTTCATATCTACATACACATCGTATCACATCAGTGTTCACACAACTTTCCCAGGTCTCAAGAGATGTGATGTTCGTATTTTGGCGGACCTGCCCGACCTTTCAGAGCCACACATTGCGTGTTTTCTGGAGCCGAAACACATCATTTTCCTATCCAATTTGATGAGTACAAACAAACGATTCACAATAAGGCCAAGTCCCTAGAATTGACACTGCCACTTGGGGCCAGAAAGAGAGTTGTAGGGTATGATGGTATATATATATTTATAACAAATACCTGAAACAATGTTGGTGATTCATCCTCATATTCTTTTAAAGTAGGTATAGCCCTTGGCTTCCCGAGCAGTGGGCGACGAAGCCTACTTATCCCATTTATAACCAGGTTTGCACAGTAATGTCACCCGCAGACGAGACAAAACCCCAGTTGATTACTGTTTGTAGGGGGTTCCCCCAAAATCGTGAGTTGATCTACAATAATTTGCTACCAAAACAGATGATGATCACATATCATTACGCCTTGGGGTGCTTAAAAAAAATGGGGAACCCAATGATCAACAGATTTCAATTTACCACAGCAAAGATTAACAACCCTGGGGCTGCTGGATTTCAAGGTGCTCATGGCCGCTCTGGCGATTCGGAGTCCCTTGGACCTTGTGGTTGGGAAGCCGAGCCGAATAGATGGTGGCAGAATCGCAACGGGCTTGGGGTATGGTGACCCCCAACTTGTGATTTAGAGACGAACCAAGGGTGAACCAACCCAAAGTTCAGGTATTGGAGATGCGTTATTGAACATTGATTGTTGTTTATTGTTGTGGGTTCAGCAAATTGTGGTGAGCTTCCCCGGTGTTAAAACGGGATAGTCCAGGATTTTTCCTAGGAACCAGGGCGATTTGAGGAATGGCAACAGGCCCGGCGCGCAACTCCAAGTCTGCCCCTGAAAAAGCATATGGAACTGCCAACACGGGCTTTGAATTTTGAAGAGATGGCCTTGGTTTGGATTTGACGTTTTTTTTTTTTTGCCATTTGAACACCACTCACTAGGACGACTGTGGGAGATGGAAAGTTTCTGGTGATGGTTCATGCCTCCAAAGATACCAACGAAGCTGAGAGGATGACGTCATTTGCTTGTGCTTTGCAAGGCCTGTAGTCTCTCTGTGCCACTCATACTGCTGAGTGATGCGATTCGACATCTGATGATGCACGCAGTCTCAGTGAAAGGGCTGGCTGGGAGTGAACTGTGTGAACTGTGAACTTGGATATCGTTTCTCATTTTTTGACCCACTTAACATCAGAATGACGTCATTCTTAACATCAATGGCGCAGGATGATAAGTACATGTTTCATGATGAAATCCTAAGGGTTTCATCTAAATTTAATTTCCATCAATCCTTAAACCAGTCCCTGCAGTTGGGCCGAGGCCTCATTGCTTTGTGCTCAGCTGATGTGACCGGCCCAAAGTGGCGGAGCCAAAATTCGCCAAGCGCTGGGGCGTGGCTGGTGCCCAGGTTGTGGGGAGAATTGCTGCTGGGTTTCCAAAGTTGCAGAAAAATCCACAACATAGTGCCAGACAACCAAGTCTATTTACAGCAGGATGCGGTGCCCTTGGTTGCTTTGACTACACGGGGTTCTAGCTGAGTAAGTAGGGATTGGAACTGAATGAACATGGCTTGAACTGACCGATGTCAGCACCTCTTCCCCTTGGACGAGCAGATCGATTCATCCCTGGCATCGGTCTATGGTACGCTTCGTGCCTATGCTGCCAGGTGCCGGGGCGGGCGATGCCGGATCTGGAGGGAGACCAACGACTCGTTCATTGGAAATCCCAATTTCTGGCCATTTTAATGGGGCAATGATGATCACCTGTGGAGGCATTTTCTGGTGAAAGCAGCTCAGCCAGGTCATCTCTGATGACGGCTCCGCATTCCACGCCTGAAAACAGTGACATCCAGATCTTGCCGGAAGGCAGGCGTGCTGGTGACAGATTAGACCGACCAATGTCTGATGGAGGAAGCATGGGATCATGGGAAGTGAATTCCAAGTAGTATAATAATAATGTATAATATATTGACATATGTTGACTCATTATGTTGACACACATACACATATGCACTATTTCAAGAATCATACAGCTTCTGTTTTTCAACTCATGACCCTCCTATAGTTCAGATGGTGAACCTCCCAAAAGAGCGTATGTTCATTATCCTTGCTGACTCTTGGAGTGAGACCAACTTCGGGTGCTCCAATCAATTTTCATTGGTGGATATTTTGCCCCACGCCTGCAGGTTTCAGATGGCGGGGCTGAGGCTGGAGCGAGGGAATGAGGCGTTTTTGCCATGCAAGTGGATGATGAACCAGTGGATGGAACTGGATGGAATGGGGTAGCCTATTCAGACAATGACACATGGTTTGGGAGCTGGTTTTTGCTTCTTCAGGAAGCCAATGCCTGTGTGCGATTCTCTCAAGAGCCTTCCGGGCGATTTCCGCTGCCGTTGCCATGTGCGGCGATGTGCCTCTGTTGGGCCTGGCTGCCAAGGAGAGCACCGGCTCTGTCGCCGATTCAGTCATCCGAAGGATGCGGACAAATTGATGAAGATGAATTATGATGAATTATGATGAATTATGATGAATTGATCAAAAAAGACATTCTCCCTTCCGCTGCAGATCCGAAGACTTGCAGGTGCCTGACTCCCAAGAGGAACTCCAGGGAAATGTCGGTGGAGATGGTGGCCGTGGAGTTCTGTGCCATCGTGGTGACGATCTTCGGGCCCAGCAGAACTTTGTCCAGGAGATCCGGGAGCTCCGTGGCAAAAGTCTTTGCCAATGGACTCTCCGAACCTCGGAGCAGTCGCCAGTGCAGGGACGAACGCGAAGAAATTCTCAAGATCGGGCGTGGTGATGTCACATTGTCAAACATGTGACCAGGTCCGCAAGGTTGCAGAGATCCTGGCAGGGCCTGTGGCTGAAACAAAGGGCCTTGACAAGGGGTGGTTTCAGTGGTTTCCGAAGAAGAGTATACAAATATATATATATTCTGGATACGCTTGCATGTCTATACATATGCCACATCTTTGGCGCAGGCCAGCAACGGTTACTGAAGAATCTCAAATCCTTCACTGCTGTTTTCCTGATAAGATCCAAATCCTGTCTCAGTGGCCACACCTGACGAGTGCCTGAGCGTCCAGTTTGAAAAGGTTGGGAAGATCAAATGAGACTGCTTTGAATACGATGAAGCCCAAACCAATGGCAAGGTGGATGCCGAATATGCAGAGACAAGCTGATCCTTTGTGAATCGAAGAACGGGTGCACTCGAGAGTTGAGACTTTGGCTTCGACAAGACTTTGCGGACTGCGGACTACCTCTATTGGGATCGATCAAGAGATTCCATCACCGTAGAAGGCGATTGCGTTGGCGTTGGAAAAAGGATGAAATTCGTCACTTCACAGTGCCACATCGGCACCTTTTGGTCAGCGATTTTCTTGTGAAAACTCTGTCGTTTCCTTCCGATGTGCGAGGCCCTGCGAGACCACCACTGCGCCAGATTCCTGCCTGGCCTCAAGAATCAGGAGCATCGATTTGATGGGCCTGGAACTTGGCAGAGCCTGTCCCTGAAATTTAAGGGCTGGGCTGGAACCAAAAGATCCACCCAAAAGGAGGGCATGGATTGGTTGCGCGCGATAACCCTTGCAGTGGTATTCTCTGTTCCTCCCAGGCAGACGGCGAGTTTGAGGGGGCGTGGCCATTCAGAAAATTAGAGCCCAACGTGCTTTCCAAGAAGCCCAACGCATATTCCAGATGGTTGACAATCGCAAATCCCAATTTTCAGAGAGAAAACAGTTCATAGATGATGACATGATGGTTTCTCAATGGAACCACAACAGGCACTGGCTTCCTTAGTGTTTCTTACAGTTGATTTGTCCCGCTAGTTCTTGCAGATGCCGAATTCCATTCCCACCGCAGGACTTTCTGTTCGACACAGATAGCTGGGAGTTGGATAGCTGGGATGTGTTCCCCACCACGCCAGCCAAAGATTGCTGCACTCCGGAGATTAAGAAGAGACGCCACGGTTGAAGTGGACATCGAAGCATGGATTTGGGTGAACTAGAACAACATCAAAACAACAACGCCATGATGCGCAGTGGGGCCGTAGCAGGACTTCAACTTCTTGAATTCTGATGAATCGGTCACCTGGACATACCTGGACCTGGGGTGGGCTTTCTCAAAATGACATGCAGCCAAAAGAATCGTGTTTCACACTGGTGCGACTGGTCTTTTGGCTTTCAGGAATCCAGATCTCTTTGTTGGGATGGTGGCTCTGGATTTGCATTTTCTATCTAAAACTCAATGGCAGCAAATGTAAGGCTCTAAGACTTGGAGACATTCAACCACTGTCCGCAAAAACGTCCACCACTCAAACGTCACCATGGCCATCGAATCTCCACGGCCGGCACCTAGACTTGGAGGTGCCAAGTGGCCGCACTGCTCTGATCATTTCGATCGGTTTGTCTGGAAATGGGGCCAAACTATACTCCGAAATGGCTGTTTCCAATTGTTTTAATATGTTTTAATAGGGAAACTGATGATTAACCGCTGGATTTAGGGGTACATTATTTTCAGATAAACCAAGATGTTGGATAGTTCTACGCATTTCTTACATTGCGTGATTCTATGAGAACATGTGAACATGCAATACAATATAAATGAATAAATAATGAAAACTACATATATATATAAACATCATTTTGTCTGGGAACAAATTTGGACCGAGAGACGTTTCTCACTTGGCGTATGAGCAGAATTGGGCCACCGATCAAGTCTTGATGGACGGGATTTGCGACGACAGTCTATCCTCTTTCCGAACTAATAATGACTTGCCTCTGTGGATGATGGTCCTCGGAAACAAGCACCTTGTCTCAAAAGTAATCGTGACCCAGAATATGAGACACTCCTTATGTCGATACTTGGTGCTCCCCATCACCCACTTGGTCAATGCATCATCCAATGATTGGTAGCTGTTTCTTGCGGTATGTCACGATGTTCCCAGTATTGGTGGGTTAAAAGTCAGAACCCCAGTTATAAGCAGGCCAACCCTACTTCCTCCAGAGGTTTATAGCCTAAGTAGGATCAACCACCAAGTAGGAATCCATCATACATCCAGTATATCCAAGGACAATCAAGGACACACATAGCCAATGCCCGAATTTTCACCCCCCCCTTCAGGCGATGGCTATGATGAGGCAAGGTGAAAGTCAGCAACATCCGTGGGTCGCACTCTTTGCATCTTAAAGCCAGTCTAGTGAGTCTTGTGCAACTATTGTGTCAACCCTGCATTAGTAAATCCCTAGGCTGTTTTTACTGGGGCGCGGGTACTGTACCATCTAGGTATCAGATTCTCGTTGAAAATCAGGCTTCAGAATTTTCCAGCTGTTTTGATGGTTCAAGTTGTGATATCTGGTACGACCCACCAAGAGCTGCAGTGAATCAATATGAAAAACACTTCGTGAAACTCAGGACACATTTTTTTTTTGTCTGGAAACGGAATTCAAAATTGTTTCTTCCAGTCAAACGTATAGCCATGGCTCAAAGTCTGTATGCTTGGACAGTAAACATGCACTAAACCTGACCACTTTTGCTGGTCCGTTGACACCGCATTTTTGGGGTATAACATGCCATGGTCAAAACATTACGGAATCCCTAATGATGGTGGGATGACCATACTCCATATGTGTGTATATATATATACACACCAACCGCAGAAAGATTAAAAAGCCATTGATCACTATGTGAGTGGGATTTTACCAAATTGTATCTTTTGGAGGTTGCTATACGTATATACGTATAGGTATAGGTATAGGAATAGGTATAGCTATAGGTATAGGTACATGTATATGTATATCTATATCTATATTTATATCTATATCTATATCTATATCTATATGTGTATGTGTATATGTATATGTATGTGTATGTGTATGTGTATGTGTATGTATATATATATATACATATGTATATGTATATGTATATGATGTATATGTATATGTATATGTATATGTATATGTATATGTATCTGTATCTGTATGTGTATGTGTATGTGTATGTGTATGTGTATGTGTATGTATATATATATATACATATATATATATATATGCAACATCATATGAGCAAGTTGGTGGCTCCTTTGGCGTTCCATCTCTGTGACCCATCGGGCCCTTTTCAACCCTGGGGGAGCTCAGGGAGCTCCGCTGCAGAGTGCCGTGCAACGAGAAGCACCAGCCGTCAAGCGCGACTGGCTCAACTTTGGATGGGTAGTTAAGTACTGTATTTTTTGGCTATATGAAGTTAATTATATGTAATATACACTTGTATAAATTTCTTTTGTATATAACTACTGGCTATATCTTTTGCAGTATATTATGACATGTCATTTATGTAGTTTTATGTATATAATTTTAGATAGTTAAAAATAGATAATATACAGACACGGAATGTATTTTCAACCAGCAAAAACACTACTCTTGTGCGGGTATTCCCGGCAATGACAAGAGATCACATGGCGGGGATGTCTTTCAGTGAAACGAGATAACCAGGACAGGGAGAGCATGACTTCAACTATTGCGACCTAAGGGCGGAGCAACAATAAGCAACATATCACTTGTCTGGATCCGTATGGTGTTCCAGTTGTTCCAGCAAAAACTGGGGGAATGCAGAAATCCCCCTCATTTCAGGGTCTCTTGAAGCAGAGGACACTTGTGGTTGGGTTTTCCATCCCCAAAATTGGATGATCCCAAAGTGACTCGAACACATTTCCCAAACATTTGGCATAAGCTCAATCCACCAAGCTGCCTGGGGCGGCTCAACATCCCTCAATCTTGTGACTCGGCCGGATGTCGGCTATCCCTGTTTGGCTTTCCATATGGATTTGTCTGTTGAATAGGGGAGACCCCACAGTGGCCAAAAAGATGAGCTCAATGATGGTCAAGCATCAATTTTGGGAGTAGCCTATTTTCAGAGCCCATGTGTAACCAGGTCCACAAACTGGTACTCTCTGGTAATTTACATTTAACATAGCTATGGAAAGTCAATCATATATAAATTATAAATGGGTGATTTTCCATAGCAATCTTAAATTACTGGAGATTAAGTTCTATGAACCACCAAGTAACACATCCAGCCCATCAGTCAACGAGCTCCAATGCTCAACTGCCAGGCTTCGGCTTCGGGCTCCCTTCGTGGAGGATGCCCCAGAGGCTGTGCCGCTGTGCCAGGTGAGCCATTGAAAATATCCCGGGCCTTGGAGTACCTCTTAACAAACCAGTAGAAAAGAAGGATGGCACGGGTGATAAGGGTATCTTTACTGGCTCAGGTGGTATGCAAGCACAGGGAATCAATCTGTTTTTGAAACGTTTCTATATCCAAATTGGCATGATTTATATGTACATAAACACTGTATATAACTTATGCCGGCTAAGTATGTATGTGGTGATGTCCAAAGTCTAGCGTTTGGGAACTTGAAGGTGCCCATCCATGCAGATGTACGATTTGCGTCACCGTGTTTCTGCTGCATGGCTCCTCAAGCTTTTGTGACATAAGAAGCAATGAGACGCCTGAAGCGCTCCTATGCCTTTGTCAGAGGGCCACTCCGCAATTCACAACCATGGCAATTGTATGCAATTGTTCTTTTGCGAAACACGTCACAGGCAACATCGAGCCAAAACGCCGTTCCAAAATTGGTTGCTTCAGTCCTGTCTCGCAGACATCACACTGCCACAGTCGCATCTCCACTCAAACCCCCTTCCACTGCAGTGTGATCACACCCACCAGCCACTACCAGGTCACTACCAGGTCACTACCAACCCTTCCAACCCTTCCAATCTTCGACCTTCACCTCGCTGGGCGACGCCATGGTGATCAAGAGCCACATCAAAAAGCTGAAACCGTACCAGCCACCCTTGGAGGGTCGGAATCCGCAGAAGTACATGTTGTTGGAGCCTAACCTGTGAGGGTGGGGCAGAGCCGATTTTTCTGGGGACATGTGAGCCATTGAACATACCTCTGGTTATACCAAATGGTTTATGGGGGGTGATTATAGCCTGAAATAGGAACATTTCCTAATCAACCAGCATACTGGAATGAGACAGGGGTATTTTTCATGGTTCCAATCGTAGGTGACATCATCCCGCCTTGGACGCTTCCAATTGTAGCCCCAATGATGGGATGGTTTGAAACCACCCAACCGTTGGTCCAGTTAATGTCCATCGGACTGTATGGCCCTTAAAAGGTACAGAAAAAACACGTCTTGCATGTTGGGGATTCTTTGCCTCGACATATCTTGGTATCGTATGATATGATTTATAATGTAATATAATGACACACACACATACGTATATAATGCAATAGAATATAATAGAATGTAACAGAATGTAATGAAATGGACTACAATGTAACATAATAAAATGCATGCAACATAATACAATGTAATACAATTTAATACAATGTAATACAATTTAATACAATGTAATACAATGTATATAATACAATGTAATACAATGTAATACCATGTAATACAATGTAATACACTGTAATACAATGTAATACAATGTAATACAAGGTAATACAAGGTAATACAAGGTAATACAATGTAATACAATGTAATACAATGTAATACAATGTAATTAATGTAGTGTAATGTAATACAGTGTACTATAAATTATAACGTAATACAATGTAATGTAATGTAAGACCATGTAATATAATGTAATGGAATGTAATATATATTTTCAGATGATATATATAATACAATAGAACATTACATCATGTGATATGATGATAGAACATAACATAAAATCAAATAATACAATGGAATATGACCTTATATGATATGATATATGATAATCAATATCACATAACATATTATAGGAACCTGACATCACATAGATTTTATACACTATGACATAATCAATTTAAATATAATATAGGATACTGTGATATGATATATTCTAATATAATGTAGTATAATAGGATATACTATAATACAATATGCTATAATTTAGTATAGTATGATATGATACAATGTTATATTATGTTTCACTACATAGTACAACAAAAGATAATACAATATAATTTAATATCGTATGATATAGTATGATATAGTATAATACAATATAATACACTATGTTGTAGTATGATATAGTCGAATTCAATACACTACAATATAACATGATATGATATGATATGATATACTGTAACATCTGATATGACATGATATAATACGAATAATTCAATAAAACATATCATAACATAACAACACATAATATATTGCGAATAGAGTGTAGGCTACGGACCATTGTACACTACCACATAATTCAGCCCTCAAAGATCCACAGCCAAGGGGTACATCAACTCGCCCCTTTGGCTCAAGACCACTGCAGGAACCGGAACA
>Ga0126342_10021939_pt1 | contig 10595 bp, 10 predicted proteins | sample Cyp1metagenome_FD_92528 | JGI IMG/M metagenome (GOLD analysis project Ga0126342, IMG submission 92528) | Coral microbial communities from Lord Howe Island, Old Settlement Bay, Australia - Cyphastrea 1 metagenome | ecosystem: Host-associated > Invertebrates > Cnidaria > Coral ...
AATATAGTACAATACAATACTTTGTTATATTATAAAAAATAATGCAGTATAAAATGATATAATATAATATGATATGATATAATATAATATAGTATAATATAATATAATACAATATAATATAGTACAATATTTTATGATATTATAAAACTAATACAATATAATATGATGAGATACAATATGATATGATAAAATATAATATGATCTAATATAATATAATATGATATAATAAAATAAAATAAAATATAATATAATATAATATAGTATAATATGTTATTATATTATATTTTACTGTATAATATAACCGAAGGAAGTTTAGAAGTCAAACTTCCGACAATATGGACAGATGAAAAGCAGAGGTGAAAAGAGTCAAAGAAGAGAAGAGAAGAGAAGAAGAAATAATATCAAAAAAGAGAAAGTCTCAAAGTCTCAGAAGAAAGAAGATCCAGGTGCGCAAAAAGGTACGCGAAACACTGTGTTTTTTCAATGATTTGTGGCTCCGGAGGGTCGAAAAGAAGCCAGCTGGCCAGATGAGAGATGAAAAATTGCACGCCGTTGTGGCGCGAAGCACATGTCCAAGTCAAAATGTACAAAACACCTCAGCCCCGGAGCAATGTTAGAAGTTGCGATGTCGAAAAAGTGCACGCCGTTGTGGCGCGAAGCACATGTCCAAGTCAAAATACACCAGGTCCGGACCACTCTTGGAAGTTGAGATGTCGAAAAAGTGCACGCCGTTGTGGCGCGAAGCACATTTCGAAGTCAAAATGTACAAAGCACACCATGTTCCGACCATTTTTGGAGATTGCGATGTCGAAAAAGTACACGCCGTTGTGGCGCGAAGCTCATTTCGAAGTCAAAAGTGCAAAAAACTGTGGGGTACGGAGCGCCTTTGGACGTTCAGATGTGCTTACGCGTGGCAGGCGCAAGGGATTGTGCACCGTGTTGAAAGTGAGCAAAACGGGAAGGTTTTCTAGCATTTCCAAAAACATCAAAAAACGGATATTGGGCGAGGATCTGCAAAGATGCATTTTCCGTGGCAGGCGGAAAATACAAGAGACATGTTCATCAGAGATGTTAGGAGGTCAGGGCGCTGATTTCCTGAGAGGGGTTGCATTTTGGAGCATCAGATCTTCAGGCCTGGCCTCACTTTTTCGTGGCAGGCGCAGTAGTTTAGACAGGTGGAGTGAAAAAATCGCAAAGCGCATTAGTACGAGGCCGTCAGCTCTGCACTCAACTTTCCACTTTTGAAGGAAGTCTCGCAGATTTGTTTCGTTTTTGATGTTGTCAACTTCGAAAATTGAGGAAGTCTCGCAGAATTGTTTCGTTTTTGATGTTGTCAAGTTCAGAAATTGCTGCAACCACAACTACAAATACCACTACACTACACTACTACTACAAGTACCAATATACTACGCTACATTACACAACACTAATTACACTACGCTACACTAATTACATCTAATTACACTACACTACACAAATTGCACTACAACTACTACAACAGCAGCAACAACAACAACAACTACTACTACCACCACCACCACAGCTACAACTACAACTACAAGTACAGCTACACTACATTACACTACAATACACTAATTACAGTACGTTACAGCTCCAAATACAACTACAACTACAATACATTACACAACACTACACTACACCAATTACATTATATTACATTACACTCATTACACTACAACTGCAACTACCACTACATTGCACCGACACTACACTACAACTACAACTACACTACTTTACACTACAATACGCTAGACTACACTACATTATACCACGCTACAGTACACAACACTACAGTACACTACAATACACTACACTAATTACACTACATTACAGCTACCACTTAGAACTACAACTCCACTACACTACAACTACACCCACACCTACAACTACAACTACAGCTACAACTGCACTACACCACACTACATCCAGCAGTTGTGGTGAGGTGACCACTGCAACCATTGCAGCCACTCCAGAAAACACAACTCCAACCACCTTTTGGTCCATCACTGGATTCGCTCTGTCATCCGTGATTCACAACAACCAACCTCTCCTATAGGTTTCCTATTTTTGAAACTTCCGCCACCACCTTGTGCGGTACTACTGGTGAAATAATATATATATATAATTTAAAATACAATATAATAAAATATAATACAATATAATATAATATAATATAAAAAAATGCTATAACAAAAACAATAATATAATAACATATAATATCACATGATATAATGCAAAAAATATAATATAAAACAAAATAATATCATACAATATAGTACAGTAAATAATAGTATAATCTAATATAATTTAATACACTATACTATCAAACAATATTATATAATATTATATAATATCAGATAATATCAGATAATATTATATAATATTATATAATATTTTATAACATCATATCATATAATATAATATAACATACTATTATATAATATTATATGATATTACATGATACTATAAAATATTATATAATATTACAAAAAAAGATTATATAGTATTATATATATATAATCATGATTACAAACAAATTACAGATAATTACCACGAATAAGAGAATTTTGCTAATGGAGCTCTTGCAGTGCATGTCCTGGGCGCAACATCACCATAGTTACAGTATACGTATACAGCTGTGCAGGAATTATTGGCAATTATGCATATGTATCCACTATTGCGGTTCTACAGCAGGTCACGCTTTCCTTGCTGGAAGCATCCCATGGCCCATTCCATACAAAATTATTCAAAGGAGGGGCATGCACGAAAGGCCAAAAGAACATGTCTTGATGTTTGGGAAACACATTTTCTTGATGTGCCACCAACTTTTTTGTATCAAACTCTAGGACTCTCTCAGGATGTCCTTTGAAAGCTCTCAAATGAGCGTTTCAGCCATGGATATCCGGCCTGGCAAAGTCGAACTTGCTTCATGTTGTTTCTTGAGGCCAAATGGCAAACCATTGAAGTGCATCGTGTTATGTTGAAACATCCAAACTGCAAATCAGGCCAGCAGGGCAGGGCCGCTCGTTTCAATCTAGGATAAGGCACTCTTCCTGGCCAGTGACCTGCAGCAAGCATGACGAAAGCAGCGAAAGAAAAGCAAAGAAAGCAGCCCTTCCAGCCCTTCGTTTCGCCACCAGAAAATAGTGCACACAGCTGAACAAAGCTTGAACACAGCTGAACCACTTTGAAACGACAAGACATGACAAGACTGGCGCAGTTTCTCTTTGGAGGCCTCCGGAGGCAATTCCTTCTGGATTGCCTTCTCTCCGAAATCCTGATGAATGTGAATCCGAAATGTGACCAGACGAACAATTCCTCAGCTTCGCTCTACTAGCCTTACTAGCCAGTGCCTACGCACATACTGTCTCTTCAACAGCAGCTTGATTTTTCTAAGAGCCTGTTTGTAAAGGTATGTTTTTGAACAAACGAGCAAAACTGGAGCGGTCGCAGTTGTATTTTGATAGCATGATCTACAATGTGTGTCGCGCATGGATTATGCAATCGGATTGCAATCGGCTGCAATCATTTAAAATGCTTGACTGAGCTGTAATCGTTTTGTTCTCTTTGTACTGAGTTGTGTTGCTTCAAAAAAATCATTTCCGGTGTCGCTGCGCCTTTCACATCATATCATGGCATTAGATTTTCCTCCAAGTCCCCACTTCAAGTTGATAGTGTCGCCAAGCAGTTTCAAGATCCTCACACTTAGCAAATCTTGACTACCCACTTAGTATTATTATTCTTGGTCTGTGTGTGCGTGTGAAACATCTGAATAGATGTAAAACTTCTACCTGATGATGTCAGTTGCCTTTGCTTTCTTTGGTTTTAGGTCCACCTCACTAGCTGTTGTGTCTTTTCTACTTAACAGTCATTGCAGGGGGGCAGTGCACGACTGACAGACGCTGCCCAACGAAGACACTGTCAGTTCGTGGTGATACAGAGCCTGATCAGCTCTGCGTACCTGCATCGCTTTATCATTTCTCTGAACGGCAACCGGTTCAGCCAAGAACCGGCACGTCGAACCTTCCACAAAATTCACTTTTTGAAACGAAACTCCACGTGATGTTACTTCGTTGAATGTACAGTTGCCGCATTCTGTCATATTTTGACAATGGAAACTTTTCGATACCTTCTCGGGTTCTTTCATAAACCCATTCCTGTCAGGTATAACTGGAGTGTTTTTGCACGTAAGATGCATTCCACATCAGAATTCGCAGAGATTGTTCTGAGCAAGTGTGTGCTTAAAGCTGCATCATCTCATCACAGTAAAGCTGTTTCTAAGATTCAAAAGTACCTCATCACACACTGACTTAAACATTCCCAAATTCCCGCATTTTTTGTACATGACATTGCATAAACAGGCAAACCTTTGGGGTCCTTCCGTTCTGCATTTTTGAATGGAGCCGTCATGTTCTGACGACATCCCTCATCTTTTGGCCTTGGCATTGTTCAATTTTCCCAAATTGTTTTGATGATGCTAATATGTATGACTGTCTTCCGGGAATCTTCAAGAAATCATTGGTTAGATTTGTCGTTTTCCCTTTATACAATATGGGGCACATATGTAGTATATCTATAATACTGTATAATTACTGTATATATACATACTGTATATATACATAGGTTCAACCCGACTGATGGTGGACTCAAGCCTACTGTGTATGGATTGAATCAGTCTAATGGTATCACTCGTCACATTCAGACGCTTATATTACCACAAGCAGTGCCCCTGCTGAGCATCTTGGAAATCGTTACTTTCTTTCCAGCAGGTCAGGGGGAATCTGCTTTCCTCAAATTGATTGAAGTGGATATTTCAAGCCTTCATGCACACGTAGAAAAATCAGGAGTAAACTATCTTTGGTAGTATGTATACATACATATATATATATATATACACACTGTTTACATATATATATACATATACATATGTGTTTGATACATTCATTTATATATGTATTATATGTATATATATATATATCGTTATATATCATATATATACCCCTTCCTAGCGCTTGTCGAATGAGGAGCATTTGGGCAGCAAGTGTGATGCACGCTTCGTTTCCTTTGTTGCCTTGGTCAAACCTTGGTGTCCCACCGAGCGAGATGATCTATATAAACACAAAAATCAAACATGCTTGAAATCAATAGACTTGCCCTGCCAGGCGATTCCAAACAATGTATTTCGAGAGTTATAAAAGAGGATAATTAGTCAAAAGCAGATTGATTTGTAGGTATCGTGTAAAATCTCCCGGCAAGATCTCTTTGGCGCCTTTTTACACGATATTGAGATATTGGGTCTGCAGGGACTCTCTGCTAGTCTCTCTGATATTCGAAAGAACGAAACCTATTTGCAAGATCTATTCTGATTTGATAAAGGATGATGAAGGTAGTTTTGATTGTCTTGCTTGCCAGGTACGATCTGTGGATCTCTGTACAGCATCTTTCCGCAAAGTTGCTGCAAAACATCAGTGTCTGTTCAAGCAGAGGATCTGCTTGTTGGAACTCTTGAGAACCTCTTGATGTATAAAATATCTTTTGAATGAGTTTTCTTGCTCTCTCCCTCTCTGATTCAAAGAATGTATGATTGATGTATAAAATATCCTGATAACATCGTTATGTCTTTTATTGGCAAATTCTCTTGATGAGATCCGTTCAAAGGGTAGCTTTTTCAATCCTTGAAAATGCCTTGGTCGGTCAGTATGAAATCAAACTGCATGTTTGGAAGCGTCGCTATACGCTTGTGTTTTGTGCTTGTCTGGTGTGCTCGTCTGTGTTTGCGTGTGTGCAGAGTCACAAACCTTGCGTTGAAGCGGAAACAGGAAAACAGCAGTAGCTGCCGCAGTCCTGCAGGAAGGCCTTGGTACCTGGTGGTCCTTCAGGAGGTGGAATAAGTGGTGCCTCGATTCAGAGTCAGAGGCAAGAAAGTCAAAGACATCAAATGAGGATTGACATAAATTAATTGATTTTTATTGTCTTGACAAAGTCACAAAGTGTGTCAACATCCACACCAAGTCAAAGTTTCAGCAGCGATGCAGTTTGGGTGAAAACCATGTTATACAAGCTGGAAAGGGAGTATAGGGTCATGGCAAAGGAAATCAATGCCTTTTCCTGTTTGTAGAGCGGATTTTAAGTATAGTGGCTATAGTCAACTTCGGTTCGTTTCGTCTTAGCCCATGTTCATGTCTTGATCATCTTGCCCTCACGTCGAGTTCAAGTTCAACAGGCTCTAATCATGTTGTGATGTCCACAGTATCGGCATCTTGTGGTAATAGTACTCTAATATACTCTAATACTGTATCTGCATTGTGATCATGCTGTTCATCTGGTGTTAATTTTGTTTCTATCTTGTGCTGTAATCAACCATCTCGTGGGCGCTTGTGATCATCTTCCGTTCATATATTCTTGCATGATAATTATGATATTGAACATCTTGAAACTATCTTGGAGGTCTCCAGAGAGCACTGTTCTTGGAATCATCTTGCGTTCGGTCTTTTAGCTCTGTTATATTCTGTTATGTCAATCTTGCACTCTGATTGTGCTGGTCGTGTGTCAATCTCTCCTTCGGTTGGCGCAAATTCGGTAGGGATAGTCTCTTCATTTTGCAACAATTGTGTGCTCATCTTGCAGTAGTACTGTCAGCTCCATCGAGTAATCATTTATGGCATATGGACCCTGCATTATATTGTGAATCCATCTTGCATTCATCCGTTCATGCTGTCTGCAACTTTCTCATCGTCTCGTGAGCACGCGGCACTTGTCATGCAATCATCAGAATCTTGGATACACAAAAGACTAGAGTCTCTCTATGTCTCTGCAGAATGTCTCCGACAAAATCTCTGTTTCCGCTGAGAACGAGGCAGACTTTTGTAGGTCTGAAGGCATGTCCTGCTGGGGTGCTATTGTACATTGAAACAACCTGTTCGAAAAGGATCCAAACTACAACCTGGAACGGACCCAAGCAAAGGGTAGTTATTGGCGTGGTTTTATGATCTAAAAGCCAATGATGATCCTCCTTAAGGTAGCTCAAAGGGTTGGGAATCCTATCTTATCAAAAAATTGACAGGCAATATTTAGACAGGCCACACAGTCTGTTGCCACACCGGCGGCAGAAGAACGGCAACCACAACAGCCACAACCGCAGGGAGAGGCACAAAGACGACAAGGATGACAAGGAAGAACTGGAATGAAACTCGCAAAGCAGCAACAAGATAAGGACAGTGCGGACACTAACCAGCCAACCCACAGCTCTGCCAAGCATAAGAAGAGGCAGTTCCAAAGTGGCGACATGGGAGACCTGACTGAACAGAAAGTAGAACCGCACAATTTCCATAGTCGTAACACCTGCATTTCCTGTCCTGCCTTTTAAAGCAGATCCAAAAATACAATCGGAAGCGGAAATATCAGCTCTTTGGACTCTTTGGTGCAGGTTTTGTTTTTTGCCGTGGTTTTCAAACCGGAAGACACGTCTGCGTCAGTGCCTGGATCTCTGTATTTCATTGACATTCAAAGCATTTCAAAGCCGCGCGCAGCTATGGCAAAATCTCATCTGATTTGTATAGATCTGCTTACAACCGTTTACTGCGTGTATCCGTGCGTATCTGTGCTCCATTTCTCCTGAAGGGCAGCTTCCAAAGTGGTTTCAGCACCTGGAGCGTTGCGTAGCTTCAAACATCCCTTGCGAATGAAAAAGCTCTGAAAGCTTGGATCCATGATGATCCATGATGATCCATGGATCCACATTGTGGCTCTGGGCTCGCCAGTCTGGGCATTTCTAGGCACCCAACCATGTGTGCGGCTTCCATCTGGAGAGTTTGCAATGTGCACAGATAGTGGTGAAGCATCTGCCATGGGTCCCGGGCCTGGTGCAGCAACACAGTCCTCAAAACTGTCCTCTCGATCTTTCAATACCAACAATAAGCACTGAATGCATCTGAATGCATCTGAATGCAAAGCCACTTGAAATCATCCTTCAAGACTTTCCCTTCGATATGTGCTGTGGCTCCGTGCCACTTGACCAATTTCCAGAAAATGCAAAGCCACTTGGCATTTGGACTGTGCCGACTGTGCCCGATGTGCTGGCCTGGCAGGATTGGTTGGATCTGGTTGGATGAGCAAAGCGATTCTGCGTCACTTTGACAGAGTGGCCTGCTGATCGGGGTTGTTCCACCTGCACAAACTAAGACGCTAGGGCGACGCAAACAAAAAGTGCAACATCGACGAGCTCAACAAAAGATACAAACTCGACATAACTGAACTAAGTGCAAGTGAGGAGCGTCGGAATCAGACCTGCTTCAGGTGCTGGGAACTTGTGATTGAACCGCTTCATTCATGCTTCGAGCTGACGTTTGTCCGAAATCGACGATATTCAACGTTGGACCGTTGCTGTTGGGTCGCTTAACTGCCACAAGCTGAACAGGTTTAAAGTTTAAATATTGACTATTGATATTGCCGGCGTCTTGTTGCATACACCTAAGCTGGTGCCAAAAGATTGAACCATGCTTGCATTTTCAGAGTTCCGGAAACCAAAGCCCCCGACTCAACTCTAATCCGGACCAAAATAACCCTAAACCAACGCTGATCCAAACCAAAATAAAACCAAAATTAACCTTAAACCAACCATAATTCAACCGTGAAACAATCCTTAATTCACCCTAGACCAACCCTAAATAGACTCTAAACCCACCCTAAATATCCCTAAATAACGCCTAGACCAACCCTAAAAACAAATCCTAAATGAACTCTAAACTGTCTGAATCTCCAATGAAACTATGGGCGAACGTTCACCCTGGAGGGACAGAACTTTCCTATGTAAAGGACACGATGCCTTTGTAACCTGAACGTGCTGGAACTGTTTGGGAGACCCTGCCTCCAGGGGAGCCTTCTGACCTTGGCAGCTGTATTCCAAACGCAAAAACATACAAGACGGATCAAGGCGGCTCGAGGCAGATCGAGGCAGATCAAGTCAACGTGTGCATCTTAAAACGTTTGAAAAACCTTTGAGAAACCTTTGAACAGTGGCTGGACTCGCTTTTGTACAAGGCAGCAACGAGCCATTGCCAATCGTTGGCGAGTAAGCTGGACTTGACCTTGTTGAATCACTGAAAGTGTCATGCAGTGAACGAAAGCCCTGAAGCCCTCTTTGTCAGAGATTTCTCAGGCACAAACGGAGCAGACTCACACCCACACTGGGCAACACACCGGACCTGATGCGAATTTAAGTTTTGTTATCTTGACTCAACTTGACTCTCAATCTTTGCCCACCACACAATTGCTTATCAGGCAGACTCTTGGTTTGAAATTTTGATGCTTTTATGAAGATCTGCTTGGCAGAGTCTCTGCAAGCACTGCAAGCAATAGAGAACAACTCAACTCTTCTTTTCTTGGTGGCATATATCACTAATCGAAACTACTCGACCTGTGCAATGTAGCTCCTTCCAGGCACTGGTCGTAGACCTCCAACCTGACCACAGGTCGGAGAATGAGGAGTGAGAGTGAGAATTAGTGAGAGGAAGAAAGGGAATGCACAAAGTTTCACCCTGTGCCAAGGAATAATCATCTTAGATAATATTACCTAATATTATATACATCATATCACACGATGTTACATAATAATATTACATAGCAATAATATTACACTTTAATATATAATATTACGACCAGGCGCTGTGTGTTGCCCGGAGATTTACAGGGACGCCCCCGGCAGTTTTATGAAGATATCTTACATGTTATTTCCCATTTCAATATAAAGTTCAAGGGGGTGGCGGATTTTAATCCCTCATGATGATATGAAGATATCTGACATGTTATTTCCCATTTCAATATGTAGTTCAGAGGGGGTGGCAGATTTTAATCCCTCATGATATTAAGATATCTGACATGTTCTTTCCCATTTCAATATAAAGTTCAAGGGGGTGGCAGAATTTAATTCCTCATGATGATATGAAGATATCTGACATGTTATTACCCATTTCAATATATAGTTCAAGGGGGTGGCAGAATTTAATTCCTCATGATGATATGAAGATATCTGGCATGTTATTTCCCATTTCAATATAAAGTTCAAGGGGGTGGCAGATTTTAATCCCTCATGATATGAAGATATCTGACATGTTATTACCCATTTCAATATATAGTTCAAGGGGGTGGCAGAATTTAATTCCTCATGATGATATGAAGATATCTGACATGTTATTACCCATTTCAATATAGAGTTCAAGGGGGTGGCGGATTTTAATCCCTCATGATGATATGAAGATATCTGACATGTTATTACCCATTTCAATATATAGTTCAAGGGGGTGGCAGAATTTAATTCCTCATGATGATATGAAGATATCTGACATGTTATTTCCCATTTCAATATAGAGTTCAAGGGGGTGGCGGATTTTAATCCCTCATGATGACATGAAGATCAAGTTTCATGTTATTCCTAATTTTAATATATAGTTCACAGGGGGTGGCAGATTTTAATCCCTCAGGATATCTTAACATGTTATGATCTATTTCTTGATTGCCGCACCCAGCCTATACTGGGTTCGCAAGTTGTACTGGGCACTGGCTGCTTGCCAAGCGAT
>Ga0126342_10021940_pt1 | contig 10595 bp, 10 predicted proteins | sample Cyp1metagenome_FD_92528 | JGI IMG/M metagenome (GOLD analysis project Ga0126342, IMG submission 92528) | Coral microbial communities from Lord Howe Island, Old Settlement Bay, Australia - Cyphastrea 1 metagenome | ecosystem: Host-associated > Invertebrates > Cnidaria > Coral ...
ATAGAGTTAATTACATTAGCAGAAATAGCGACTAGAAGAATGTAGACGTAGCTGACACAGCATGCTGTGGTGAATTGCGGCCCCTGATACCATCAGCGCGCACGATGTTTCAGTAAAGATCTTGCGTCGATTTCGTGCAGAGCACACACCACAAGATTTTCAAAAAAATCGTGCTGTGTGCCGTCTTGCTTTTGGGTTCTCTGGCCCACCTTGTTTTTCGTCAACTTGCATGCGATTGGCTGATTCAAGAGGACATTTGCAAGTCCCGCCATGATTTTCATATATTTTCATAGTTTTTTGGAATGCCTGGATACATCTGGATACAAGTGAAGTATGCAGACTGCAATAGGTTTGGCGCGTGGATGGGTGGTTTAAAGTGGTTCAAATCCTGACAGGACCGCATCCTTGGACGGCGCCTGTACTATGGACCTGGCCAGTCCTGGCGCTGTCGCTTCGAAATTGGCTGCTTTGTGAAGTTTGTGGCAGTCAATTTTTTCAAAACCGTGAACAGATCGTGATTTGACATGTCTCCAGGAAAACTGGTTTAAACGTTTACACTTTTAAATCCTATCTTCGCATGAATGATATCAGCTTTGCGAGTCCATGCGAGTCCTTATTCTTCAAGTAAGTACGAGAGTGGACTGTTGTCTTCCAATCTATCGTGAGCGGAGAGTGTCCAGTTTGGGGAACACAAGAGCTAAGGCTTTCTTGTCCAGATGATCAAGTTCCCGATCTTTGAGCCCCTGCTTGTTTGGATTCTCTCCACGAAGTTTTTGCACCTTGGTGACAAGCATACAAGTAAGTAGAGCACAAGTGTGCGAGAAGTTTGATTCGTTTGCATTTTGTGTCATTTTGGATAGCACTCCATGCAGTGTAGTTTGCATAGCTCTCGTTGAGCCTGCCATGCAGTCATGGCCGAAGCCCCGCTGGCCTAGGACTTTCGGGCTCTACACACGGGCTGCTGTGGCAGGGCTGCTGTTTGCAGTTTTGACCTTGCCCTTTACCAACTTTCGCTTGGGAGCCTGTGTGCCCAGTTCTCCGCAGAACATCGCAAAACTGCTTTCTCGTGTGAGGTGAGTGATGTGTGGGTGACGCCAAAATCAGTTTGCACAAGTGGATATCAATTTCCAATCACCGAGCAATGTTGCCATTTGCTCCTGGTTCAAATCTGGGCCACTCCGAGCCAAGGTGTCGAACCAGGCAATGGCTTCCTCGCCTTTCAAGGCCCCAAATTGGCACATGGTACGGTATAGGTCCACAGTGGAGCTGCAAGAAGATGTGGGAAACCCATTTGGTTGAGAATATTTACATACTGTGCATAGGCGTCTTGTTCCTGTCATAACATCTTGTCTTGTCCCTCACTATCCCTCAAAAGAATTGATTGGCTGAAAGAATGAGGTTTCAAGGATTTTAAGTTCTAGATGGTGCACAGGGATCTCAGACGGCATTTCTAAATTTTTCCTGTGGAAATCCCATGACTTTCTGATCTTTTTGAATCAGGCCATTCTGCCAACCATGGCCCGCGATATTGCCTACTCTCTGGGCCGTGCGGCCCTGCCAGTGCTTACAGCTGCACTATTTGAAGCCACGTCCCACGACTATCCAAAAACCATCATATAAAAAAATAAAAAACAATTATCAATATGCTTGGCCACTCTTGGATACTATTGCATTGACACATTTCTACACCGACAAGCATCAAAATCTGGGGTTCTCAACGGAGCACACCCAAAACGACTTAACACCTACACCTTCGGAAGAAAGAGTTGGTGCTTCGCAATGTCCAGAGTCCTGATGGGACGTTGCGACAGACTTAGCGAAAAATTCACGTACATGTAAGACTTACATGTGTTACATACACGACTAAGACTCATGTAAGACTCTTGTAAGACTCATGTAAGACTCATGGGTCATGACTGCGAGTACTAGCTGTTGTAGCTCAAAGATCGCTGCCCAGGCAATGATCATCGCACACTACAGCAGTAGGGCCCATCGCCTAACAGCGTCGTCGCCAGAGGTGCGCACATCTGAGTTGGATTCCAATGTGCCGTTTGCAGTTGCCAAAATGGCGGCGTGGAGAAGCAAGGACCTTCAGAGTCCTTCAACTGACCCGGCATCCTGTCAAATCAAATCACAGTTCTGGGATGCCTTTTTCATCCTCTTTTATGTTTTTTATGTTTCACAGGCAACGTACAGCATTGTGCTAGGTACTTTTTGGTGCAGTGGCCGGCGCGTGCTTGCTAGCGGCACCTTTCAATGAACTGAGGGACCGCCAGCTGTCCTTCGGCTGTTCCTAAACGTCCAGGAGTTTGATGTGGATGCTGCTGGTACGGGTCAGGATTGTTTCACACTTTGAGGTAGTTGATTGTATCGAAGCCTTTTCTACATATAGTACATCTTCGTGGTCACCATGTAGTTGAGCTAAAGTTACCGGCTCCTCTCACACAGCGTCGCCTGACTGCACTTCTTGGAATCGCAGCGTGAGGTCAAAGTCCCACGCAGCTCATTTTATGCCCCTTGTTGAAAGATGGCAGCGGGGGACACAATTTGAAAGACAGTGGCAGCAAGACTAGGATTGGTCAAATTGGCAGCATCGTCCCATCGTCCCATCGTCCCGTCGTCCCGTCTGAGATTAAGTCACACGTCGAACTGTCGAACTGTCGAACTCATCTAGGAATCAATGCATGGGGTTTTGACGCCCAAAGGCTACCTGCAGCGGTATTGGAGCCAAAGTTCCGCATGCGTAGCAAGCATTAGCAGCACACTGCGATTGTGGGTCCCTTGAAAGTCAAACTGATCTTCCTATGTGCCTCACCAAGACTCAACCACGTTTTGATTCCAAGGCCTTTGAGATCAATGTTCTTTGCCGTGTGACTTTGCTTGGAAGATCTTGGAAGTCTTTTTGGCCAGTTCGTGTGGGGAAGGCTTACACTATCTTATACTTATATCTGACTTATCCAGACTCTTCTGTTTCTGGTGAGCCATGCGCACGAAAGGGCTTCTCGGGGACTCAAACTGCTCAAAGATTATTAGAGCTTGGATAACAATTCTATTGCAGGCTGAGCTGCTTTCCTCTTGGCTGAATTTTAACAACTAAATGGAACAAGGATGAAAAACAGGATGAAAACACAGGGCTTGCAAACACTCCCTCGTGAGCTCTCGCGGAGTCTTCGCGTCCAGAAAAGAAGTCAATGGCTGCTTTTCGTCATTGTATCTTTGATTGTTGTATCCTTCTTGTCGACACTCCAAATATGCATGAAACTTCATGCTCTATTGCCTCCATTCCCAAAAAACGACACAAACGCATTAATCTCTCATGGCCAACACCGCAGTTCAGCGGTCCCAGATGGTCCTCGATGGTCCTCGATGGTCCTCTCAGGATCAGAAGCCTCTTGCAGGCAGAGTCACTTGTACTTGGCTACCGCATCTCGAATGCATTGCATAGATATTGTGTTGGACGTGTCGGTTTGTCAACTCTTCCGAGTTGCAATGCAACATTGGATAATGTATTGGATATACTTGATTGAAACCTAACGGACAAGTTGGGGACTCCAAGTGGCAGGGTAAGATGAAGTTGTTGTGTTGCGAGTTGATAGGGCAAAAGACACCCTGGTCAACCTTCAGAAATAGCTGCTAAGGATGAGATAAAAGACCCGGTTTTCTAAGTCGCACAAACTCACTAGGCAGAGAGTTTGAGAAAGGATGTGGTTGACAAGAATTCAATTCCAGCGAATTCAGGTCAGCATGGAAGTGATTCGGAGTCAGAAGAAGAAAAGGTTCGCTCCATTTTTAAGCCCTCTGAAGTTCATGTTAATTTTACATCCCAATGCTTCCTATAACTTCCACATACTTCCACAATACTTTCTTATTTAGTGTTGTGCTTCCACGTGAATGAGACCGTACTCTTGGGAACCCCGAAATGCACCAAAAGAAATTATGGGATCCAAAATTTGAGCTATTTGGATCCCCATCTTGAGTTCAATGAATGTGTGTAAGCTGACAGACAGAAAGCTGTTCAAGATAGAAAGCTTCAAGACAGAAAGCCATTCATGGGGGTAAGATTCAACATAGATGCCAACATATTTTTGACATCTATGTATGGCGTCAGGCTACAAATTCGTAATTCTGCACTTTAGTCTTTCGTGAGAGTCAAATAGGACCTAGACACACCTAGACAAAGTACGGTATTTGGCTCATTTGCCTATTCTGCCTGCCTCTGGACATGGTATAGAGTGTTTTTCAATTTCATTTGTGGAGTTGTCAGGCTATGCTCCAGATGCCGTTCGAGCAGTTGTTGAGCCTGGTTGTTTCAAGGGGTGTGGGGGAGGCTGGCTTTCCAAATCACTGAAACTTCAAATGCAATTTAAGGCAAATCATTGAAACTTCTTTGCCGCCTTTGCACGTATATACAGTATCTTTTCTAAATGCCACGGATTTTTGCATTAAAGCCAACTGCGAGGGGTTCTGACACTTCGACACTGCAAAGATTTTCGGCAGAGCCGACTATTAAGATACAGAGCAGGAGGGCACCCGGACCGAATCAGTGTAACAAGTTTACTTTTTATGGTGTAACGTGATGTGACTGTAAACACAACAAATTAAAATTAGCGGGCCTAAAGGATCAGACAAAGCCAACGACAACTTTTCAGCAAATGCACGCAGTTCATTTCACTTTCCACGAAAATGTGGTGAAACATCGCAAAAACACGCACAAATCAACAAAAACTAGAAAACAATGTTGCAACTCAAACTGGGCATAAGGGCCCTGAATCGGCCCAGAGGGGCCCAACGCTTTTGCAGCAAGCACTCCGCGACCAAGCGTTGCAAGGATGGAGCCTCCCATTGGAAGTTGTCCAAGGGCATCATGGCCCAATGGAAGGTGGACAATGTGTTTTTCACTGAAAAAAGTCAGTTGTTTGGCAACGGGCGTCCCAGGTACTGGTAGAATCCTTGTAGAGTTTGAAGAGAAGTGTTTGGACATAGTACATATAGTATGACATAGTCGTGGACTGGCAAATACTTGCAGGATCTTCATAGATTTGGATTGTCTTTATTTGGTATGCTGCAGTATGCGCAGCTAAGATTCAAATCGAAGTGACAGGTGGCTCCTGATGTGGAGTTTTGGGCTCTAGCTGGCGCTGTCTCGGTGGTGGTGCTACTGCTGCTTGTCACAACATTTGCAAGATTCTTAAGCTGCCAAAGATGGTGTGGAATTCTTTCGGGGCTCGACTCTCTTGCTGCAGGGTTTGCCAGCTTGAGGCCTACTTGGCTTCTTAGTGCTGTGTTTGTCTGGTCCTGATCCCAGGAGCTGCGTAATAAAGCAGAAACTCAGAAAGATGTGGCGGTCACAGCCTGATTTGCTGAAAGAGATGTTGCTGGAAAATTAGGATTTTTCTCAGCGGGATATCATTCCAGAGATTCTGATTTTGAGATGTTGATGTCAGCATTTCGCCTACATGGAATTGTAGTATTTCAGCGCAATGATCTGATTGTTTGGTGTCCCATAGGCTGTTGAAATTCTGTTGAGATGGATATGCAAAAATGACAGCTCGGGCATTTGCAACTGTGAATCTCTGACAGTGGTATCTCAACGTATCTCAACTGTATACTATCTGCGTGGCGTCAGCCCTGAGTCCAGTACGAAGTCAGATGGACTGCAACCACATGCAAGTCGGAAACGGGAATTCTAAAGTTTGCATCATTGGAATGCTGGAATGCTGCACAGTTTGGAAAAGAACGCTTTGAAGCTCTTGTGATCTCCTGTGCAAGTCTGCCACTTGAGGTGATTTGAACATATTTGAAACATCTTAACCGTCTTAACCTCCAATTCACAATCTTTCAAGGAATCTCACTGACACGAAGGTTTAGTCCCATGCAAGCGTGCAAGCATCGTTTTGCACGTGCATTTGAAATATAAGATGTATGTCTAAATAACCAGACATACACTTGTACTTGTAGAGTGTTTACATGTGTTTACTATATATTTGCAATAAATCCTCTTCTCCCCTTTTCTGACCAACATATGGCTGAAGTCGTTCAGGACTCAGGCTGCAGCGATCTCACTGGCTTTGCACCACTGACAGATGCCTTTCTCTCAAGTCATGCCCAAGAAAACATGATTGAACCCACACCATCTTTTCTTCAGCCACTTTGAGAATGACAAAAACAAGCCTGAGTGAAGCTACGTCAGGCAAGGCCTAATTGTCCAGTCGTTTTCCAACAGGAGCCGGCGGAGAGCTGTGGGTACAAGTAGCATTTTTTCCAAAGCCGCAGCGTTCAGTCAGGATCCTGAAATGACTCTCTGAGAGTCTGTAATTCGATTTTATAATGTGCCAAGGTGCCTGAATGGCCGCAGAGTGCCCAACGGTGCGTGAGCATTGAGTTGCTTATTGGGCAAATCTCCTCACTACAAAGCCTCTCTCCTTACAGGTGACAGTTCTGCTGGAGGCTAGCAGCTAGCGTGTCAAAACAAGCGTTACTGTCATCATGATCGTTGCGTTGTATGTTATTATCACATATTATATCGGGGTGGGAGATCCGTATCAACCATTATAAACCAATCAGTAGGTCCAGTAGGCTGGTGTAGGATGAAACCCAGAAGTGAAATTTGCACACTTCATCGGCCAAAAGTCGAATAGAATGGATATGCTTCATGTCTCATAGATCTCATAGCACAATGCCCGCATCCTCTCCATACTCGCTGTGTAGCATTTCTTACAGGGCAAGTGCTCGCAGAGGTGAGATGGGGTGAGGGTATCCTGTCTCAGGTGGGCGACTCTTCCGTGGCGTAGTGGATACAGGAAGTCCTTTTCTCCTGGTCTGGCGCCAAGGGCGTTCTATATTCATCTGTATTCACTCCTTTGGAAAGAAACAGCAGATAAAGATGCATATATATATATATATATGTATATACTGTATATGTACATATTTAATATACATGTAGATAACAACACCATGGCTGCCTCATGAGGAAGAAACCAGTGCTAAAAACAAAGAAAACTTGCAGAACTGTTTGAACTGTCAGGACATTTCAGCGCAAGGGCTTCTATTGCAAATGATTCCGCTGCCATTTGCACCAGTCTGTAGCAGGTCTTTCCTTCGCGCCTGCGAAGGTTATGATGTGATGACGGGGTTCTTTTCAATTGGAGCCGTTTTTGAACGTCATTCTATCACATGAGACACAATCCTCAATGACTTAACTCCAGCTTAATCATTTGACATGACTACCCTCTAGCTTGAAACTAATGCCTTCCGATAGGACGTGAATGCAGTGAAATACATTTCTGTGAGACACAACATCTTCATCTTGTGTGAGTATCGATATCTTCCCGCCCAGCGATGCCAAGTGGATAATGGCAGCGACGGGTTTGAGAGCTGTGACATTTGTCTCCTTGCTGCTGTCTCTGTGTGACTTCACACATGCCGGAGCGCCTTGGCTGAAGCTGCACTTCTCTTGAACAATTCATGGCTGGAAAGTTATGCTGCAAGATGGCTTGTTTGTTTCCAGTGTGAAGTGGCATTTGCACTTTGTTCGTTTTCAATGCTTGAGCTCCGTTTTGAGAGTCTGCATATTCTGTGCCTTGTGCCATGACATTCATGAGCTCTCAGCGATGTTAAATTTCTTTACTTTCTTTGCTCATTCTTCACCGGGCGCTGTGAAGGACTGCACGCCTCCCTTTCAAATCCTCTTTCCATCATTCCATGGTGTGGGCCATCATGGGGTCCTTTTCATTTTGTTCGGATACAGTGTTTTTTTTTGTTTTTGACGTCATATTTTTGAGAGATCATAGACCTCTCTTCAGAGAAGCAGGCTGCTTGTTGAATCGTTAACCCAGGGAACGGATACGAGGCTCATCCGGCGCACAGACCTCAACTCATCTCAGCTGATCTTAGCTGATCTCAGCCGATTTGTTTTGGCACATTGAACAACGAACTTTTGAGCCAAGCCATGACTGGGCATGGCCTTCCAGTCTCAGGTGAATCACTCCAAGACGGCAGGTTGAGAATCTCCGCAGCTTTGCTGCAGATCTTGTGCATTTGTCTTGCAAGTTTTCAAGGAGTGCGTCATGGAGTCTTGGAAGATCTTGGAAGTACAGAAATCTCGATGTGGTATGTTTTTATTTTTCAAATGAGCAACTCAATCAAAATTTTATCTTTCAGAGCATTTTGCAGAATTTCAAAGCTGAGGCGCACGGTCGACAGCGGCAAGTACCTCTCATCCCAGGCAATGCTGCGCCAACCGCAGGTCCGGTAGCGTCCGCAGCGCCGGCAGCGCCTGCAGCGCCCACCATAGCGCCCACCACAGCGCCCACAGGACCTGCGGTCACTGCGCTAGCTGTAACCACTGTGCCTTCTGTCGCACCTGGCGCAGCAAAAGTGCACACTGTGAAGACGGAGGTCAGAGAGGTCAGGGAGGTGACTGAAAAGACGGACGAGGAGGAGGGCGAGGATGAAGATGGCGCAGACAGGAAAGACAAGGAACACAAAGATCAGGGAGAGGGCAAAGATGAAGGGAAGCCAAAAGAAGAGAAGGCCTGCTGGGTTTTGCAATGAAATCTATTCTTGGGCAGGATTTCGGGTCAACGAATTGTTTTTTTTGTTTCTTGCACGTGTTTGCAGTTGGATATGTCTGGAACACAACCTGACAGCCGGAAGGTCACACAGATGCCGGGCTGGACCATAGCTGCAGGTGGAGTTTCTTGCCAATGGCTTTAGCTTTGAACAACTCACTGAAGGACTGATCCCTTTCACCCAAGAGGCTGTCTCTTTTGAATCGCATGGTTTATGTGATCATCTTCCGTACTCAACAGCCATTTTGGAATGCTCCTTTGCTCCTCATGAGACAAGGCCACATCCCAAATGTATCCCTTCACCCGTCCCGAACTGGAGACCCCAATCGGAGCTGGAGTATCAGTCAGGTTCTCCTGGCTGCTGGTGCCTTGGGGGTCTATGTCTGGTCTCGCCGGCCTGAACCAAAACTAAAGCAGGACTGGTCGGACTGAACCTGGAAGCTGATGTCAAACAGATGCGGACTAATGGTGACTATATAACGTCACATTTATTTTCTCAAACAGGTTCTGTAGAAGACAGGAACGCTGATTTTTGCAGGCTGTCAAAAGATGTTACTGTTCAAGGAAGGAACCAACATAGTGGTGGGTTCTGTGCCGTTGAAACCCGTGCAGGACAAGCCAAGGACGAGCATATTGTCTAGAAGGCTGCGAGGATCAGTTGAGCTCAAGATATTTTATGGCATTGCGGCATTGGGTCTCACGCAGGACCTTGTTCCTATCAGCTCCCCATGTCTTTCAACCTGTCCATCTCTATCGACTCTATCGCCTATCGCCTTTTCAGAAGGGTTCTCCATGGTTCCTCACCTTGAACTCTGCGCTGCACCCGATTCTCCGAACAAACGAAGGTCCAATATGTCTGCTGCCGAAGAGAAAGGCGAGGTCGGAAGACAGAGATGGGAGCTCCCAGAGCAGTGGATTCATTGATTCATATATGATTCATATATGATTCTATGATTTTCTATGCATGATTCATGTCAACATGATTCATATCATGTAAATTTGCATATTAAATATTAAACAATAATGCGACAGCCATATTCTGCAGGGTCGACTCCCTGAGATTCTTGTCGTGAATTGATTGCCCCGGTTGATTATGAGGTTTCAGTTGCCTCAAAGCTGGCCACATTTGCATTCCTCTGTAGGGTTGTTATTGAGTCTGCGGGTTGCTGATAGGGATGAGCTGGCATGGCAACAAGCATCTTGCAGTTTATGGAGAGGTGTAAGTTGTTTCTGTCTTGGATCGACGTTTGCTAGGGGTTTCCTTCTGTTGGCAGAATGATCACAGTGGACTGGACGTGCAGACTGAGGTTCACATTCAGATACATTCAGTTTCTCAATCGGTGTTACAACTTTTGCGTTGTTTTCTCTCTGTTTCGCAGGCGCACGTCGCTCCATTCGAGAGGGGCTGCTTGGATCTGGCATGACTTTAAATTGTTGCTTGAGTGGCCCAAAAGACATTGTGGGAGTTGACCCTGTGAGGCAGGTATTTTTTCTTTCACTGTCCTTTGGGCACTACTCAGACCTTCACGTGGGCCTGTCTGTACTGGAATTCCGTTCTTGTTCTTAATCTTGCTTTTGCTTTTGCTTTTGTACCTGTTACAGCTGCTACAGCTGCTACAGCTGCTACTGCTGCCAGGGCTGCTACTGCTCGTGCTGGTGCTGTCGCTGCTGCCGCTGCTGCTGTTGCTGCCACTGCCACTGCCACTGGAGGTGGGGGTTGGGTTTAGGTTTAGGTTTGAGTTTAGGTTTGGATTTGTTGTTGTGGTTGTTGATAGAAACTAAGTCTGCAGCCAAACATACATACCCTTTTGACGGGCTTCAACAAGTTATTGAACTTCATTGGGGTCTTTGCTTAGACATGTTGTTGTTGCTGTTGCTGCTGTTGCTGCGGTTGTTGCCGTTGTTGCCGGTGTTGCCGTTAATGCCGTTGTTGCCGTTGTTGCCGTTGTTGCCGTTGTTGCCGTTGTTGCCGTTGTTGCCGCTGTTGCCGCTGTTGCCGCTGTTGCCGCTGTTGCCGTTGTTGCC
>Ga0126342_10021941_pt1 | contig 10595 bp, 12 predicted proteins | sample Cyp1metagenome_FD_92528 | JGI IMG/M metagenome (GOLD analysis project Ga0126342, IMG submission 92528) | Coral microbial communities from Lord Howe Island, Old Settlement Bay, Australia - Cyphastrea 1 metagenome | ecosystem: Host-associated > Invertebrates > Cnidaria > Coral ...
CGAAATTGCTTCATGCATTCTGTGCCTCTCTGCTGGAGTCAGTGCCTCTTCAATGGCCCCGCCGTGCCGCATCAGAGAGACATCTCCACCCATGGCCTGGCAACAAAGTTCAAATTGAATCAAGTCAGAAAAAGAAAAGGGAGGAATACCATGCAGCTGATGTTGTGGTCAGGTCCATGTGAGGATTTACACAAGACATCAAGAGTGAATGAGACTCGAACAAGAAGGTCTGAGGTGGAGGCTTGGACCAACACTGGACTGCCTAGCGGTCGCCTGGTGTTAGGTCAGTACGATACATGCACTGCAACGGTTTTCTGAGTGACATCCACACTCAAGCAACCTGCTGATCGAAAACCATACATATGGAGAGTTGCCCATACTAGAGATTTTCCATTGGATTGACACTTCGAAAAAGGGGGGTTTTTGAGCGCTCCCTTTACGTGTCCAAAGGGGATCAATGGAAAAATGCCAGCCCATACTCATGACACGAAAAGGGTGCCTACATGTAATATGTGTCAAGACGGTTGGCAAGACACCGAGCCCTTGACTCAACGGCACACACCGTCAAGACTTCCAGGGACAGACCTTGCACAGCAATACATCACTGCCCACATGGGCTTGTCATTGAACATGCAACGACAAGACAGGCACATGGGCCCCAGACCAAAAACGTTTACAGGCTGTTGCAACTCCCTCGTGTCAAAGGGATCCAGGGCCTGACATACAGTCGTTGATTCGGAAAATTTTGGTCAGGCACAAAAATGCCAAGATGGACACATGTCCAAAGAAAATTCTAGTTGAGGACCTGGCACACTCCAAGGTTCAAAAACCCACCTCACATGAGAGGGTACACCGCTGACATCAGCGAAGGCTCACATGAGCTGACTGACCACACGTACCAATTCTGAGGATGACACTGCTAAGCCGTTATGGTTCATCCAACCCCGAGCCTGACATTGCGTTGCTTCTCGAGGTTTTGGGTATCACTCGAAAGGTCGTTGCATGGAAAACAAAATTTAAACACAACGAACCCACAAGCCTTCCACCAGGGCTACGTTGACTGGGCCCACAAAAATGGCTGCGAGCTGAATCCGACAAAACAAGAATGTGTGTTGACATGACATGTCATTGAGCGGGTTCATGTGCACAACACTTGTGACATGTATGGCACATTGCCATCAATGGTCAACCCACATGTTTGCCACATCGGCACACGAGTGAGACAAGGAGGAAAAACTTCTGGTGACAACTGCATTGAGTCGTCAAGATTGGCTGTCAATTAAATTGAAAAAGGGTCCTACGCAAAAAGATCCATCGCTCAAGCAAGGCCCAAATGAGGGTCAGCCACTCCATCTGCAAAAATTTTGTAGGGTGCCACAAGACCAAGGGTTCAGAAGTCGCGTAGGGTGCCACAAGACCAAAGGTCCAAAAGCCAGGGATTTCTAGTCAAAAAGCCACCTGAACCTAGATGTATGATGGACCGGCTTGATTCACCAAAAAAGTTCAGCTTCCACGGCTTCCGTCTCCTGTCTCCGGCTCCACATCAGGTTCGGCCGCTGTTCTGGAAGCCGCTCCTGCACTGCCCGCACTTCTGGTCGCATCACCCCCTGCTGCAGTCGATCCAGAGGCCACTGTAGGCAAGATCAAATTGAAGGCATGGGCCAGCGTGTTGTCCCAAGCACAGATTGTTTCGATCACTCTGCCAAGGCTACGTTGGAGGCGAACCTGTTGCTCCTCCAACTCCACGATTCTCTGCTCCAGGGAGCGATGACGCCACAGAAGCGATGTGAGTGGGACACCACTCAAGGTGAAGATCTCAGCCACACACGCCCGATGGAGGCAACGAGATGGGCAGAGCCTGATTGGAGTCGTAATACAAGTCAGCTTATGCGTGACTTGCTCCAAAAGGCCTGGCTGGATCAGCAGAATAACCCTGTCAGCTGGGCTAAGTTCTTTGTCCCAAGGCGCAAGGTGTTGGCCCAGTTGCTCGATAGCCGGGACTATGGTCTGTTCAGCGGGGATGGTGATAGGGAAGATGTGGTCGTTCAAGTTGTTGGAGTGGTTCAGGTGAAGCACCTCCAAGACATTGTGGATAGTGCACCTTTGCGAAGGTTGAAACGTGACCACAAAATCCCGTGATTCCGGAAAAACCACTGCAGTAGCTGCCATAGCACCAGCTGAGCGAGTACAGAGTCAACAGAGTTTTTTCTGTTGAATCTGGGGCACCCTTGAAACCAAAACTTGAGCCAAAATGTTGAATCTTGAGCCAAAATGGCTACGGACTCTTTCTATCTATCTTTCTATCTATCTAGTACTTGATCCACTGGCTTTTGTGCCGAACACCTTTTACACGCGTAAGCTTTCTATTATATATGGCCTTTTCCAAAACCCTGGTTTACACACAAGGTTTGGTTTAACCTTAAACCGTGGTTTGGACAAAAGCTGCGTCAAAACCGTGTTTTACACAAAGGGCTCTTTTACACAAAACCGTGTTTTACACAAACACCATGTCTTACCCAAAAAACAACGGTCTTGCTGGGTCTGTGCAAACGCAGTTTGCGGCTTGAAGAGTAGCTCTTTCCATGGTGGCCGGCGGAACACGCCGACGGTGGTTAAATCTTGGGCGGAGCCAGGCATCAAGCAAGGAAACGACAAAGAGAAGGAAAGATAAGGAAAAGCAATATTTCTAAGTGTCCAGGTTATCCAGGTTATCCAGGCTATCCAGGTTATCCAGGTTCAAGGACAATGTTGGTCATTGTTGATAGATGCTCCCTTGGTGGTCTATGCCAAGCTATGCAGCACGTTTAGGCCGTCCCAAATCCGAGTTGCATCCGGCATGATGGATTGTTTTTTCATCTCCTGCGAGGAGGAAGTTAAGGCTCATCCAGACTGCAGTTCTGGTAGATATTTTCTTAGCGGCGAGTCTCATCCAACATGCTATGAACGATTCAAACTATCTGACTGAACACAAGCAGCTAGACTTGCGCAGTGCAACAGTACCGCTTAAAATTGACGGCGTGCGCAGTAGCCAAGATCACGACCTAACCAAAAAAAGGTAGATGCTGAAATATGCTAAAAGATGTGTGTGTGTTCTCTATTTGTGCATTTGTATTTATATTATATATATATCGTGTGAATCTATATTCTAGAATCTATATTCTAATCTATCGCTCTATCGATCTATCTATGTATCTCTGTGTGTGTGTGATTCTTCTATGTATCTATTTATCTGTTTATCTATATGTGATCTATGTATGTACGCATGCATGTATATCACAGTACACTGAGTGTTGTGCTTCGTGGCTTTTCTTTGATATCAAACTAGTATACTATGACGATCTACATCAGTACTAGTATCCACTAGATTTCTGTGTTGGTTCGAGATGCTTCTTGTCTCTGGCTGCCTCTTCTCTTCGACGTTTTTCGAGCTCGAGAGCTCTTCTAAGGGAGTTGCCAACCACACAAAACTCACTTCCAATTGGCATGACAAAACCATTGTGTCTCCTCGAAGATAGCCAATCCCATCTGCCAGTCTCCGGCATCTTGACACGCAGCAAGAACCGCATTGTAGCCTTTGCATTTCGAACCATTTAGCAACACTTCAACTCTTCTGACCTTGTTTATGTCCATAAAATTCCATAGTGTTTCAGGTCCATCATCAAACTGCATTAGCTCTACAGACAGGGACAGAGCTCTTCTCGCATGTTCAGCCCAATATGGACTGAGAGGTGGGCTGTAAACGTCAGGTTTCAGACCCAGCTCCTGCATTCTCCGCAGGAGGCGAATCGCCAATTCCAACCTCAGCATGGCACCCTGTTACTTGGATTGAAGTGTTGTTTGGGTGCACATGCCCTGTGTAGTTTGGGCACACTAAGGAGGCAACTTGCCACTGCTCTCGCAAACGCTGATTGCGATGTTGAAGGTTGTCACCTCATCCGGGACGTGTTGCGGATTCTTATTTTTGAGCAGACATTGCAACAGTAAAAATAGCCTTCCTCACGATCTTTCTAGAGGCATTTTTCTCACACCGGTCATGTCAGCTCTGCGCTAATTCTGATCTTTGTTTCTTTGTTTGCTAAGGAACGCCAACATTTTGACGAAGGTAGATGGTACATCCACATGGAGCAATTGTGGTGACAGAAAGTTCTTGGGACGCCGATGTTGAAAGCTGCGTCTAAATGTTATTGGTTCCAATCAAATTCCAGAATCAAGACAAGTATGCTGATTATAAAGGGGTGGTCTGAATCACCTGCCTTGCAAAGTCCCTTTACAATTTTTCCTTGTTTCATAACAGTAGCAAACATTAAGTGCCAAGATTTGATAAGTGTGTCATATGTGTCATGAGAGACGAAATGTTCGATTTCATATTGCTTGGTGCCCCGAACACTAGTGGTGGAATCTTCGGCTAGCGAGGCCTCACATATGGGGCAGGTTGCTAAATCACAAATTTGCCTATGGTTTCATAGTTAGCACATACATGTGGAATAGAATAGTTTCACACGTTTCAATGAAACTTTCACAAAGATTAAATGATGAAATCAAATGGCCTCCAGGAGACTCAAAGCAACTTGCCACTTCCTGGCAAACCCAGCGAAGTCACCGACAATAAATATCTCACATGCTAAAATTTTGCAAATTCGGCCTATCTCAATATGGGCCAAATTGGCAAATCTACAGAAGCTCTCTGTGAGTGCCTGGATTCCTTGCATGCACTGATCAGCTCTCCATAGGTCACCTGCGCGCAGTCTTTTGACCAATAGAAAATTGTTATGAATGGTTTCAATATGTCGTATGCCTCAACATCCGGAATGCAAACACATTGTCTACATATTTCTGACGCCTTGCAAAATCTCACAACTGACGTACTGAGGTTGTGTGAGATTTGCACAGAGCATAGAATGTGGATCTGCACAGCACAAATCCTCAAGGCATATCTACATTATTAAACCAATAAATGTATTTTTTGAAAAGTTTCTGCTCTGTTTTGATCACCTCGGAGGGCGCGATGCTCTGCTTCCGAAGACGTTGTCCAAAGGCCAGGGCCTGGTTTTGAGATGCCGTGGACGCCGACAAAACCGGCGTGAGCGCGAAATACCAAAGACATATCAATATCAATACACTTCAGCATATGAATTTATATATATATATGCTACCCCCCACCACCAATAACGATAAAATAGCTTAAAATTTGATGAATGCATGGATAGCATAGTTGTGACGCAATGCGTGAGCCAAAGCAAAGAGATCAGATGTGTTCAGAACGGCAAGCACAGTAGCAAGACTAGACTGCTGCAGGCTTTGAAGAGTGCATTAAGCTTGCCAAGAAGTCGTAAAACTGACACAACTAATAACAGGACAAGATGTGTGCACACTCCGAACATTGCAGTCATGTTGTGAAGCTGACAAGCGACGTATCAAGACTAGATACGCTGATGCTCTGCAGGAGGTGTCTTGAAGTTTGTAGTTCTGTGAATGAGCTTGCTGGCGCATGGGAGTACATTGGAAAGGTGGCTTGCAATTTGTAGGTGTGAAAATGTAAAGGACTTGAATGTAGGAAGGGCCGAGTATGAGTTTGCAGGCAAGAAGACAAGCTGAGCAAGCAGACAACACCCCTTTCATATCAGCTGCGCCTTCCCCCAATCTTCAAGTCCCAGAATTTATGCTTTGAACAGGTATCCCGACATGGCATCTTTGACCAGCTCACCTATCTTCAGCCACAACCAGCCCTGCGGTTCCAGTACTCGTACTGGGCGGAGCAAATTGCTGCACGAATTGCTTTGGTGCCAGCCTTCACCCTTTGATGCGGCGGAGTTGGTCTTTCGGGAAGCGCGAAGCGCAATCTACATGTTGTGTGCCTGCCTTCACTTTCAAAATCTTTCCATCTGGGAGAGGATGGGTAACGACACGTACGTACTGGGGCGACGACCATGTGACTTTGCCACCGCGTGTCTCTTCTTCTTGCAATGGACGACAGCATACGACCCCTTTGACCTTTGCCTTGTAGTTCTTGACCGAATCAGTGTGCAAAACGATCTTCCGGTTGAGGAGGTACTTCTGCGCAATCGGGCCCAATCGACTCTGCGAATCGCCCCAGGGCCGGCCAGGCGCACGCTTCACAGAGAGTGAAGGACTCAGGCGTGTCAAAACCAAGCTGGTAGGTTGCCCACGTACCAGTATGCCGCTCCATTGCTCCCAGTGCCCAGAGGATGCACTTGCCCTTGGCGACCAAGTCTTTGTAGCAGATATCTTGACTGACATCTGCCCGATCAAAGGTAGCTTCATCAGCCTCAGCATCAGACGCGCACTTTCCCGCGTTTTGGCACCACACCTGAGTTGAACCTCCTCGTCATGGCTCAATTGACTTCCACGAAGATGGAACGCAGTGTCTGAACTCTCGAAAAGGCTGCTGTGACAGAAATCCGACATATGTGGAGTTGATGCGGTCACGAGACGCTGAATGCTAGCCGTGGATTGTCGCGCCAGCCAGGTTGCGTTGCCCCGACCGACAACCGACGCAGCAGGAAACCCAACTGGGAAGCCTTCAGGCAGTAGAAAAGGTAAGGACCAGATACAAGTCTTGCAAATACTAGAAAACGATGGCTTCCAGTCATTGCAAAGAAGTATGAAGGTAATGAAACATTGGTATTGCACAGAAGTTTGCAGGTTGTTCAGACACAGCACAGCAAGAAAGCTCGGGCACTCAAAAAGCACCTTTTTTTGCACCGCATGAAATTTCAAGTTGTCGCCTATATGCAAACACAGTTCCCAAAGCACTGTGCTGTGATAAGGGTCATGGTCCACCAAGCAGTGATGCCTACACAGTCCTAAGCGTTCATGACTGCAGCCGCCTCTTCATCAGCAGTAAAATCTTCATCACAAAGGGCACTTTCAGCTTCTCGTGCAAGTACTTTATAGCTAGCCCAAGCGTTCAATATCAACGTAGTTCTTGAATCAAACAGCCCAGCGCCTGGGGAAGCGCAAGAGGATTGTACTGTAGAAATCAAGAAGTGCAGCTGGCACCTCTAAATCAACGTGTCTTATAGACCTTGAATCGCAAAACTGCGTTTCGGCCTCGCATTGAACATTTCCTGCTGGTCATTGACGTTGCTTCCTTGGGGCTACGTTTGTTGCTATAAACACGATTGCTTTTAGCATGGTTGCGGCTACCTTCGACCTTGAAATCTTCCCTGCCTTCCTCTCTTTTTTCTTTTCCCTCGGCGTTACGTGTGTTGAAAAATATTGTTTGTTTACTACTCTCTTCCTTGATCTTGCTTCCAAAGCGTGCGTTCTGTAAGTGTCGGTGTGTTGCCCTTCCGCCTAACAAATTTGCTCGATGCTTAAAGACTATTGAAGGTAAAAGCCGGTTCGTATGATGCCGTTGCAGGTTCCTGTGCATGTGACGCTTTGAGCTGCTCCTCCTTATTGTCATTGTACCGGTGGACACTAAACTCCGCGAGTCCGTGGCTGGCTTCAACTTTGGCGAAGGCAACTCCTCGACATGCTCTAGTAAACCCAAGCAGGATGCATGCATAGGTGTGCAGTTGTCGTTGTGTAGTTTCATCGTCTGTTCCGGCGCGGGCGCACAACCATGATTGTCATGTGTACCCGCAGCACCAGACGCACAATTAACACACACTGAACTAGAATAGAATGAAGACAAGCAAAAACCATCAACAAATGGGTCCAGATCGAAGGGAGGTGATAAAGAAGAAGAATTGAAACAGCAGCAACAACAACAGCAACAACTATTGCGACAAGAGTCAGCTGAAACGTTTTTATCTTTGTTGGTTCGGTTTGAGGTCTTGTGGCCGCTGCGCTTTAGTCGACCAATGCGTCGCTGTCCTACCTTACGGCATGGGAGTGCTACTGTCCTCAACGTTGTTGATCTTGCATCGGGGGGGTTACTTACACTTGGTGACAAGGAGTGAGGTAATACCAACTTTCTGTTAGGTACTTCTGTGGAGGCTACATTTCTGCCCGTCACTGGGTCATAGTTGCGCATGCACTTGCTGACACGTATTGGTAAACCAGCGGCTGTGCGACACAAAGCCTTTGTATGAGACAGTTTTACACCCAACAAGTCAGTCATCTGGAACTCAAACATGCAAAGAATATCCGAAACACTGTGCGCAGAATTTTGGGGCAGAAGCGACAAGCACCACTCTTGCCAACGAGTCAACAACCTGTTGCCTGCAGCACTAGTCGCGAGGCACGCTTCAGCATATTTCATCCGGCGACAAGTGTAACACAGCTGCACGGGACACTGTTTTGATGGTTTTGTTTGGTTGTAAGTGGACAAGTGTGTGCGCGCATCCTGCTTGAGATTCGCAGCATATGTCGAGGGATTGTCTTCAGCAGAGTTTAGACTGGTCTGCCAGGACCGGGCCGAGTTTAAGGTCATCAGCCAGGACCCGCGGTGTTTATTGTCCACCGGCACGACAAGAGGGGGCGGCCCCGTATTCCATCACATGAGTTTGCTTGTTCCTTTTGCGCCCTTTAACTATGTTCTACTTAAGCATCCATAACAAGACAAATCTGTGTCTAATTCCTGATTTTGACTTTTTCGCTGTTGGATTGCCAAGCCTCTGTCCTTGCTCCTGCTGCGCGTGGTGTTGAAACACCATTCAAACCTGTTGGACAATACAATGGCATGTGGATTGTCCCGAATTGTGGCTATGTCAATTTCTACTGCTTATTCTATTGGTCCACGCCTTGGAGAATTGATGCCAAATTGTGGGAGGCAGCGTACGAGCTTTCCCCGCGACTTGAATCTAGTCTTGAGCAGCGAAGCTGCATGAAGATTGAGTTGTCCCAGTGAGTTCTATCCAGTAGTTCGCTGTTTAGATACACGTGCTTGATGATTTTGACATGTTTTGTTCCTATCAAGATTTGAAATCGAGGGTTTCGAAATAAAATGTAAAATCTATAGCCACTCATGACATGACATGAGTCTCCGAAAAAATTGAACAACTCTGCCTGACAACATTCAGAGATATCTTATAATACATGTCTCGATAGGTGTTTTTATAATAATTTCAAGCACCTCCAGTGCCCGCCAAACTGACTCTTTGTTGGGTTAAACATCCAAGATAGCATTACAACAATCGAATACACGACGCGCATTGATCATCTACGCAAGACTCTAGCGTTGAGCTCTGGTAGTAGCACTTGGGCATTTGTTTTTGATGCAAAAACAAAAAAAGAAACCAGTCCTCAGATTTAAAAATAGAACACAGATTAATTAGACGGCATTCAGGACTACTAAACTTAATCAACCTCATGTGCGTGTCCATGGACGTTTGGGAATGACAGTCCACATTCACATGATCGTTCACCCTGGCCAGTTTTCCGATTTAACCCATCAAAAATAATCACAACTAGTTTTTGGGATAAAATGCGGAAGACTTGCTTACATTTAAAACGATCTTTGTCGCGCATTTTGTCACCCTGAATTCTTTCCGTCATCATCGTCATTGTCGTCATCACCAAGGGTTTACCGTGACCATACCTTTATGTTGGGCAGCGTCGCGCCCTGCAGTGAGTGTGGCCCGGAATTGCGGGGGGTTGTAGAAAATCCTCCCCGTCTCGACATCGGTAACCATGTCATCGAGCAGCCCCCAAGCCTCGCTGCCAAGGCCGCATCTCACAAGGAACAACACTTTTGGGGTTTTTACGTCCCCGCCGTGCTATTGTCTTTTCCTGGGGTTCTTGCGTCCCCTCCGCATTATTACCATTTCTTCGGGTCCTTGGGTTGTCCCGCTCCCTCGCATCTACCCGGCATTAAAAGCACGCTTCAGTCAGGTTGGACCTTGGACGTAGATATAATATAAATATATATATTACTATATATACATATATAAGTCTTATTTAGATAGGTACACGCAGATATAGATATAGATTTAGATTTAAATACTTGAATTTAGATATGGATATAAATATATCCGCCAACCCCTGCCGACACTGAGGGGCAGCACGTACTGATGTACATATTTCAACTTAAAGAGGTTGGACAATCATAAATACCAACTTCCTCAAAGAGATCATCAAACCCTCAATACCAAATCCCTCAACAATGAGGTGGGGCCAAGCATATCCGGCCATCGCATTTTCCCACCTCATTTTTCGACCAACAGTCCCTGACCTTTTTACGTATATTACATAGTTACAGCTCTTCCTTCAAGGTAATACATGCACACAACGCAGGGCCCAACATAGAACGCAGAGCCCAACATAAACTCAAGGCTCATAGAGAAAAGGAACCTCGAGGTCCTTGACGGGATTTTAGGTCCAAAAAAAGTTCTATGGTTCCATTTGAAAAGGGGAGATGCTTCAAAATTGCCAGTTTAAAATATTCTAATGGAATTACACCGGCATAGACCCCAGATAGAAAAGGTTGGAACTGATGGTTCCCAACGTGGGAACCAAAGGTTACCATGGCAAGGAACTGCCGGTTGACAGAATGAAACTTACGGTTCCCAACCTGGGAACCAGAGGTTACCATTGCAAGGAATTGCCGGTTCCCAGAAGTTAGAATTTATGTTTTCGAAGCTAAACAACTATCATTGTAAGGAACTGCGGATTCCCAAAGTTTGAAA
>Ga0126342_10021942_pt1 | contig 10594 bp, 7 predicted proteins | sample Cyp1metagenome_FD_92528 | JGI IMG/M metagenome (GOLD analysis project Ga0126342, IMG submission 92528) | Coral microbial communities from Lord Howe Island, Old Settlement Bay, Australia - Cyphastrea 1 metagenome | ecosystem: Host-associated > Invertebrates > Cnidaria > Coral ...
GGTTAAACCCTAAAGGGTTGAGTAACATATTTAAATTATTGTTGTTTAGGGGCGAATGTGACCCCTTTTGGTTTAGGGGCGAATGTGACCCTCTTTTAGGGGCGAATGTGACCCCCGTCCCTGGAGAAAGCCTAAGCTGAGTGTGAAAATGGAGTGTTTATGGAGGTATATAATGGTTCTTAATGTGCTTAAATTCTTAAATCCAATGTCAATTCGGGATGATTGACAATTTGATTCAACATAAATAGTAGTAACATGTAGTACGCAACTGTTTTGTTGCATAGATCTTGCAAAACTTCCTTCACCAAAGTCCAACTGCAAACTATTGCCGGACCTTGCATCGCACATCGTATCTCCACACGAGATTTGCCAACAAAGGATCTCCTTCAGGACTCCAGGATTTGCCTAGCACCTTTGGAGCAGTCAGCGACCATTTCCGCAATTCCGGGCGTTTCTTTGCTTGTAATTATATTTTGGCTGAGTGGTAAGGAGCCAGCGACAGCCCATCTCTTGAACAGTCTGGTAGGCATGGGGATGGCCTAGTGGATTCAGTTCCAATTGTGGATTCACATGGGAGCCTACATGTGCAAGGGATAGAACTCAAGTCCGCTTCAGATCCATCGCATCATACAACGATGTGGTTTCCAAGCTTTGGGCAGCTCCTTCCCTTGGGGCATCCGCACCGAAGGATGTCACTAAAGAGTGGCCGACCCCAAGAGTGACTGCAACTTCCGCAACCAGAAGCCCCCTGTGAGGGGAACTCCTGGGGTCACTTTCCGAAGGACTTCCTGCTAAATAAAACAGAATCCAATCACAAAGCAACCTGCTGCCACCTACACACAAGCTTCAAGCTCAATTTCATGATTGAAACATATTGAAACAGAGGATTGAACAGCTTCTTGGAACTCCTTTGGAAGTTGACGGCTTGCTCGGGATCTTTGAATGTGCTGGTGTCTAGTCTACCAGTCACTTCAGGCGTCCGGACAAGGCGTCAAAGTCTAGCTGCTGTTTGCCAGAAACCGTCTAGAAGCGGATCCTGTCGGTGAAGTTGAGAGGAATCGTCATCACACAACTTAAACACATCAAAAGGCTTTTGAGCTTGTTCTGACTGTCATTGATATATATATATATATCTGTTGCAGGAGGCAAGAAATGAAATGAATTGCACATGCAACATTTTAGTTGAGGATGTTGGCTCACAGGGTTGTGGGCCCTATATGATTAGACAAGCAAGAAGGTAAAGAGTTCCAAGAGGTCAGAAGTTGCGAATCGCAAAGTTCTCCTTTCTCTTGGATTTTCTCTTGACTTTATACGGACCCTGCTGAACATGTCCATTTGCTTGCATTTCATCCCTGCTAAGATTTGGGAATGACTTGCAACCCCCCGAAGGGGTGTGGTGGATTTTGTTGGATTCCCAGCTCTATCAGCAAATCGCGCAGTGGAGTTGATACAGATGATCAAATGGGCTGAGGAAAGAGCCTGGAACCCACTTGCAGAAGGCAATCTTTGGCACCTTTTCCATCACCTGAAGCCTTTGATGATCAAACTTTGATGGTAAATCAGAGTGAATCGCCGTGAATCATGCTGAATCACTGAAGTTTATGTTCCACATGACAGCGTGCAAGGCATCAATGGCTCCCAATGTCAAACCAATGCAGGTCGCCAGTCCATTAGCGCAAAGAGCTGGATGGTGGCAGCAATGTTGCCCGGGGAGGCTTCCAGATAATTACATAGACCCATCCAAAATTGCTTATTTGATGCTATATAAAGAGGATATTAAATGATATGAATAATTGCTAACTTTTTGCCTACATGTACCCTCTGGTAAACTAACATAGCTATTGAAAATGGCCATGTATAGTGGATTTACCCATTAAAAATGAGCATTTTCCATAGTTACGTTGGTTTACCAGAGGGTACTGCATTTCTAAATATGAAGCATAGCCAAGACCTCATCAGTTCCATGGGTCGGATCCTCGGATCCGTCAGGGCACCTTTTTTGGGTAGTTTCGAGTCCAAACCTGGCGTCGCCCAAAACTCGGCTCCGCAAACAGTGCAAAAAGGTGGGCAATGACAGAAGATGACAGATCGATCAGGTCAAATTGGACCTTCAAAAGTCGATTTGAAAGCTGTTTGATCAGTTCTTGTGCCTGCTAACCACAAAAGTTTTTGTTTTCCTCCTGGCGGTTTGATGCCCCAGATGGTTGCTTTGTCTAATTTTCTGAAGAGGGGTGTGCAGGGCAGTCACACAATTCCAAGAGTTGAGGAGTGAAATCAGTGCCTGCATGGTTTTGCCAGCTCAAGTAGCGCCAACGGGCCAAAGCATTCCCAATTTTTGTGCTGAATGTCGCCGCCTGGCTTAGTTGATCTTGTGTGGATTCAGCCAATTGATAAGCTCAATGGATGTGGATCATTGAACAAAATGCCCCACCAATGATATGCGTCATTCTACGCAATGCAAACATTTGGAACTTCAAACATTTCGAAATGTGTCCATCATTGTCCAGGGTTAATGACATCATTTTCCGCACTCACACCCACTGGTACAGTATCTTGCTATAAATTTCCGTACAATCTCATACATGCAACCACACAGGCCTTTTTTTGCTCAGACTGCTGGTCGCCATACTGTACCAGTTCCTCCCCGCACCGCACTTGTTCCAAACCCATTTATAGCTATAGATGACTTCCCATGACTTCCCTGTTAGAAATTTGGATTTTCCAGCCAACCATGTTAAATTACCGGAGGGTATATCGTTTTGAGACACAACCACATTCCATCATATTCCATGAATATGTTCCAGTAAATATCGCCACTACATCCCCGTATCGACATCAAATCATCAAAAATAAAACATGAACTCAACTTTGGGATTTCCCATGATTTCCCTCAGTTTTCTGAATTTGCCAGGAGATAACCCCCAATGGTTTGGGTTTTCTTCCCCTCAGTTGTTTTGACCCGAGGGCCAGAGATGATGGCCAAGAGCTGCTGGCTCAAGTCATGCAGGATGTGCTGCAGGCAGGCTAAACCCTGCAAATGTTCCCTGGAAAAATTGCCTTCCAGGACTTCTTGTGATCATTTTTTTTTGCGCAAGGATGGTGCTACACTGTTCCATACTTTTCCACTTCTCCCAACCATGGGTAACACTGGACACTATATGGCGTGTTGCATGAGTGTGGACCGAGGATTCTCATAGGTGTTGGGGTGCATTTGTTGACTACAAACACATTTCACCCAATCCATTTCCAATGTTAAGCATACCCAAACTTGCGACATTTCATGACACTTGATGATATTTGACCCGAATTTGACACTTTTTTAGAGGTCCCCGACAGACCCATGCCCGGAGGAACACCTGAAGGAGGAAGTCACCTCCAAGGTGCCATGGGGAATCCCCTCCCACAGGTGACCCAAGATATAGATTGTTACTATTGTTACTCAACAATTATTGGGCGAAGAAGCCATACATCACCATCCAATCATAGATGATGGTTAGATGTTGGTTAAACAATGTTAAACAGATGTTCATAAACCATGAAGAAACCATTAAACAAATTCATAAGCCATTCATAAGCCACTGACAGTCACCACCTTTCGGGTCCCGCCTCAGGGGCCATCCCCGGAATCGGAGTTGCAGCTCTCGGGACGTTTCACGTCGCGGTTGAGGTGACGCGGCAGCGCCACCAGATGTTCCGGTTGTTGGCCATGTAGCTTTCAGACGTATTGGTCAAAAACAACCACACACACATATATATATAATAATTGTATGATATTGTGATATTGTATGATATACATTTATATGTTATATTATGTTATATTATGTATTTAGAAATGCCTGCTATATGATTATATCTTGTCTATATTCACACACATATAGACATATATTTGCACATGTGGTACGTTTTTGTGGATCGCGACAAGGAAAGCTCCCGCAACGACCACGACATGGCCACAACTTCGACCTGGACGGTTGCTGGGGACCGTTCCTGAGACGGAAAGATCCCAGGCTCCATGTCACTTGGTGAAGGAGTTCACACTGCTCCAACCTATAGGTACATGACAGCCACATCAGCCACCTATGGCACAATCTCCTCCAAATCCCGCTGCCCAACAAAAACCCCCGTTGTGCCTGGGGTGTTGGGAGCAACCCGGAATTTGAGTGGCAATGCTTAAGTGCGTCAGTCATGCGACGTTTGTCATTCTTTCTGGATATTTCCAGCTGCCATGAAGTGATCTAATCTTCAGGTGAAGGTTACCTGCAAGTCTTTGCATCGACTGCAGAGCCGCAATCGAGGTGATGCAACACCAGCGCTTCAGCATTTGGCTCTTCTGGAAGAGGATGGGCTGCCAATGGGGATGGCAGAATCACGTCGTATCACATCCCCTTTCACGATTTTCCCAGTGGCTCCAGATGCGGCGAGGCTGTGATGAACGGATCAGAACTGCCACCATTGTGCAAGCTGACAGGCGATGGCTGGGATTCTGTGGTAGGTATGGCCAATGCCTCGTTCCAGGCATGTTGTTTTTTTTGTCAGCTGAGGTTTTGTTATGAAGATGAAATAAGATAAACATGAAAACTAATCTGAAATTGAAGAAGAATATGCTGACGACCATGATGATGATGATGATGAGGATGAGGATGAGGATGATGATGATGATGAGGATGACGATGACGATGACGGATGACGGACGACGACGACGACGACGACGACGGCGGCGGCGGCGGCGACGACGACGACGACGACGACGAAGACGACGACGACGACGACGACGGCGGCGGCGGCGACGACGACGACGACGACGACGGTGACGATGACGATGACGATGATGATGATGTTGTTGTTGTTGTTGTTGATGATGATGATTAGGATGATGATAATGACGATGCCGATGATGATGATGATGATGATGATGATGAGGATGACGATGACAATGACGATGATGATATTGATGATGATGAAGAAGATGATGTTGATGATGATGGTGACGATTATGATTTTGATGATGATGGTGATGGTGATGATGATGATGATGATTATGATGTTGATGATGATGATGACGATGATGATGATGATGATGATGATGTCGATGATGATGATGATGATGATGATATTGATGATGATGAAGAAGATTATGTTGATGATGATGGTGACGATTATGATTTTGATGATGATGGTGATGGTGATGGTGATGATGATGATGATGGCGATGATGATGATGATGATGATGATGGTGAGGATGAGGATGGTGATGGTGATGATGATGATGATGATGTTGTAGACTATAGACTTCAGACTGTAGAAGATGACGAGGAAAAGGAGGAGAGAGGAGTGAGGTAACCAAGACCTAGAAATGTTTCATTCTACTTCACGCAATGTTCAATCAGAGTTGCTGAAGAGACTACCGTACATGTCACGAAAAAAGCGAGCGCAGCAAAAGATGCAGCAAATGTTTGTCACCTCTTGGGCTGGGCCGCAGTATGCGTCCCTGTCTCCCTGGCTTTTGATTTTCAGGTGTAAAACCAATCATTAACAAACACCATTAGATTACATAATTAGATCCATTAGGCTGTCCAATCTTTTCATTCATGATTCCATTTTTTCAAAAATGAAAATGGGATTGACCCTGCAAATGGCCATTTGCGGAATGGAAGTCATGATAAACCATGGAATATGGGGGCACCCAATTTTCAGCACACTAAGCCATCAGATTCCAAATTCGTGGTGAATATATCCCGCCATATCTCCATGATATCCCCATGACATTCCCATAAATTCACTGCTTTTGTACCCTTGTATTATCTATATCATTCTATATCCATAAAAACTATGGACAAATATGGATTATCTATGGAAATCGATCGACAAAGAATGAAAAAAAATGGAACATCCCCCTATCATCCCCTATCCCATCCTGACTTTTCTAAAGGCACAGTGCAGCCTCCTCCCCGCCATCTGGCACCGCGGCTCCATCCAGCGGCTCCGCCCCCGCAGTCAGCTGCGGCAGGGCAGATGACGACGCCTCGGCTGACACTTGGCATGCTGTGAGTACTGGAATAAAATAAATCATTGTTATATATTTATATATTTGTATAGCTATATATATATAATTATATAAATATAATATACAATTATGCATGCGTATATATATATAAATAATTATGTGTATATATATATATATATGCACATATTGGGATTATATAAAAGAGACTAGTATCCCAACGTATCCCAACTGATACTCCTTTACAATCCCAAAGTGTGTCCAAACCTCTACAATCGTAAGTTTGAGAGGGAACTTGATAATCAACCATCAAATTTGGGGATATGTTCAAACAAACCTGGAAAAATGACTATTCAAAGGTATGCTTCAGCTTTTCTCAGTCTTCTTGTTGGGCAGCTTGAGGTTGGTCACAGATGGCACATGGGGCCTTCAAGCACCAGACCCCGCGAGACTTGGCACAACACAGCAGAGATTGCCTTCGAAAACCAGACAGGTTGAGCTGAAAAATGCAGGAAGCTATGTTGGAAATGCCAACTATATAAATTATATAAAGATATATATGTAGATGTGTGTATACAAACAGATATTTTTGAATCAGACCAGCCACACGGCATAGTGTCAAAGCTGTCAAAAGATGTTCTTCTCCAAATAGCAGATATGGATGTTACCCCTTTCATATCCATTGAAAAGCCAGCATTTTTAAATCGTTTCCCTCGTTGAACTCCCAGGGAACGTCGACGTCCAGCAGCCCTGGCTGCCGCTTTGGGCTTTCGGACCTCGCAACTGCGGGGCGTGGGACTGGCGCGACGTGGCGCAGGGGCGGCGCATACGGCGCGCTGGGTGAGCATGGAGGCACCAAAAATGGGCTGGCAATGGGTTTCGAACATGGGCTACATCTTTAGTTGGACATTATTCAGTTTCATATTTTTGTTTTTATCCAAAGCCAACTAGATGTAAATGAATACAGCTCGGCATATCCCATCTATGATCAGCTGATGATCATGATGAACACAAGTGTGGGGTGGAATCCAAAACGTATCAAGAAGATGGTGATGATCAACCAAGAAAACATGAGGATATCAGCAAAAAAGGGGTCGTGTCTAAGGATGGGAGTTACGGAAAAAAAACAGTGGGTGTAGAACTATTCAAAATGGTAGTAGATTGCAGCAAACCACATTTCCGCACAAACCCAACTATTTGTTGCCGTTATCGTTGTTGTTGTGGTTGTTGTGGTTGTTGTGGTTGTTGTGGTTGTTGTGGTTGTGGTTGTTGTGGTTGTTGTGGTTGTTGTGGTTGTTGTGGTTGTTGTGGTTGTTGTGGTTGTTGTTGTTGTTGTTGTTGTTGTGGTAGTGGTAGTGGTTGTAGTGGTTGTTGTTGTTGTTGTTGCTGTTGTTGCTGCAGGTTGCTGAATATTAACTTACAATTAATGTCAACTCCAGCACCACATGATTCAGATTCGTGTGTCCAAATATGAGGGGTAAAACCAACTTCAGCATGATGAGAGGTTTGTGTGTCGGCAGCATAGCAAGGCCCACATCGAAAAAGCGCTGGAGGTGTATAATTGGTACAGATATTCTGGTGGACTCCCAAGTCATGGGGGTAGCCCCAGTTATCATCCAGTTATTCATAGGATTTTCCATGAAATAAACCATCCAGCTATTGGGGTACGCGCCAGGCCCAGCGCTTGAGGGAAGAAGCCCGACACCCCAAATGTCTGGGTGCCAGCTTCGCCACGGCCTTTCTGGTCAACAAAGGGTGGGGGCCCAAGGGGGGCAGCAGATCAACAGGTGAGAAACATGGGAAACCAATGGAAACCACAGGAAAACCGTAGGGATAACTCAAATTCTCATGGTTGACGACCATGACTTTTCTGATGGTCTTGGGGTTTTGACGAGTGATCCCAAAAGTTGGGTGACTCTCACATTTGGTGATCACCGAATTGCCCCGGTTGAACCTGCCTAGTCAAAGGCCAGAGAGGATGGAACCGCTGAGCGCCAGCTTATGTGCAATTGCTCCAATCGCGTGAAGTCCAGCCCCGATGCTAAGTCAAGCCCAACAACTCATCATCACAACTCAGAATGCTTCCGAATTAATCCTGAGATGGAATATCCGAATATCATCTATGAATTCAATTCAGCCTGGGCGGCTTCTAGCCACACCAATATTGAAAATTCTCTATACAACGTGAAAAGGGTGGACTTCCTCGTGGTTTGATAGATACCTCTGAGTCTCTGAGCTAGCAATCATTTCCCAAAGGGAAATTTCCTACCAAATCTCTAGATGAAAAAAAGATTCCCTTGGGTAATAACACAATTGGAACACCATTGATTCCTACTATATCAGTATATATATAATTATATATATACACATAAAAATACGTATATATATATATATCTATTCCAATGCTACTATGTATCATATCATACATTAGATGAATTATTTGATAGATTTCATACTTATTTCAAACGTATCTATTCTTGATGATATTTTACTATTTGACATTGTATGCATATATGTATATATATTATACGCATTGCATAATTTCATTACATTTGCACACAATATAAACAATGGAAGAACATATTGAACTGACAATGTTGTTTCTAAGCGGCTTTGAATCTATGGATTGTAACGCCGTACTCAATTATGTCAAAATTGTGCCTGAATGCTTTGTATGACATGTAAATTTCAAAAAACAATATCCAATTGTACATTTCGGATATTATTAGATTAATCATAGAGAGAGAGAGAGAGAGTGATGATAATTAATTGGGAAATTCCTATAACAGGTACTGGAAGGCAAATAACATAGAATACGAACTAAGGAGCATATGAATTGGCGGGCGAAAGCATGTAGACACACGAATCGGTTTGTTTTTCTTGGTCTGGTGGTTCCAGAGTCCCCAACTGGATCCGTGTTTGCGTTGGTTTTCGGGCTACAATGACGATGAGGGTGATGGTGATGGTGATGACAATAGTCAATAGGGATGCGAATGGCAATGGGGGAATATAATGATAATAATAAGGAAATATATATTTATGAAATAATATAGAACACATAATATAAATAAGAAAATAATTATAATAAAATTAATAATTAATAATTTATTTATTTAAAAATTATTTAAACATATTAATATATAATAATATAATATATATATATAATTAAATAAATTATTAACAATTTTAGAAGCAACATTCCTATAATGAGAAAAAATTCGTATACTATATCTTTATTGCATTCTAGATTTGGGCTTGGTATGTTATTTTGATAGGCATTTTAGTTTAATCTGGAGGGAATAGTTGGGCCATGGCGAATCCAGCTTTCTATCCCTTATGTCGTTCCAAAGCAGGTGTGGACTTTGGATGAATTGAAGGTTGCTTTGATAAGGGAGTTTCTTTATTTGTTTACCGAAGAAGGATAGGGTTGTTAAAGGTAACATTTTTAAAGGTTGGCTGAGTAAAAATTAGCTAATTTTTGCCCCGGAGCCTCACCCAAACTGAATTCGGAAAAACAAAATCTACTAGCTGGTGTGCTCCTGGAAGTTTGGGCTGGCTTTGGGATTGGAATTTTGGTTCTGGCCCCGAAATTTATCTTTCTGATTTTTATACCAATTACGCATACTCAGAATTCTTCGCATTCCATAATTTCTTCGCATTCGACATGGGACATCGCACTCCACAGCTAGGAATGGATACATACTGTAAAATTTACGCATTCTGCAAAATTTTCGCACTCTATAAAATCGTTGTACTCCGTGTTTTTTTTCTTTGGGCTAAATTACCTGGAATATGGAGAAAATGGAATTTTTACATGAAACGTTTATAATATCGCATTCCAGGTTATTTTGGCCAAAAAAAAAAGAAAAAAAATAGCAGAGGGAATATAATAATTTTCTGGTATATAATGGAAAAAAAAAAAAAATTGGGGTTGGATCCAAAAAAAAGGCCGAAGGGAGCTGAAGGGGGTTACGTATATTATTTTATTTTCGCAGTTTAGAAAATTAGTGCATTCCAGGGGTAACATCGTATTTTATTAGTGGAATTATTTTGTACGGAAAAAAATAGGGTCGTCGATGATTTGTGTTCCTAGATCTTGTTGTGCAGAGCTCTTTGCGGGGCCATAAAAATATCAAGAAAAATGGAAATGACATTGCTGATGAAAGACCAACCAAGCGTGCCAGAACATAAGCTGAAAATTTATGAATTGGGTTTTGGGATTCTGAAAAATATAGATAATAAATTCCTATAAAAATATTATTAATTTATTTTTGGCAAATTTAAGACTATTGATTATAATATTCCCAGAAATTATTGAAAATAAGCATCATTTTTGGGAAAGATCGATAATGTACGTACCAGAAGAAAAGGAATTCGTAACAAATTGTATGTGAGAATTGAGTGCCTCTCAATTGACATTGGAGTACATACAATATGTGCCGGTAACCTTTTCTGGCCCGAAACCCCATTTCAAGGGCACAAGGGACTTCCCTAGGGTACAAAGCCAATGGCTGGCGCTACTAGCAGCCTCCTGTGACAAAAGGCTGCGCTTCACTTTTGCTGTGTTGCACTTCGTGTGGCAATCCCCGATCA
>Ga0126342_10021943_pt1 | contig 10594 bp, 7 predicted proteins | sample Cyp1metagenome_FD_92528 | JGI IMG/M metagenome (GOLD analysis project Ga0126342, IMG submission 92528) | Coral microbial communities from Lord Howe Island, Old Settlement Bay, Australia - Cyphastrea 1 metagenome | ecosystem: Host-associated > Invertebrates > Cnidaria > Coral ...
CATAATCATCCCATTATCATCCCATAATCATCCCATAATCATCCCATAATCATCGCATAATCATCCCATAATCATCGCATAATCATCCCATAATCATCCCATAATCATCCCATTATCATCCCAGATTCATCCCATAATCATCCCATAATCATCCCAGATTCATCCCATAATCATCCCATAATCATCCCAAAACCAGAGGGTATATCCCACAATCATCCCATATCCCATTCAGATTCCATTAAGTATATATAGATATATGGGAGTTTCCTGAGTCATGGGGGTACCTCTAAATGGATGGTTTATAAGTGAAAATCCCATCTATAAATGGGTGATGATTTGTGGGTACCAGATGATTATATATGATTATAATATATACACATATAGGGGTTTCCTAGAATGGGGGTACCCCTAAATCATCCATTTGAATAGGACTTTCCAATATAAACCATACATTTTGGGGTAATTTATGGAAACCCCCATATGATTATATATATGCAATTACAATGTATACACATATACACATACGTATAATAGCATGTATATGAATAGACATGCCCAGTTTGGGGAGCTGAAGCAGCACATGTTTGTTGGTGAAATGAATGAATCCGTGTTTTTTCTTTTTCGGGATTTGTGAAACCAAGTGGGACAAGCAGGACAATCAGGACCAAATGCTGCACTTACTACTCCTACTACTGCTACTGCTGCTGCTACTACTGCCACTACTGCCACTACTGCTAGTACTGCTAGTACTGCTAGTACTGCTAGTACTGCTCCTGCTGCTCCTGCTGCTCCTGCTGCTCCTGCTGCTCGTGCTGCTCCTGCTGCTCCTGCTGCTCCTGCGCCTCCTCCTACTACTACTACTACCACCACCAGCAATCATTGTGATATCTTATATTACTAATAAGAAGAACGGTCATTAGAACAAGAATGATAATGAGGATTCGTACCCTGCAACCCGCAGATTTCGGTCGTAAAGTGAGTGAATCGTCCAGGAGTTACTCATGCCTTTAGGATTTTAAACAAGTCCGCTTTTAGGATCAAAAATAAATCCCTATTACTTTAGGAATATGGAGAACATCAGGACTAATCTGGTTGGTGGTTTGGAACATTTTTTATTTTTGCATCTATTGGGAATAATATGGAATAATCATCCCAACTGACTTGCATATTTTTCGAAGGGGTAGGTCAACCACCAACCAGTCATTACTATTAACCATCATTAACAATTCATTAACCATATAATAACCTTGGTATTAAATGGTATTAACCATTATTAATATTAACAGTATATTAACCACATAACATTACCTGATATACCCTCTGGTAAATTATTTGTCACACTTTCAGGACTTTTCGATTTCCCAAAGTTCCAAAAAACCACCTGCCCCACCTTCCGGCCAATCCTCCACCGCCGACCACCGGGCTGCACCGGGCTCACGCAGGAAATATGCGCCCTGCCCCATCAACGGCACTTGCACTCGACCGCTTGGCAGCACCACGGCCGCTTGGGAAAAACAAGTCATGGAAATCTACTGAAGTAGTCAGGGGGATATATATGGACATAATGATATAATGATATATATATATATTCAACATTGATGAGGATGAGGATAAGATTGAGGATGAGGGGGATATATATATAACCAACCATATGAAATTTTGATGAGGGTAATATCAATCAGATACTATAATGCAGATATAGAACCAAAATTCACCAACTCTATCCGTTTTGGTTTTATCCGAAAATGGTGTATAAACCCAAGTTACGGTCCCATTTTAATGGAGAAATAATGATGATCCATTAGGTTTTAAGTTTTTAGGGTGTAGCCTATTTTCAGACAAAGCTACATGGGGTAGGAGTATGATTATGGTAGTATCACCAACAATGATTGCGATTCCAAGAATCCCTCAAGAAAAGCGATCAACATTTCGGGTCAAGGAATCGAAAGGGACTTGCCATCGAAGCAAGGAACGCAAGGATGCGAAACGTTTATCCTTTAGCATCCATGTTAGGGAATATGAAGAAACCAAGTCTGGTTGGTGGTTTGGAACATTTTTTTTATTTTTCCCATCATATTGGGAATGTCATCATCCCAACTGACGAACTCCATCATTTTTCAGAGGGGTAGGTTAACCAGCAACCAGAAGTGGTTGGTTGATAACCTACCAAAATTGCCAAGCAGAAGTGGATTTCAACAATGATGGACATGTCGAGTCGAAAAGTATAACTTTGGAGTGACCAGATGTTGAAATCCAACGGGAAAAAAATCCAAACCTGTTTGAATAGGTACTGTACTTGAATAGGTTTGCATCAAACTTTACATAGATCTATCTGGGTAAATTATAACGACCTCACTGCGAGCTCACTATAATCATATATAGTTAGTAGAAATAATCCCCAAATGGCCTTAATTCAGGTTAGTGAAATATTATAATTTACCCAGATATATGTTTAATGACATGTCTTTCAACTTTTACAAGATGCTTTGGATCAGCCACCAAACTGGCCGCGTTGGATATTGTTTGATCCTGGCTGTGTGTTTAATCTTATTCAAAATTTGGTCAAGTTGTGGGTTTGTGCTAGGGCCTAGGCTATCCCATTCCATTGCATTTTCTCATCATGTTCCCAATTCAAATGTCAAATTGCACAAATTGCATCAAATTGCAATAACTTGAACACATCCCATTTTCAGACACGCCCATATCCCAACCCCTATACAAAACCACCCGACTTCAATCGGGGCTCTGGCCACAGGTTGGCCTGATCTATTTAAACCCCGAAGGCGCCGTCAGGATGGGAAAACACAGAGGAATAGAAGATCAGAGCTAGAAATTCACCTGTCACAATCATCAATCTTAGTTTGTTATTCGATCAGACACCACTTGAAGATCCGAATAACTTCTAAGTGGCTAGAACATTCCAAGAACCTGTTTTTCCGGGGGTTTAGTTACCAATCGAAAATTGCGGAAACGGAACCTCCTATTAGCCAACCAGTATCCAACTAGAAATTCATCTGTTTGCTGGGTATCTAACCCCTCATGCACTAAAGCGCACCTGGCATGAACCTTTGCATCTGGGGCTACTGGTAGGTCCTATTCACCAGCAGTTGGGCTAGGATGGCTAGGTCGGTGTAGGAAAAACATGGGACAGAAAATCCAGGGAGATAAAACCTATAAACTACCTATCACTTGTACTATTGCGAACAGACACATTTTCCAAGCAATGTGGTAAACCCAAATAATAAATACCATTCCCAAGTCATCATCCTTTTTTGCGTGCTATGCCATACCATCTCCTTAAATGATGGCTTTATGGCAGCCAAGGTTTATCGAACTAATTACACTAAACCACCCATATAACTTGATGGTTTATAGCACCCATATTTTGAGTGGTAAAATTGAGGATAAGGTTTATTATGGCTAGCCATTAGCCATTCTCATGGATAACTTTTTTGAGCCATTATTAACCATTGTGAAAACATATGAAAACCATTTTAACACAATGTTTGAACTGTAAATCACCATGACCATTCAGAGCTGACTCTATCCCATTCTTGGTGCCAGGCCCCGTGACAAAGCAGTCAGATGCTTGACACATCCACAACGATGGCGACGACTGGGGCGGTCAGGGTGTCATGATCATTCTGGGTAAATTTTATGTCAGAACTCACATCGCGACCGAACCCTGGAATGGTCAGGATTGGTGCAGAATTATCCCAAAGTTTGCTGCAAGTTTCAGCTTCGTGAAGTATTATAATAAATTATAATTTACCCAGATCTTTGAGCTTGGAGAGAACTATCAGAGTTGTCCTTTGCCAGCCACATGGATAGGGGAGTCACCCCAAGAATGACCTATAAGATGTGTCACCCTAGCTTTAAGTTGGTTTACAACCCCAATTAACTATAGTTATATCTACCATAAACTTAAACCAAAGTTAACCTATACCAATGCCCAAAAAGGTAGAACTTGGTAAAATCCTACAAAAATAGTGACACATGACTTTTCTAATCCTTTCTATTTGGGGATTACTATAGTCATAAACGAACTTCGCAATCGTTTCTTTTTTGTCGCTAAGGATGGCAGCTACCAAGTGGACCCCGATCCCGCCAAGAGTGCCCACGACATCCGCGATGCCTTTGGTCGGATGGGCATGAACGACTCCCAGACAGTGCCGAAGCCCAGTTCTGGACCCTGGCACACTGAAACACCACCATTTCCACAGATGCAGATGCTGCTGGGTTCCAGTATGTTTTAGTATGTTTTATTGGCTTTCCACTGGCGGCTTGAACCATACATTGATCTGGAAGGCTTTGAAATGAAGGTGGATGGTGGCGTCCAACATACGCCGTACGCTGTTGATTCCCGTGATGAACTCCTTGGCTATTTTTTCTGAATCCCCATTTTACCATCTTCGCATTTTGAGTGGATGTCACACTCGGATACCACTTATTATTAGCAATGAAACTATTTTCAGCAACTATTACTTTATAGTTTTACAATCATTATATTCTATCATCAAACTAACTACTAGATATTTGTTAAATTACTAATGATGAGGCTTAGCGGCTAACCATTGATATAAATACATACTTATATCACCATGAACGATCATAGTCATAGTGATGGGCTCAACCAGTAATGTAACTACACTCAACTGACTCAACTGTTGTCAAACTATCAATATGCTATCAACACTATGATTAGCATATTAGCGATCATCATTATAACAATTACAGTTATAGTTATATTATATTGTTGTTAACTAATGACTATGATAACTATTATTACAACTATTATACATTATTATACCATATTATCAGAATCATAACTATTATTGTTGTATGGTTAAAGCTAATTTCAAGCCTACTGTAGTATTGCTAACCCAAAAAATGTCACTGTGGTATTAGTTGTGAAGTTGTGTTGATATTAGTATAGTATAATACTAGTTTATATTGAAACAGACACTAGAATTATATCGATACTGGTTATTTGCTAATTAACAATATCTGAATGAATTATGTATAATGACCTCACTGTGACATTAGTGGAATTATGTGAATTGGACTCCCATAGCTGGCCAAACTTTTCAGGTATTTTGCTGAAATTTATCCAGATTGGTTAGGAGGGAGCAAAGGAGCTGAGGATATTGAATTTCCCTGGAAAATCAAGTATAATGTTATAACTGCTAATGGTATGGAATATTCGTTGTAACAATAACATTATATATTTATAGTGATAACATTCCATTTTGAGAATAATATTTGTTCCATGATAGAATTACAGTATATTATGACCAATAATTCCATGAAATCCAATGTTATTTTTCATATGACATAGAAACATTGAAAAAATCATCAACAACAAAACTGGTTTATTTTAACGTCACTAGTTCTATGCTAGATATTTTTGAAACATCAATATGGAATATCACTAGAAAAACTGCTATGGCTATGCCATAGTTTTGCCGCTGCCCCAACAATCCCAGGTGGCTTTGATCGGAGGTGGCCACACCTTCGGCAAGAGTCACGGAGCCTGCCCTGCTGGGCCAGGGCCAGCACCCATCGAGGACCCGGACGGTGGTGTTGCTAAACCGCATGAACTTTTTCGTGATAAGTTGTCTATAAGTACCAGAAACATCCATTAAAAAAAAAGTTTATAAACAACACTATACTTGTGGTTTCTAAAGATCCATAAATCATAGTTCTTGGAGTTATAAACCAGCTATAGCTATTGTCTGGGGGCCTCACATTGTCTTACCCTCCTCTAAACCAGCACTTCGATGTGGAAAATTTTGCATTTTTTGATGCCTTTCCCGCCGTCAACCGCGGCGCAGGACGTCAACAACCCTTGGCCGGGCAAGTGTGGCACTGGAAAGGGGCGTCTCGGAAGTGCCATTTTTCTGTGGGATCTCCTGGGGAGATTTAGCTCCTTATCCCATGATATTTTACACCCCTGGGGTCTTGGGAGCAACCGTGGTAATGGAGATTGGTTGAACCAACATGAACCAACTATGTCCAATTTGGGTCTGAAAAAGGGTGATAGACCCAGAAATGGTGGCGATTTTAATCTGGAATATGATGAATATAATGATTCACTAGTAGGGGGTACCAAATTTTCAGACACGCCCATTTTTCTGGGTTTTCTAGCCATCAACATGGGGATATGGTGATCTCAAGGTCCTTTCGATGATTGGACATTACCCATATCGCCTTGGGAAACCGGCTGGGGATGGAGCCTAGCCAAATGGCAACTCCCTGCAGAATGGGGACAAACCTTGGAGAAGCATGGGAACTGGGACCAGCTTGGTGTGAGACTTGGGATGATTTGGGTTTCTTCAAAATTGAGGATCCCCAATATATCCAATATGACATTTCTAAGGGCGCAAATGATGATCAATCATCAGATTTTGGGGCAGCCTATTCTCGGGTACCAAAGCCTATTCTCGGTTATGGATTTCGGCATCAACCAACTGCATTCCATGGAACATCTGAACCTTGGAAGCCACTGTAGTTGCTGCAGTGAAAAATCTATAACTTCCTGCCTTTTCCTCTGGTATGTTATTGTATCCCCACGAATTATCTCAATTGTTCTACAATTATCCCATCAAATTATTTGTTTTATCCCATCAAATATCCCAATATCCTAATTATCTCGAAATTATATCCCAAACAAATCGCACAATTCTTATCTCATCAAATCACCCAAGATTTCTAAGCGCCAGGGATGACACCTTCACCAGCGGCCGGGTGGGAGATGTTTTCCGGCGGGGTTCGACGCATTTAAAACCACATATATATATATTGTATTATATATATATATGTCTAAATAGATCTCATGATGTTTTGTTTTTGACTGAAGATTCAAGTTACAAGTGTCATACTGGTAAGAAACAAATTTGGAATTTAACGTGATTTACCCGCTGGTAATTTAACAGTTTGCCATGGAAAATCAAAAGCAACCATGGACGTAGATGATGCAACTCTTAAGCAATTCCATTATTCCATTACTATGTGAGAATACCATGGGGTATAGATGGTTAAGTTTATAATAGATGGAACCCCTAATCATACCATAATAAGATAATAATACTAGTTATTATGGTTCCCCTATTTAAGATGGTATGGAAACTATCTATAATTGTCATAACAACCAGCCGGCCACGCTGCAGTGCTGGCTGCTCCGCCTCCTTCAAGGGTCATCTCACAGTGTGGCACGACTCAGGATCCATGTGAATCCAAGTTGCCTTTTTCCCCTTTTCAGATATGGGGATGGATCAATACCTATTAATACCATTTTTAGTGGGATGAACATCCATTTACCAGCTATTTTGATGTTCACCAGGGGTACAAGGTTTTGACACACTGCCATATCGAAACTAGGGATTGGACTGGTGAAAAGAACAATATAGGAGTTATCTAGACTAGAGATCTAGATTTTCAGATATCTAGACTATCTAGAGCTTTCATTGAACAATATAGGACTGGTGAAAATTCATGGCATCTCAATGCCATCTCCCGGTCAGGCATGGAAGGCCCTTGGACCACCAAGCCCAACGAGTGGGTCCGGACCCTTAAAGCCTTAAACGATGTCTAGTTACTTGGAGGTTTCCATAAATGGTTGGTTTAGAATGGACAAAAATCCTGAACATGACAGATTTACCAACATTTTACAGAAATGAAGGTGCCTCAGTGGTCACCATGGGTTGCAATACTAAAATTATCCAAAATGGTCTAATGACTTGGATGATTTTGGGTACCCGTATTTTAGGAAACCCCCGTTTCTCGTAAGAAGACATCATAAGAAGAAGATGTTTCTCAAAACGACACACGATGCAAAACACAGCGGATGCGCGTGAGGTTTTGCTTCGAGCCAACACGAATTGGCATGACATATATACAACTATGAAGTATATCATGAACTCTAATTATATCAAACATTATCAAACTATTCTCCCATGATAAACAGAGTATATCAAACAAAGCATATATATATATAAATCCTATGCCCGGCCGATGTCATCTCCCGAGGACAACGAATTCTTCAACAGCCTGCTGAATCGTAGCTGGCAACTGATCAAAGGCAGCTTGCCGGGCTTGCCGGTGAGTGTATCGCAATGTATCACATCCACGAGGAAATGATGGGTAAAGCCATGCTGGTTGAGGGTTTCAAACATTTATTGTTTGATGACTGGGTGGTGGTTTCAAACATTTTTTATTTTCCACAATATATGGGATAATCCTTCCCATTGACTAATATTTTTCAAGATGGTTGAAACCACCAACCAGATGATGTTTTATGTGTTTTTCAACCATATTTGGTTTGACTGGTTGAGATGACACATATTTTTGTGATAACCAACGAAGAATATTTTCAAGGGGTGGCTCAACCACCAACCAGCATATATTATATATACCTTCAGTTTTGTGGTCAATCTGTTGATGTTATTGGTTTCTTAATTACCCTCTGGTAGACTAACATAGCTATTGAAAATGGTCATTTATGGTTGATTTTCCCATTAAAAATAGTGAATTTCCATAGTTATGTTAGTTTACCAGAGGGTAGGTTCTCTAGCCACATATCCACATGTCATGTACGGTTGCTATATGGACTGCTAGTTGATTGGACTTCGGAATTTGATGCGCTGCTGCAATTGTGAACGCATGGTGAACGCATTGGTTGGCCGGTGGGCATCCTGCAATGTAAGGGGAAACATCCCAAGTTTTGTTGATGAACTCAGTGTGTTTTTTGTGGTACATTGTGTTTTTTTTTTTCGACCGATTCTGAGAAAACCCCCCAGCTATTGCTAAGTCCGATCGTTTGGTGAATTCATCTGAAAAATCCCAAAGAATATTGTGCTGGTTGATTGGTTAGTCAAATAAATTTTACACATCCAATATGTTTTGCTGGTTGTATGGATTATATGATGTAATTATGATGATTCAATCATTCTTTTTGGATGTGTAGTCCATATACCAGTAGTAGAGCGCAAGGCGGTGACCGAAGTTTCCAAGATAGGAAACCTATAGGAGAGGTTGGTTGTTGTGAATCACGAATGGCAGAATCCACTGATGGACCGAAAGGTGGTTGGAGTTGTGTGTTTTGGAGTGGCTGCAATGGTTGCAGTGGTCACCTCACCCACAACTGCTGGATGTAGTGTAGGGTAGTGCAGTTGTAGTTGTAGTTGTAGTTGTAGTGTAGTGGAGTTGTAGTTGTAGTGTAGTGTAGTTAGTGTGTGTGTGTAGTTGTAGTTGCAGTTGTAGTTGTGGTGTGGTGTAATTAAGTGTAGTGTAATCTAGTGTAGTGTAGTGTACTGTAGTGTTGTGTACTGTAGTATACTGTAGTGTAGTATAGTGTGGTGTAGTCTAGTGTAGTGTAGCTGTAGTTGTAGCTGTTGTCGTAGTTGTAGTGTAGTGTAGTGTAATTAGTGTAGTGTAGTGTGGTGTGTTTGTAGTTGTAGTTGTAGTTGTAGTGTTGTGTAATGTAGTGTAGCGTAGTTGTAGTGTAGCTGTATTGTAGTTGTAGTGTAGTTGTTGTGTACTGTATTGTACTGTAGTGTAGTGTAAGTAGTGTAAGTAGTGTAGTGCAGTGTAATTAGTGTAGTGCAGTGTAATGTACTGTAGTCGTACTTGAAGTTGTAGCTGTATTTGTAGTTGTAGTGTAATTAGTGTAGTGTAATGCAGTTTAGTGTAGTGTACTGTAGTGTACTGTAGTGTCCTGTAGCGTGATGAGTGTAGTGTACTGTAGTGTAGTCTAATGTAGTGTAGCGTAATGTAGTGTAATGTAGTGTAGTTGTAGTTGAAGTTGTAGCTGTCTATCTATCTATCTATCTATCTATCTGTCTATCTGCAAGCTTGAAAACGAAGCTATTCTGGGAGATTTCCTCAATTTTTGAACTTGACAAGTAGCAGTTCTCCAAGACTTCCTCAATTTTTTGACAGTATCAAAAAACGAAGAAATTCTGTGAGACTTCCTCAATTTTTGAAGTTGACAACATCAAAAACGCAGCAATTCTGCGAGACTTCATTGAAAAATGGAAACTTGAGTGCAGAGCTGACGACCTTGTGCCAATGCGTTTTGCGATGTTTCCACTCCATCTGTCTAAAGTATTGCGCCTGCCACGAAAAAGTGCCAGGTCATACGAAGTGCTGCACCTGTCACGCAAAATCACCTTAGCAAACCTACCTGAAGATCTGATGCTCCAAAATGCAACGCTTCTCAGGAAATCAGCGCCCTGACCTCCAAACATCTCTGATGAACATGTCTCTTGTACTGCAACTGCCACGCAAAAAGCCTCTTTGCAGATCCTCTTCAAAAGTCCCACCCCTGCCAGCGCTTTTGAAACTGCTACAAAACCGTCACGTTTTGCTCACTTTTGACAAGGTGCAAAATCCTTTGCGCCTGCCCCCCAAAATGACATCTGAACGTTCAAGAGTGCTTCGATCCCGTCAGTTTTTCACACTCTTGACTTGGAAATGTGCTTCGCGCCACAACGGCGTGCACTTTTTCAACATGTCAACTTCCAACAGTGCTCCAAGCATGGTGTGTTTTGTACATTTTGACTTGGAAATGTGCTTCGCGCCACAACGGCGTGCA
>Ga0126342_10021944_pt1 | contig 10594 bp, 9 predicted proteins | sample Cyp1metagenome_FD_92528 | JGI IMG/M metagenome (GOLD analysis project Ga0126342, IMG submission 92528) | Coral microbial communities from Lord Howe Island, Old Settlement Bay, Australia - Cyphastrea 1 metagenome | ecosystem: Host-associated > Invertebrates > Cnidaria > Coral ...
GGTTTCATGGCACCTGTGCACCAGTGAAGTGGATTTGGTGGAGGGTGGTCGAGCTGATGTTCCGGGGGCAGTTCCAGATTCCAAGCAACATGGTGCCTCAGGATGGTATTGACACCGATCTCTTTAGTGGCGGTCAAATCTTGAACTATGAGTTCCGCGACATGCTGCAAGATGGTAAAATCAAAGCAGTTTCTGGAGCAATTGACAAGTTCACTGAGACTGGGGTGCTTCTCACCGATGGAACTGAGCTGCCTGCAGATTTGGTGATCTATGGGACAGGCTTTGCGAAGAACTACGACATTTTTGATAAAGTCATCCAAGAGAAGCTTGCGATCCAGAAAGATGGTTTGTATCTCTATCGCAACATCATCCCACCTCATGTGCCAGATGTAGCTTTCATCGGATCGGAAGTGTCAACCTTCAACAACATTTTGACGCATGCTGTGCAAGCCAAGTGGCTGTCCAAACTACTGAAGGGCGAGATGAAGATTCCGGCGCCTGGTGCTATGGACAAAGTCATTGAGCGCGAAAGAGCTTGGAAGCGTTCTTGGATGCCACCCATGTCTTCCCGTGCCTGCATTTGGCAGCTCCACATGATGAAGTATCATGACAATCTTCTGACCGATATGAAGGAAGCCCGCTTCCGAAAGATGCCCAATTGCTTTGGTGAAATCTTGATGCCATACACAGCTGCCGATTACAGAAGTCTTTTCACCAGTTCCCAGTGACAAAATCATGTCGCTGACTGTGGCCCCCAGCCACGACAAGCTTTGATTATAGATCGTATAGTTGGATTGGGTTGGTTCTGATCCAGGAGCATGGTTTTTACGCAGCATAGACAGCAGAGATTCAGGCATGAAGCCTGACTTTGCCGCTTTGCCTCTTGGGATTGGACTCACTACAATCCTGATCTTCGATTCAATTACATCCGAAAAGGAAGTATTGCATTTGCGTCAGAGATTCTTGGCTGCTGAGTTTGAACCTGAAATGTGGGGTCAGCCAATATTAGCAATACAATCTTATATAGTAGATAGCGATGCGGTGACTGTGACAGGACTTCCAAAGAAAGCATCTGTGATATTCAGTGTTGCAATGTGTTGCATATTCGTTTACCTGCTTTGGTAGGAGCCCTCGTCGATTTGTTCCTACTGGTACCGGCTGAGGCAGCTAGGAGCAGCTAAGACTCATAATCTGTCACGATGGAAGTAATGTGCAGCAAGATTCAATGGAAGTAATGTGCCACATGTGCTCCTATATCAATATGAGATCTCACGCTCATTATTTCTGAGTTGTATGTAAAGCGTGCTTCTTCTCGGGTAAAGACGACGTAGCACCTTTGACTAGCTGTTTGACACTTGACATGTGCAGTTTGTGTAAGCTTGAAGGCTGGTGAGTCTTGTGAGTCTTTACTCTGAGACGTGCCAGCGGGTACAGATCAAGGACACCGAAGAAGCTGCAGATGAAATTGGATACTTGACCTCTGGAGTCTAAATGCGGTAGCCAAATGTTGGCTTGGCTTTGTTGCCCCGCATGTCCACCGCTGCATCTGGGAAGAATCTTCCCCAGCCTTGGCTGCACTCAAACATGCTTGGATAAACCTTGTCTTCATATAATATGCATGAAATCCAGGTGTATTGATACAATGGAGTGCATACCTTCGTGATCTTCGTGTCTGTGCAATTGATTTGGTGCCTTTGTTTGTCTGAGATATCTCAACCATCGCTATCAATCCCTCCATGTGTCCTGCGAAAGTCCTCAGTGACGGTTCAGTTTCACATCCACAAAAAGACGACATTCTAATAGTCCCATGTCCCACCCGAGATTCTTGGCACCCCAAAGTGGGTGCTCGATCCACTTGGCCTGATGTCGAGCACACAGGCAAAGGATTGATGATTGAAGATGACATCAGAACAACTCGGCTTTGCCCTTTATATGAAGATGATTGAAGATGATTGAAGATGTACATCACCAGGTTGATGCATTGCTAACAGCTGCAAGCGAAGGCCAGTGGGAGGCGAGCTGCCCCTGTCAGTAGTCGCCTGACTTGAGTAGGTCCCCTAGGTGTTGAAGACTGACTGTTCAACGTCTTGAGCTTGATCAGGCATGAAAGAGTTTTCCAAACCTCTGGAATGGTTGTCGACAGAACGCAAGAACGCATTGTGGATCATGGTGGGCTGATCTTGCATCTGCGCAGAAGTGCGAAGAGATTACAAGAAAAGAACCTGCATGCTTAGAGGCAGGGTGTGCTGACGCTTTCAGCGGGCATGATCGAGGCATTCAAAAAAAAATATCTCTCTTGAGGTTTCTGCGGAGCTGAGGTTTGCGATCCAGAAGGACGTACAGCTTTGATCCTTGCAGCAAAATCTGGTCACTTGAAGGCCATGCGCAAAAAGTTTTCGTAGGGGGCCTGTCATCAGAGAGGTTTTACTACACTGACACATCTCAGAGCTTCATACAGATTCCACATTTGTCGTTTTGCTTGATTTTGCTGCTGCTACCTAGCAGTATTACATCCCTGCACTTTTTGAAAAGAATTTTCAAGCTCAGAAGCACTGCTCCAGCACATGGCAGGCTTGTGAAGTCCTCATATCAGCTCGAGCAGATGTGGAGGCTTGCACCGAATTAATAGAGTCGAACTGTCAGATATATGTGCAACACTGTGCAACTGTTGTCCCAAAACATGTTCTCAGTTGTGGTCCAGACATGTCCTGATGGTTGTGTATTCCTCTGAACTCTAGGCTACAGACGTGTATGACAAGACTCCGCTGGCATATGCTGCTGCAGCCCAATATACGGACAAGCCCTTTGCAGTATTTTTGTTGGACAGTAATAGGTGTTGAATTCATATTAAATAAACTATACCATTTGAACATAGAACATATTGGAACCCTTGTTATACTAGTTGCTTATGAAGATAGCCAACGTGAAGCTGCAATTATAAACTTTTAATGCCAAATGCCTTGCCAATGAGTTTGCTATGTCTTGTGCAAAGGTGAAGGCTCCAGAAGTTGGAGAACATCTCCGTAGCTCTTTGAGAAACTCCTTGTACTATCTTGCGATTGAATGATCTTTGAATATTTTGGATGTACGATGTACCCATTGATTGTCAAATCTTTTGCAGAGTCAATCCACCCAGCGACAGGAGATTGCCAGCCTCCTGCTGGATCATGGAGCGGAGGTAGAGGTCTGGCTTTTGCAGATTCACAATAGATTCACAATAGATTCACGACTTTCATATTTTTTCAGACCCCTGCTCTGGTTGGGCTGGTTTCAAGATGTTTCAAGCGAGCACCATATTGATAGTATTTTTTCTCTAAATCCGGCTGCTGAACTGCCGTTCACCGTGCAGCAAATCTATCACTACCAGAAATCCACTTGCAGAAATTGGTTTCTCCCTGACTGCGTAACCCCCATGTATAATAGATATGAAGATATGATTAATTGTGTTTATATGAAAAAATAAATAAGTATATAAGTAAGTATATATGTATATATAGAGTGTATATACATCATACGTACTGTACATTGTACATGTTTGGCCAACGGGCCTTCCAACTTGTCGGATGGATTCGGATGGACTTTTCCCAAGTGACGGATGCTACGAGGCAACAGACTGCATTGTGAGAGATGTGGGCTGCTCTCTCTTGTAGACTTGTAGCCTAAGCGAACTTCACCAGCAGAAAGTCACGCGGTCAAAGCAACCGCAGCTCCTAAAAATCTGGGAATACTGTGCTATCATGTGCTATCTACTGGTACTGTATCATGCGGGGATGTGCTGGCAACTTTTTAGTTTGGCAGTTCAAATCGCTTATATAAAGGTTCCAGACTGCAACATTTCCACTCCTTATGTTGCTCAAGCTTTCAGACCTTCGTACAGCTGAAATCAAACTTGGAACAGAAGTGAGCCAGAGTGCCATTGGGAGGACTGAAGAAGCTTGAGCTCTCAAGTATGAAAGACATTTTCCTACTCGTATTTGAGACGACTTGCTCATGACCACCAATATACATCAGAAATGAAAAGGGTCACGAAATCATTAAATCATCCCTCATAGATGGTGTGCGGACGACAGCAAAGGAAGAGAACCTAGACAGCAGAGAGGAACAAATACGAGAACAAGACCATGTTTCATGTTTCCCTTTCAGATATAACATCCCTTTCTGTCTTAAACAATGGCTTTCTCTTCACGCTTGAAGGCCCCTGCCGGACTGTTGAGTTGGTGGATCGGTGGAGAGGACCAGAGAGAACAAGAACAACGTGAAAACCATTGAAAACATGTGCAAAGACTTTGTGCAAAGATGTCAAAAGTGAAAAGAGGCTAGGTTGTGCTAGATTGCTCATCTCCAGACCTGGGCGTCCCAGCAAATCACAGAATGATTGTGTTGTTCGCCCTCTACATCATATCCAAAACAGGCATCAGGCAGAGTGTTGTATTGGTTCTGTATCTGCGGGTAAAACAAAAACGGGGGCCTTGACTTTGATGGATGCAGGTAATTTACCTGCATGTGCACAAATCGGTGCACGAGTTCATGTTATTCATGTTGTACAAATCGAAGCTGATGCAAGCGGAGGGATTTTTGTGACATTGTTTGGATTCTTTTCCGAACCCAACTGCAGAGGAGGGTACACCGCACTTCTTAGGGATTTTCTCGCATTCTCTCGGATTCTCTCCGTCCTTCTCCCTGGAATATTGTTGTAATCCTAGAATGTTTCCATCTCAGAACGCGCCTCAAATTCTTTGATGATGGCTACACTGAGGTCAAACCTGGAGAGGTTGAGGCTCACACAGTTCTGACGAGACATGACGAGACAGACATACAAGACCCAACAACCACACGGAGATAGGAGATTGGGATACAATATGATACAATGGGATATAATGGGATACAGGGGATACAGATGAATTCGGTATAAACCTATTTGATACGTGCAGACCTTGATCTTTGGTCTAGTGGGCTATGTTGGGCTGTTTGAATTGGCACGGAGTAAATGCATGAGCCTTGGAATTGGTTAGGGACACACCCGTTTCCCGGCCTTAGGTTTCGCTTCAAGAAACACACGAAAGCACGACAAGAAATCCCAAGAATCTACTGTATAAATATATATAATATAATGTAATATATGTTACTATATATATAATATTCCATCACAGCCAATTCCATCACAGACCCATGCCAGGAGAGCTTTGATAGCGTGACTCGCAGGCAAGATGCCTTGATCTCAGAGAAGAGAATTCTGAAGAAGAATGAAGATGATATTATTGTAGGATATTATAGGATATTAGACATTAGTAGGACTCAGTAGGACGGTAGGACATTGGAAGAAGTTCATGGAGGAAGTGTTTGATATTTGTCTAGCTCTGCGTTCTGATGCCTTCGAGGCTTTAGAAGAAAGAAGAGCTTCAGAGGCCATAATCTAAAACTCCGAAGTCACCGAAGTCACCGAAGTCGCAAGTAAAGAGTCTAGCAATTCCACTGACAGCTGCAGTCTTCCTTAAGGAAGCAAGAAGAGAAGCCTACGAAGCGGAAAAGGTTCGGAAGAAGGGTTTTTTTACATGTTTTTTACATGTTGTTTTACATGTGTTTACAGTCTATAACTTGCTTTTCCGTAGTTGGGATTTCACAGGTCTGATGAAGTTCATGAAGCATCATGAAACATGATCCTAGCGCCTAAACTTCAAGGGACTCTGGCTGGCCGCAATTTGACATGTTGAGAGGCTCGGCAGGCAACCATCACCAGGTAAGGGCCTGAGTCACAAGTTGACTCAAATGTACCATCTTCAAAATACATCATGAGATGAATTGAGCATCAGGGCAGTGTTTGTAAATGTTTGAAACTTTGATGTGCTTTGGAAGGTCAAAGGAAGAAGCTGCCAGGACAGTCGAAATAGTGCTGCGCTGCAACTAGACTCCAAACTCTAGACTCTGTTCCCATTGCTGAGTCATTCCATTCATATTGTACACACTGTGGGGACATCAACGGCTATGCAGCAATGCTCCCCATATCAGTTCAACACAGGAAAAAAGACTCACTCTCACATATTTTTGTATATTGCACTTCTGACTTGTTTTCAAGATCAGCTGCCAGCAAACGCAGTCAGAAGCACGCAATGACCCAGGACATCCTAGGATGGTACCGTACAAAGAAAGGAATGATCATATGCTAAAGACGTGGTTGAATTGGTTGACTAAGCCGTTCTACATGGTTGCAGTGGTTTCAACCCATGCTTACCCTTGGCAGGTAGTGCGTAGGGAATATGATTCACGACTTGTTACAGGAACCTGTTGCTTTTAACCCCTTTCCCCCAATATTACATGCAAAAAACATGTCTATTCATTATATGCTTGATCTATCTTGATCTTATTTGGGACCCCATATAGAGCCCTTACCGTTCAAGGGAAGGGATTGTCTCCCAGGTCAAGTTGCTAGATGTCTGACTGGGTCGTGCCCGTTGAATTTCCTGATCTTGTGAATTCTTGTGATATTTGTGTGGCACCTCCAATGCTTTGTGCTGGGAGTGCTGCAGAGATCATGTCCGTTTCGTTCGGTCCATGAAGAGAGGAGAGCTATGAGAAGCATGGGAAATGATGGTGGTGCTCCGATGGTCACCATCTGAGTTCCGTGCTACCATGCCAGCTTTCAAAAGTGGCACGATCAGAAGCAAAACGAAGCAAGTATGCCAAGAATGCCAAGAATGCCAAGAATGCCAAGATGAGAACATATGGGAGCTTGTTCGAAAACTAGCTGCATAATTAGTCCCCATGGAAGATTATGCCAAGATTTGCAAGGTGGGATTCGCTTTGGAGACCATATCTGCATGAGCTGGGAATGTGCAGTGCTGACTTCCGTGATGATCTGTGATTCAACACAGCCAAGGGATTTGGTCAGGGCTATCCAGCACCCAGGAGCATAAGCAAAAGTCCACGAACAATTCTCTCAAATCCGATGTAGCTGCGATGTGGCCTCGTGCTGCCTTGTGAACTTTGTTTGAGGAGTCAGGGTGGTCAAGGATTCACATGGAAAAAGGGAGAGCAAGCTCAGTTCAAGGCTCAGCTTGCACTGTGAACTTATAGCGACGAACCTCAAAGTAGCCGCCTAATTTTGCCTGACTTCGCCTAGTTCCAGCCAATCCCCTAGCCGCATAGCCCACCCATGGCTTTGCATTAGTGGATTGCTTCGCATTCTCCAATAAACATCAATAAAATAAACCACTTCCTACATCTTTCTGCATCTTTCTGCACTTGATCGCTTCGTTTTGCGCTAAGGGACTCAGCAAGGAAAGGATTGTCTTTTGGTGGAAATCTGAAGCTGCAACCTCAGAATTACAAACCACCAGGACTCATCCGGCTTGAGGGCACATCATTATGTTGCTTTGTAAAAGTAGCATGACCAAGCACTCAAGACTTTCTCGCCATTGACGCTCTGAGCGTGGTGCTGTGGTTGTCAATTGAGAAAATGATGCTAAACGATCAGGGACAAAATCCTGGCATAGTGGTTTGCTGATGAAGCAACTTGAGGCAGATAATTACACGGACCTCAAACTGCAGCTGATGTATGACTGTACATGGCTGTCAATGTCGGATAGGGGCGATACTAGCACATACTAACACAAGGGAAGGATAAGTGGAGGCACCAGAGAACGAAGGGACACAGAAGCATCTTCGTCGCACCCGCCTGGGAACAAAGGAAGACATGGCTGACATGGCAAGAAAACCTTTGTGGCAGGGGGGTCAAGAGTTTTTGCCTCACAAAACCACAAGAACAAGAATCCACTGCCACATGTTGTCAAAAGACCACAGGGGAAGACCCTGGGAGCACTGGACGGGAGCGACAAAAAAGAACCTTTTCAATCCTTTGCAGATTTTGCAGGATATGATGCAAATGCTGCTGCGAATGCTGCTCCAAGGCCAGCCCCGACTGATACAAGATCGTCACGGCCAGATCATGATGCATGCGAGCAGGTTGTGACCCAAGAGTCTGCATGCACTGATAGAATTGCAGCATATGACTTTCAGATGACTGAAGAATCATCAAGGGATATCAAGGGTATGCAGCATGCAGTCAATTACTGTATTTGTTGACATTAGTTTTAGATAGTTGTAGATATATAGTTGTAGAAGATTGGACCGCGTGTCGAGCCCAGTTCATAATTGCTTTGCATTGCAGGCAATCAGCGCCATGATCAGCCGGACATACAACGGCATGAAGGAAGGCTTGCAAATGCTTGGCTTGCCAGACTCTGCCTTAGTAATCTGTCTTCGAACTCTGCCTTAGCGAGTTCAAGCTGAAATCAAGACTGCTGCCGCTGTCCACTGTCTCCCCAAATGCCATGCACATGGTCAGTCAAGATGTGTTGCATCAAACAATCAACATATTCTCCAACACCAAGAATACTGTGATTCTAAATTGCGCAATGATCATGCAAGCCAAATCTCCCGACAGTTTGGATTATGACGCGTCAGTTGGTTGCCCATCTACTCTACTGTGTTTGGTGTTATTGCTCTTGAGTCTCGAGTAAACGGCGCTGTTTTTGTGGAGTAGATCGACAATGTTTGCCTATTTTTGATGTGCTTTTGCACTGAGGACTACCCCTTGTCGTTCGCACCTGGACGAGAGCTAAAGCTCTGCGGGCACCACATTCGAGAGGCTCTCCAAACTTATCGCGAAGCTTGATCGGCAGAACGATTTCGTGGGCTTGAAATCAACCCTACAACTGAAAAAAAAAATTGTTGAATCTTTCGTGATTTTTATCGAGCTTCGCCCCCATCATGCACTTGCCTCCGCACAAATCTGAGCAATTTTGAGTAAGTTTGCAGGAGATCAACGAGATGATACATCATTGGATGACTGATGAGAAGGAAATGCGCGTTCATGATCTTTCTTGCATGTTGTTCCGGATTATGCCTGCTTCAAGGGAGCAAGCAGTTTCAAACACCTTAAAACCCAGAAGCTATGAATTATCTTGAATTTGTATTTCGTTGTGCTCCTATGATTGAGTGCTTGTGTACAGTCTTGATTCCATCATTTCGACCTGTTTTCACCATGCCAACAGTGTGTAGTAGTGGGTGGGCTTGGGATTTGGCTCTCCAACGGAAGACCTGGACTGCAAATCTAAACGAACTGGCCATGTCAAGAATGCATTGATTGCAGATGGCAAACCACGATTGCCCATTCTCTGAGTGATTATTTTTCGGAGTTGTACCAGTAGTACCGCACAAGGCTGTGGCGGAAGTTTCAAAAATAGGAAACCTATAGGAGAGGTTGGTTGTTGTGAATCAGGGATGGCAGAGCGAAGCCACTGATGGACTGAAAGGTGCTTGATCTCTCTCACTCTTTCTCTTTCTCTCTCTCTTTTGCTCTCTTTCTCTGACTTTCAACCTACCTACCTACCTACCTATCTATCTATCTATCTATCTATTTGTCTAGCCATCTATCTATCTCTCCATCTATCTATCGATCAAACTGTCTCTCTATCTATCTGTCTATCTGCCCATCTATCTATCTATCTATCTACCTATCTATCTATCTATCTATCTATCTATCTGTCTAGCCATCTATCTATCTCTCCATCTATCTATCGATCAAACTGTCTCTCTATCTATCTGTCTATCTGCCAATCTGTCTATCAATTTGTGTATGGATCTATCTGTTTATTTATCTATCTATCTTGGTATCTAACTATTTGTCTATCTGTCTATGTATCTATCTGTCTGTCTGTCTGTCTGTCTGTCTGTCTGTCTGTCTGTCTGTCTATCCGTTTGTCTGTCTATCTGTCTATCTGTCTATCTGTCCATCTATCTATCTATCTATCTATCTATCTGTCTGTCTAGCCATCTATCTATCTATCTCTCCATCTATCTACCGATCAAACTGTCTCTCTATCTATCTGTCTATCTATCTATCTGTCTATCTATCTGTCTTTGTATCTATCTATATTTTTATCTATCTATCTTGGCATCTAACTATCTGTCTATATTTTCCATGTATCTATCTGTCTATCTATCTATCTACCTATCTATTTATCTAGCTGTCTCTCTATCTATTTGTCTATCTGTCTATCTGTCCATCTATCTATCTATCTATCTGTCTGTCTGTCTGTCTGTCTGTCTAGCCATCTATCTATATCTGTCTATCGATCAAACTGTCTCTCTATCTATCTGTCTATCTGTCTATCTGTCCATCTATCTATCTATCTATCTATCTATCTGCAAGATCAAAAACAAAGAAATTCTGCGAGAATTCCTTAATTTTTGCCCATAACAACGTCCAAAACGAAACAATTCTGCGAGACTTCTTCATTTTTGGACCTTGGCAACATCCAGAACGAAGCAATTCTGCGAGACTTCTTCAATTTTTGAATTTGACAACATCAAAAACAAAACAATTCTGCGAGACTTCCTTCAAAAATGGAAAGGTGAGTGCATCACTGACAGCCTCGTGCCAATGCGTTTTGCGATTTTTCCACTCCACCTGTCTAAAGTACTGCGCCTGCCACGAAAAATTGATGCCAGGTCATACGAAGTGTTGCACCTGTCACGCAAAATCATCTTAGCAAACCTACAGATCTGATGCTCCAAAATGCAACCCCTCTCAGGA
>Ga0126342_10021945_pt1 | contig 10593 bp, 11 predicted proteins | sample Cyp1metagenome_FD_92528 | JGI IMG/M metagenome (GOLD analysis project Ga0126342, IMG submission 92528) | Coral microbial communities from Lord Howe Island, Old Settlement Bay, Australia - Cyphastrea 1 metagenome | ecosystem: Host-associated > Invertebrates > Cnidaria > Coral ...
CTCAAGCACCTTTCGGTCCATCAGTGGCTTCGCTTTGCCATCCCTGATTCACAACCACCAACCTCTCCTATAGGTTTCCTATTTTTGAAACTTCCGCCACCGCCTTGTGCGGTACTACTGGTAATGATAATTTTAATTATCACAAAAAAATGTTCCATTATCTTTCATTTTCATAAATTCATGTGTTTCTTTGATTGCCTGTAGTTTTTCGGTACAATCGGATTGATGAAATTTGTCCTGAAAAAATCGTGCCAACAGCTGCGCATTTTTCGTGTCGCTCCTTTTGCGCACCGCTTGACAAGTCTTGGGCGCACAGTTCTTCGGCACAATCGCATTGATGGAATTTGTCCTGAAAAAATCGTGCCAACAGCTGTGCATTTTTCGTGTCGCTCCTTTTGCGCACCGCTTGACAAGTCTTGGGCGCACAGTTTTTCGGCACAATCGCATTGATGCAATTTGTCCTGAAAAAATCGTGCCAACAGCTGCGCACCTTTCGTGTAGCTCCTTTTGCGCACCGCTTGACAAGTCTTGGGCGCACAGTATTTCGGCACAATCGCATTGATGCAATTTGTCCTGAAAAACCCGTGCCAACAGCTTTGCTCTTTTAGTCTTGCTCCCCGCCAACGAAGCTATGCGTGTCCCATCGCCCAGTGTTTGCACACCGCTTGACAAGTCTTGGGCATAATTACAGTTTTTCGGCACATTCGCACTGATGGAATTTGTCCTAAAAACCCCCAACAGCTCTACATTCTCACTATATCGCTCCCTCCTAACTGAGCTCTCTGTAGTGAATTATCTATATGACTATACGTGGTTATAATCATGCATTGGTTTCATTCAAAATCCTTGGGTTAATCGAAGGAAGTTTAGAAGTCAAACTTCCGACAATATGGACAGATGAAAAGCAGAGATGGGAAGAAACAGACAAGAGAAGAGAAGAAGAAAGAGAAAGTCTCAGAAGAAAGAAGATCCAGGTGCGCGAACAGGTAGGAAAGTCGCGAAACACTGCGTTTTTTCCAATGATTTGTGGCTCTGGCGGGTCGAAAAGTAGGCTCGCTAAAGCGGCGGGTGCGGAGCCAGCTGGCCAGATGAGAGATGCAAAAGTGCACGCCGTTGTGGCGCGAAGCACATTTCCAAGTCAAAATGCACAAAGCACCTCAGCTCCGGAGCACTTTTGGAAGTTGCGCTGTCGAAAAAGTGCACGCCGTTGTGGCGCGAAGCACATTTCCAAGTCAAAATGCACAAAACACCTCAGCTCCGGAGCACTTTTGGAAGTTGCGCTGTCGAAAAAGTGCACGCCGTTGTGGCGCGAAGCACATTTCCAAGTCAAAATGTAAAAAACTCACTGTTCGCAATTTGGGGTGTAGATCTGTTAGGTTTAGATCCGCTTCCTTTCAAATCTCAGAAAATCCCAAAAAATCCCAGAAGTTCATGCCTGATTGTGGTATCACCAAGAGGCAGTAATGAAGCAAAGGAATTGCGGGCATGAACGGTTTTTCCCTTTCAAAGCAATGCGATTTTTTCGGGATGAGCCGTTGATTGAAACAATGGCAACCAATCTAATGACAAGTGATCCCTGTCAGTTAAAACTGACGATTGAGGGTTCTGAACGTAGCAGCAGGCATGACCTCGGCTCAATTGACATTGACCTTAAGCCCATGCAACAATAGACACCGGCAACAGCAATGCCAAGTAATGACAACTTTCGCACCTGTATATGCAAGCATATTACCCCTCTGGACACTTGTTGGCCCATTGTGAGATATTTTGAGACATTTTGAGACATTTCAGGTTTGAGCAACTTGGAGCAATTTTGAGCAGTTTTGAGCAGTTTTTCGGGCCAGCTTGGGTCATTTCGAGCAATTTTGAACATGTTTGTCGGGCAAGTTTGGGTCATGTCGAGTAATTCTGAACAATTTTTGGAAGCACGATATGACATTGTTAACCTTGGACAATGTTCAAAATGTCTCAATTGAGGCTGCTTTGAGACATCTTACTTTGGCTGAAAAAGATCGCTGATGTAAACCCCACAGATCTAGACCCTAAAACATCCTAAAACAAGATCAGTGAAAAAAAACACCAGGTTCGGACCACTTTTGGAAGTTGAGATGTCGAAAAAGTGCACGCCGTTGTGGCGCGAAGCACATTTGGAAGTAAACATGTTAAAAACACCACATGCTCGAACCACTTTTTGACGTTCAGATGTCGTTTCGCGCGGCAGGCGCAAGGGATTGTGCACCGTGGCTCTCCCCAAGCTATTTCCCACCGCGTCCCCTCCGTCCACCCTGTCGTCGCTTCCGTCTCGCTCCTTCCCAACGGAGCTCTCCCCAAGTTATTTCCCAAGGTTTCCCCTCTGTCCACCCTGTCGTCGCTCACGCTAATTCCCACGGTATCCCCTCCGTCCACCCTGTCGTCGCTTCCGTTTCGCTCCTTCCCAACGGAGCTCTCCCCAAGCTATTTCCCACGGTTTCCCCTCTGTCCATCCTGTCGTCGCTTCCATCACGCTTCCGCCTTCCCCAAGCTAATTCCCACGGTTTCCCCTCCGTCCAACCTGTCGTCACTTCCGTATCGCTCCCCTCGCGGCAAAGTCAACTAAACGAGAACCGAAGCATCGGAGATGCTTTTGGGAAATAATGTGGTGAGTGAGGTAAGATGGGCAAGGTGGAGTCCACAGAAAAATCTGTCTGTCAGTCTATTGTTTTATTTGTTTTGTTTCTTGTTGTGTCCTTTTGTTTTTTTTGCGGGGTGCTTTGGTTTTGCCTTGTTGCTGTGCTTGCTTTGGTTTTTATTTCTGTTGATTTGTGTGTTGATGGTTGTATAGTCTGCTTTGTCTTCTTTGCGTTTGCTTCTTGTTTTTTTTTGCTGGGGTGCTGTGCTGGATTTTTTGTTGATGTGCCTGCTTGTGATTGTCTGTGTTGCGTGTTTGTTGCTGTTTTTGTGTCTTGGTGCTGGATTGTGCTGATTTGCTGTGCGGGGAAAAAAGATGGGAAAAGTGATGGCTCACTATAATATATATATATATGTACGTGTGTATGTGTGTGTATGAACATACATGCAAATACAAAAATTGAGCAATATGATAAGTGTATGTATAATTATGTATATATATATATATACAAATGAAAAACATCATGATCAGCAGCAGGGCATCACCCCAACAACATCCAACAAGCCCGCACGAAGCCGCAACAAGCCGCGATGGCGAAACCGCAGGTGGCTTCCCCGCTCCAGGCGCTGGCGCCTTCCGGCCACCGGCCTTTGGCGCGCCAGGTGCCTTTCCTGGTGCTCCAGGCTGGGGATATCTGCGGATGTCACTTAGGATGCAGGAAATGTATGGAAATGGCCTAGGGCCTAGGGCGCTCCAAGAATTGAGCCAACTATGGGGCTGAAAAATGCCAAAATGGCATCGGTTTTGGAGGCACAGGCACCATGCGCTGTCGCCAGGACAAGCGGCACCCTTCGTGCCCGGTATGTTTCCAGGCTTTGCTCTCCATGGCGGGCCTCATGGGTACCGTAGTCCATGATTTTTATTGTTTTATGGGTCAGTTCAAATCAGTTTGGAAGTGATATTCGGTTGGAGAGCCGGTTGGTTGAGGAAGGGAATCGATTGAAGACATGTTTATCATGTTTGCAAAAAAAAAAGTGGCCCAACTCTCCTTCACGTGTTTTACCCGTGTGCCCAATGAAAGTTCATTAATGGATATTAATGGTACATTATATTATGGTACATTCATACATCTTGGATAGTACGCATGGATACGAATGGATGATTTTTTTTAAATTAAGTAAATCCCTCTATTGCTACTTTCACTTGTTCCGGTCAAGACTCCAGTTTGGATCGATCTCTCAAGCTGAGACCCGCATTTGTATCACAGACAGTTTGGGTCTTGAGTCCTCAGTCCCTTCAACCTGCATAGGTGCTCCTAACCCGGCAGGGTACGGCGCATCAGCAAGGGCCTTTGTTGGGGAACCGTCAGCTGAAGGTTTGTATCAACATCGAGAACCTACCCCCAGAATCTTCTGACATAACAAATGGATACAAAATATTGTTTAATGATTTTGTTCTATAATTACATTGAAAACTTATTTCCTCTGGGGCATAATTGAAGGCCCCCATTTTCAAATCTGGTCCTACAGACTATAGCTATATATAAGTCATTGCATGTTAGCAGCGCTCACCAGGTTCGAATTCGTTCAACTGATTGTTTCCCGTTCTGTACGCCGATTCTCACGCCAAGGCCAGCAGCGGTCCCAAAGGTGCAAGTTGGGGCGTCGCACGTGGGGCTGACTGGGTAGGCAGATAAATAAAGCTGCAAGGCTAATACAGGTGGTGTGACTTGTCAGGGTTTCGTGTTTGTATCCACTTTAGCGACAGGAAGAACAACTCTTAGGTTTCCTGGAATTATGGCCCCACATCTTACTGCATCAGGGCCTAAGATGGAACCGCCAGCAGGCCTCATAGAACGTGTCGCAAAAGGAGAAACGTTGCCCGGAAAGGAGGCTCGCGTGGGAACTAGGGTCACTTCTTCATTTGATGGTCAGGAAAGTGAACCCACTGGGCACAATGCCACCAAAAATTGATCCTGTACTGTATATTGGCTTGGTATTGAGTGATAGAGGGAGATTTGTCATACAGAGACCTGTGGCCTCACATCAGGTGGCTGGACGACTCGCAGGACAATGCGTTTCTACCAAGGTGCAAAAGATGGGAGGCATCACTTTTTTGTGGGCAATTTTTGAATGGAATATGAATGGCAATATGAATGACTAGGGCTATCTATGAGTCAAAGTAGTCAAAAGATGTCAAAAGTTAAAAAACCGTAAAGCACCACAGTATGACACATCCACCCATACCCACATCCTGCATTCATCCAAGACATCCGATGTGAAGGTCTCAGCCGTGCAACTTGGAGAGTTCGTGGCAGACCGGGTTTGCAGCCCAAATAACCACTGCGTTGGGCACTGGTTTGGGATGATGATGGAAGATGGGCCCTTTTGTAGTAGGATGGGTTGGGCTTGAGTTCGATAAGGATGTTTTACATTGTCTAACTATAAGAGTGATATTTTTTGATATTGTATGATCTAGTCACTTGCCAGCCAGCTCTCACCTAGTGCCGGAAGCAGGAATGAGAGAGTGGATGTCACAGTGTTTCGGGTGTAGAGTGTGCACGTCACACATGAGTTTGCGACAAAGTGTGTGAGATGCCCTGGCGATTTGAGCATTGGTGCCTGCCAAGCTAGAGGGGTATTCTCCAAGATGTTTTGCATCAAGTTTCTTGGGTGTGACCTGTGTGAAACGTTGATCTGGAGAATGTGATACTATAATCATCATGTTGATTATCATCCTTGAAGCTGATTTTAGGTGAAATTCACATTGAACCGGGCACCATTCCATATAATATCAAGTTGCAGCCCAGCATGCTACCTAAACTTCACATTGATTTGCAGCCTGGCACACCCAAAGTTGGTAGAACATGTTTCAGTAGAGATTGAGAATGTGGCTGACCTTACTGCAATCCTGTTCAATATCCATCTCCAATTTAAATGCCATTCCCAGCCACCCTGGCAAGGTGCGAAGGCTCTATTTGGGCCTGGACAATGATGGGGACGAAGGATTGCTGAGAATGTTGCAGTGCAGAGCTCAGCATTTCTAGATTTTCTTCACAGGTCCACGAGGAGTCAGAAGCAGGTTTGACTCGGTGGTCTCCAGAATCTCCAGTGATACAAATGGCACGGGATCGAATTTGACCCTTGAGTCTTCTCAGTAAAGAGGAATAACACAGATTTAATATTATGTAATATGATATGTATATATATATAATATATATATATATGTATGTATGTATATTATATATTTAAAAACAACATTATTGTGATCATGGTGATAACGACGCAATATAACGACCATTTTATTCCGGAAAGATTTCAGCTCTGGGCTGTACCTATGTTTCGCAGCTTCTCTGGGGCACCGTGCACGTTTTGTGCCACGGATGGACGGCCTTGAGGCTAGTTGATGCTATGAAGATGCACCTTGGCTCGTCTGGTGGTTGGAACCCATGCCTTAAAGCTGGTGAACCCAAGGTCTGACACACGTGTGCAACAAATCAGACTTAGGCAGACTTAGGGATCTTGATGATGAAGGTCAGAATACTGTCGATGATGTCAGGATACCGACGGTCAGGTTGTTAATGTTGTTGGGCATCTTCAGAGGTCACTTGATGGGAGGGGCACATGTTTGAAGGGATCATGCAATATGTCTGTTAATACCAATCAGGAAACAATGTGCAAATTGCCAGACCAATATTTCCCAGCAGAGTTTACACCTGGTGAACGTACTGGAGCAGGACTGATTGTCATGTTTTTCTTACACCCTCTCATCACACAACACACGTCTGTCACTGTCTTAATGTTTTCGGATGTTTTCGGATGTTTTCGGGTTTGTCCATGTGCTTCCGGCATGGGACGTCACCTGGTGAGGCATGACAGCCCCATCATGAAAGAGGCAGTGAAGAAGATCAAGGCGCATCGTGGCATATCACCGGGATCAACCTCCGAACAAAGCCATCCTCTGTTTGCAACTCAAATATAGCCTTCGAGCTCGCTTTGGGTGCTCTGGGATTGGGTGTCCAGGGACCAGCGCTTGTACCTTCCCTCGCCACTTACTGCTACAGAAACTGCCCACCACCCAAGCAGGGTCTTTTGCGGGAGGATTCTGGCTTGTGTTTTTTGGCTGCGCTGACATCAGGCAATGGGGCATAGTTTTACGTAGTTTTACAGGCAAATCTGATCAGCGAGATCCACCTGTCTCGATCCGGGGTGTGACCTGCCCCAGGACACAGTGGGGGAAGAGTTTTTGTCTCTCAAGGCATCCTCCAAGCACAAGGACAGGTGCTGGGATGTCCTTCGAAGGCCGAACTCACTGCCCCAAAACTAGACAGGCTGCCATGCTTTTCTTTCCAAAAGGCCGCAGAAAGGCGTTAGGACCCTGGTATAACTTAGAAGACTTAGGACAATTAGGAAATCTATGGAAATCTGGAAGTCATACAATCGACATCAATCGACTGTTGAACATCCATCAGTTGCTTCAAAAGCAGGTGACCCACGGCCCATGGCCATCACGGGGTGCCATGGCCCGGCCATGGCAGCTGTCCCCATCGCTCAGGAAGTGGCCGTGCCCATGCTCCAGCGTCTGAGTTTGTTGGGTGCCGAATCTTTGCCAGATCTTCTGGGCGAGGCCTGGGAAGCTGATCCTGGCACGGCATGACATGGCCCATGGCATGGCCCAAATTGGGAGGGCGTGAAGTTTTCATGGCTGGTTGAGGGTGATACGTGATTTTTGCATGCATATAGAATCATATAGACATGGTATCACCCTTGTTTGTGTCCAATGCCTGATGATGGTAGATCTGATCTGATAGGGATTAGGGATTGTTCAACCAAATCTCCGCCTCGAAAATGACATGGGGCGTTGCAATTGTTGAAGGAATGCGGTATAGGTAGTCGAACTACTGGACAAGAGTGCCCCCCGCTTAAGCTGCAATAGTAAAGCGAGAAACTGATTGGGGAGGAGATGGAAGGAGAGCATGTATCAATGAGAGTACAAAAGCGTCAGCAAATGTCTGCTTGCGATCTAGACAGGGAGGGGCTGCTGGTGCCATCACACACTGAAAATGATCCATCAGGAACCTGCGGCAACATCAAGCACTGCGGCCAGCTTAAGCATGCTTAAGATACTTAAGATTGTTTATATTGTTTGATGTACAACAGCTTGATAGAAACCCTGTGATGCCAATGTGTTGATGCAGGCTGTGCCACTATGGCCAGTGTCTCAAAATTGGTTCTAGGGTTGGCTGCGCAGCGAACCTAGGTCGACCTACTGGGCTTCTTGGATTAGAAAGAGATTGGTGGCAGGAGCCAGGAGAGGGGTGGCCTTTCTGGGCATCAATTTTGCAATGCTCAAATTCACCTTTAATGCTAGAAAAACCCAGGTTGCTGTCATGTCAGTCAAGTTGTATCAAGGCTTTCTCGCAGAACCCCTAACCATGATAATTATACAACCCGCTTTTTTACCAGGCTTGTGTCCTATTCGGTTTTTCTCAGGTGATTCTGCACCACCAGCATCTGCGAATGCCTCCCAGACCAAGACGATGAACCTGTTGGATTTCTGAAATTGCCTAAAGAAATAAAAGCCAAATGGACACCTTGCATTTTAGCTATGAGAAACGGATGAAACTGAGCCACGCAGACTTTGCCTGATTCAGCTCTGCGGCTGCACATGTTTTGGACAATTCGGACATATTCAGACCATTCATTGCGGCCACATTGTGTCACCAGTGCTCCCAACAGTGCATGCCATGGTTGAACCTTGGGCGAGGGTCTTGCGCTTGTTGACATTTTGGCAAGAGTTCATGTTTGGAACCCCGACGAAATCTATCCTTCAAAGGGACAGGTGCGCAAGAAAGATGCAGCTCAGTCGTTTCAACTTGTTTTATCGCAACGAGTCTCAAAGGGTTAGCAGGCCTGGCTCCCAGCATTACATGCTAGCTAGCTGTGATGTATTCCTGATGCTTGCAGCTGGCAATTCTGTGAATTGAATCGTCTGAAAGCTCAACCCTTTGAGACTCCGCAGGCCGAGAATTAGGTCGTGCATTGTGCTTCAGCCAGTCACATGACCATAGCATTACAATCAGTCCAGCTGGAAAAATATTGCCGAATATTGCCGGAGAAATTTGACCAACAGTAAGAGCTTAGGGATTCGCGTGGAAAGCGTGTGGGCAAATCATGTGAACTGTGGAGCAGGGTTGCTGAAAATGTTTGATGTCCTGGGGCAAGACTGACATCCTTCGGTCAAATATCTACACGTAGGATTTGCAGCGCTGTCAGCCATTCAACAAAAAGCATAGTCACTGGCTGCACCTCTCAATGCACGTCTGCGGCTCATAGCTGACGACTCAATGCAGAGTCGCTCCAGCTCTTTTTTTCTCCCAGGCCGGCCCACCACGAACCGGCTGCATCCCTATGATTGGGAAATAGTATGAAATACTGTAGTGGGAACATTGGGGAAGCATAGCACTGGCCAACAGGTTCTAGATACTGACCCATCTACAATATTCTGGATATAGATTCAGAATGATTCAGACATATTCAGACACAATAGCATGAAAGCAGAATTGTTGCTTTTTTTGGCAGCAAGGGTGAGTTTTTGCCAAAGGTGTCAATTTCAACCGAAGTTCTCAGCAGTATGAGACTCTCAATCCCAAATCGCTTCAACGACCAGACACATCTCACCAGCCAACCCCGAATCGTCAAGGCAGCTGTAGTAGGAAGAACTTCCTACAGCGTGAGTGGGACAGGCCAATCAACGGGCGGGCTTTCAAGCCGCAAGTACAGACAAAAAGAGGTGCAGCGGCTTGCTGAGTAACACAGCCTTGGCCGGGAAAGTCACAAGTCATCACAAGCCAACTGAGCCTTCACCCTCAACCATAAGGTTGCTAATGGGTGTCAAAGTTTTTGCATTCTGAACCTTTCTTATAAAATCTTCAACTAATATAGCCATAGCGAATCATTCTAAACATGCTCATTTATGCACGGTCAGCAAGGCCAAAAGAATTGAATGGTTGGAGAGAGATTTGACTGGTTGGAGAGAGAGGGAGAGAGAGAGACAGAGAGAGAGAGGAAGGGAGGGAGGGAGGGAGGGAGGGAGGGAGGGAGGGAGAGGGAGAGATTTCCAAGTTCCCAATCTTGAGTTCAGCCTGGAAGCGAAGCGAAAATCTCTTTTGGAGACCCCTTCCCTTTTGCTCCGGGGCAGGAGGGGCACCCAGCACGTGCATGTGTACCCTGTCCCCTCTTGGAAGAAGTTAGATGGGTCGCCTCTACCAGCATGGATTGTATATATTGTATACTTTCGTTTGGGTTGGTTTCTCCCCAGCATGGTACTGAGGCACCATTCTTGACCTTGACTTGCGCAAGGAAGAGGCTTGGTCCTCCAACTACCATTCAAGATGGCTAGCCGGTCATGGATGCACTGCTGCAGGATGTTGTGCACAATTAGCCTGCTGAATAAGATAAGTTGAGAGTGCCAAGATCCTTTTTTCCTCCTTTGGACCTTTCCTTCAGAGAGCAGTCGTATCACTTCGACTTTGCAGGTGGGTCGGTTACCTGATGCTTACGAGAAGCTCATTCACGATGCAGGGATCTCATTGAACATATTGAAGTGCGGGCGGTGAGCTGGCTGCCTGATACTGCTTGTATTGCATCAGCTTGCTGACACTGCGTGCTTCTCACTTCCTTGTACAACAGATTTGTCCCTTTATCATGAACCGTGTGTAATGATCAGAAGATTTCAGAAGTAGATATGCCCCAATAGTATCCATTAGTCACTCCATTAGTCACCATTGGCAGTCATCAAGATCCATCAAGACATTTTGCTTCCGGAGGTTCTTACTGCCAAGCGACAGGAAGAGTCACCAATCATACTAGACGACGGATGGCCCGAGAGCGTAGAGGAGCAGAGTCTTCTGTTGTTAGTATGGAGACACTATATTACAAGATAATATGATAAAGATGTATTATAGGCAGACGAGAAGAGTAGTA
>Ga0126342_10021946_pt1 | contig 10593 bp, 11 predicted proteins | sample Cyp1metagenome_FD_92528 | JGI IMG/M metagenome (GOLD analysis project Ga0126342, IMG submission 92528) | Coral microbial communities from Lord Howe Island, Old Settlement Bay, Australia - Cyphastrea 1 metagenome | ecosystem: Host-associated > Invertebrates > Cnidaria > Coral ...
ATATTATATTATATTCTGTTATGTTATGTTATATTATACTATACTATATTATATTATACTATACTATATTATATTATACTATACTATATTATATTATATTATACTATACTATATTATATTATATTATACTATATTATATTATATTATACTATACTATACTATATTATATTATACTATACTATACTATATTATATTATATTATATTATATTATTATATTATATTATATTATGTTATGTTATATTATATTATATTATATTAGATTATATATAGTAATTAATATATATATATATAATATTATAGGCATAGATTATGTACTATATTATATATTCTACACAAAGTGTATACTATTCATAATGCAACGTATCATACAAACAATATATCAAATATCAGCAGACCTTGGGTAAATGTCGATCTATATTGGTACCATTTGGGATGTTCACCGAAGGGTCGCGTTGTGAGGTCTCTACCTTCACCTTTTTGGGACGATCCAATGTGGCCGTGATCATTTGTGGCCGGACATCAGGATGGGGAATGGAAATCCTGACAGCCTGACAGCTGGAATGTAGAAGTAAAGCCAAACAGAATTGGACTGGTATGGACTGGTAGCTGGTGTCTAAGATCTATTTCATGTTTTGATTTTGATATATATATATATGTAGATCTGTATGTTACAGCCTGGAAATGAGGATGGTGATCCCCAATGACGAGCTCATTGTTCAAGGGTTTGAAACCATCAACCAGCTAAATCGGATATTTTAAGGGATAATAATAACACGTTTCCAATTGTGATAATTGTGCAGTCGTTGCCGGAATCTGGGGTTAAAGAAGTCAGCAGCCCATCAGTAGCTCCACCCCTTGACCCATGCCGTTTCTAGACCATCCAAGGAGTCCAACCACTCCCCAACCAGTCCCCAACCCAGGTTGCCTCTCGCTGATCTACGAGGGAGTTCGAATGTCTTCAGCTTGGGCTGTGAAGGTCCGGGTGCTGAATTCCAGGTGGAGGTTGTTGAGCTATGGCGCCTGGGTCGCGATGGTTTAGCACTTGACCCCTGAGTTTTTCATATGTGTTTTTTGTTTGGTTTTTCCTAGGGCCCTAAGGTTCTCAGGTGTTGTAAGCCACCTGCGGTCGGAACACTACAAGACCCGATTGCAGATGATACTTCATCTATCTTCATCTTCTACTTGGAGTTGTAATGTATGGCAAAGATGTTCTCCACCGCACAGAGGCACAAACCATCCCAAAAACACAAGAATCGGCTGTTCTGAGGCACTGTCGCAATCTCTTTGCAAGGATGGCCTGGGGTTGTGGCCCCCATGTGTCATCAAAAATACTCTATGATAAGAGAGTTTCCGTTGTCAGCTTACTGTACCAGATGGAATCCAGCAGAACTGTTTGACACTAGGATTTGTGGAGCGCAAAAGCGGATCGACCATGATTCACGATAGCCCGATAGCTGTGCTATCCAAGCCACTTTAGAGACCATTTCCACCGCAGGATTCGCGAGTTTTCTCTCGCCCTTCCTCTGTGAATACCTGGCGCGACGGCACGCCACGACCTTTATCTCCGCCAATCAGAAGGAGTTGGCCGACGCAACGTTGGTCACCATGGTGCCGTTGTCGCTGGTCCAATTTGCCATGCAAATCGTGGCAGTCACGTGGCCATGATGGGGAGCTAGTTGGAGCGAGGTTCCGAACCACATAGCGAACAAAAACATGTTTCAAAAGAATCTATGGATATCTAATCTATGGGGGTTTCCTGAACTAGCGGTACCCACCAAACCTCTCAGCCAAGGCGCCTTGGATCCGGCATGACTTGGGGATTGCTTCCTCGCACTCGCTGTGCCACGGCGTGGAATGGTGTGGACCAATGGCGCCAGCTAAGCAGCAATAAATGGCTTGAACATGTTTTCAGCAATAATTATAATATACAATACTGGATATATACTGGAATATTATGTGTATATATATATATACACATTATATATATATATTATATTATGTGTATATATATTATATATATATATAATATTATGTATATATATATGTGTGTATATTATATACATAATATATATATAAATATACATAACATATATATATATATATATATATATTGAAGATATAAACCAGAAAGGTGATATGGGAGTGTCTGAAAATGGATGATTTGCTTTCAACGTTATGGCAAATTTGAAAGGGAACATGATCATTGGACCAGTGGATGGAATGGGGTGCCCACTTAAGGGCGGTTGAATCACAGAGGGGGCACTGTGAACTGACCGCGGCTTTGTGAAATCTTCCACCGGTGTGTGGAACTCACAACCACTCTGTGCCTTTGTGTGACCATTCAGAGGAAAACCCAAATTTGATGGTTTATCATCATTTCTCCTATTATATATATATACAGGGCCTTTTGGGGCGTACATATTTTTCTACAGGTTTCCTCAGTCATTGGTGAACTTGGTGAACATCAAACCCTCCGTATCTTGGTACCCTAAAATCCAGTGGTTTAATGCATCATTTGCTCCATTAAAATTACCATCAATCCGGGGTATACAGTCCATTTGAGACACTCAAATCATCCCAAATCATCTTACTGGTTGATATCACTATATCACCCTTTTTTGGTTAACTCAGATGATCAAAAAACATATAATAACTTAAACATATTTAAATATCACCCTGTCCGTATCACTTAGATGAGATCACCATGGTTTTTCCTATGGTTTTTCCGCCATGGCTACAGCAGGTATCGCGACAGTCGGGACTTTTTTCGCTGCCGCCATTGGACTTTGAAGCGTTCGGCCTGGCGGCGGCTGCCACCGCAGATGGCCATCTTCTGCGGCGTGGCCTTAGGCCGACACGGCCGACCGGGAAACGACCTGGAACATGGTGGACGTGGGATGTAAAAAAAAAGTGTGAAACATATGGAAAACATCCAAGAAATCTAGAGAATTCATGAGGTTTCACATTTGATTTCACCGGAAATGTTGTGGGAATGAGTCAAGTCTGAGGTTTGACGTTGTTGACTAGGCTCATGGATGGGTTTATGGAGGGTTTGTCTTCAGTTGGAGATATCGTTGATGATCTAGACTGTGGAACCACTATAACGGTAACAATAACATGGGGAATACAGCTGCAGAACAATAATATCGCCGAATGATGGTCCTGGCTGAAATCCATGGGCTGTGGGCCCCTGCAAATTTGATCATTGTAAAAGCCAGACAGCTAAACCTCAAATCAAAGGGCTCTAATGGTGGCCCTATGCTTGGGGCCACCATGAGCGTGTTTGGGGGCACCATGGGCTTCACGAAGGGTGAATCCTGAAATCAAAACATCCGAATGCTAACCTCAGACTCCCTAGATTTTATCAATTCAGTACACCCTAGTGGATTAGACGGTTAGACCTCCCAAAACTTTATCCTGGTGGCTAGTATTTTTGGAGGTCAGACCCCAGCCTGCCACTATCCAACGGGGATCAATAAGGACCAAGCGGGTTTGTCTGAAAATAGGATATCCCTAAATCTCATGGTTGATCATCATAATCCAGTTTTTCCCAATTAATATTGGCGTAAATGTTTGTGTACAACCCCAGTCAGTTGTATGCGTATTATGGCTGATAATTTGCCAGTGCGAGTCTCACAATCAGAAGTGGAAACTTGCCACAAACCAATAAACTCTTGGTAGTGAATATCATGACTATTGCGATGACTGCTATTAAAATGGTGATTGCTATTGGGATACTGGGAGTACATTTGGGATCCATAATGCCAAAAACCATTCCCGCTTGTCAGCTATAAAAGGGGCCTTTATAGATCATCCCATTTGTAGGGCTATACAGGTTTACACAAATTCATAAACCTGAAATTGGGGATGGTTTTTGAATCTTTTTGATGGTTTTTGTGGATCTCTCTTTAAATGCTAGTGAAGGATAGCCTACTGGATTAGTTGTTCGGTAGCAATCGGGAAAATAGAACACACATATATATGATCCCGGTCCCCGGTCCCGTAGCATCCCCCCCCAATGGTATGGTCCTACTCCCTGACCTAGAATCTGTCATTTCCATGGTATTTACAGCATTTTGGATGCAACACCTCATATTTCCATGTTTGCACCGGTTTGGATGGAGAACCTCATATTTCCATGGTATGTACAGCATTTTGGATGCAAAACCTCATATTTCCATATCAACATACCAACATACCTATATAGATACAGACCTACATACCTTCATACCTACATGCATACATACCTACGTACCTAGGTACCTACATACCTGCAGACCTACATACCTACATACCTGCAGACCTGCAGACCTACATGCTGCCCACAAACCTACCTACCTACCTACCTACCTACCTACCTACTTACATACATACATACATACATACATTTTACTCACATTACCACCTACAGGACCCACCCAACTCCCACATCCACAGGGGGGAGGGGGGAACCATGACCATGGGGGGGAGGGGGGGGTCCCCGAACCTGGAACATATATATACATATATATATATATACATATTCACATATGTATATATATATATATACATATGTATAATATATATACATATGTATACATACTTATATATATATATATTATGGTCATATATGAGTCATATATATATATATATATATTGTTTTTTTGATGTTTTTTGGGCGAAGGTGTATGTAAGATAGTTTAAGATTTTGCCATCTAGAGAGCATTATTTTGTCGAAAAGTCTGGATAGAAGTTGTGGATGATTGGCCTGTTGAACATGTTTTTTTTTTTCCCGGCCAACTATGGTTGTTTTTACACCAACAAAATGCTCTGACTGTGTGCAAGAGATTCACAGACATCAAAACAGATACAGTATCTGTTACGTATCTCTGCGCATAGGTATACATATACTGTATATTATTATTGTTGTTATATATGTATATATGATTATCTTATGCAGTGCAGCAGAATAATGCACCATGAAACTGGCCCAATCTGGCCCAGTCGACCAGGCGCTCTTGCCCTTTCTGTTCAGAGTCATTTGATGGAAAGGCGCGGGCCGTTTTAGTCGCCGTCGGTGGTTGCGAACATGAATTTCCATCCCCCCTGGTACATGCCCAGAATTGGTTGAAGGCACGATTTTTTTGGACAGAAAACCATGGGGGTTCTGCAAGATTTGTCCCTTAAAGCAATCCAATGAGACCTGGGATCATTCATTTTTTTAGATGTTCGATATACTGTGTATGGATCCCACAACCCACATCCCCATGATATCCTCATGACAGGCCCATTCCCTTCGCTCCGGTGCGGCTGTGTTCGGGCGGCTTTCAACGGTCCGCCTGCGAACATCTGGCGGATGAGACCGATCCGCGAGCCGCAGACATCTTTGGAGTGCGTGGGAAAGGCAGCTTCTTGGATCCAAATTTCTTCAGAAACATGGTGATATAGTGGTAATATGATAGGGATGTAACATGATGTAACCAACAATATGTAATGTAATATGTGATAAATGGGTGCTGAAAATGGTGGATTTACCCATTTGATGGCCATTCCCAATAGGGAAGATCATCAACCCGGGGATTTACGGGTACCAGGGGTACCCAAAAAACCAGACCCGCGCAGCTCAAAGGTTATGGGCTGAATCGCTTTGGACACAGCACCAGCGGGAAGTTCAACTGCCAGGCCGTTGCGGGCTGTTGGGGAATGCAGATGAGCAGTTGAAATCGCATTCTTCATGGGTACCCTTGGGGAATGTGACAGTTTGCATAAAATTACCATGGAGATTACAATCTTTGAGGTTTGAATGGGTAAATATGGTAAATCATCGAAGTGAAGGGCACTTACCACAGCTATGTCAAATACCGACAAGACAGTGTAGCGGCATATTTATATGTATATATATATATATATGTGTATCATTTATAGAGGCTTAAGCCGTCACTAGTATGGGGATATCATGGATAACTGGTTGGTTGATGATGAGGTGTTTTATTACCCAATGTATACAGGGGATTATATTGACAATATCACAATATATGGACTCAGAATCCCTATTAACTTAACCAACATTGCTCAGATGGAAATGAGAAGTGCTGGGAGGGGTTAATTACTTGCAAGATGTCGTAACATGTCGTAATTGTATCATGGATATGGGCTGCAAGTGGCTGAATTTGGATCTACAAAAACTTTCTCAATTGGAGTACCAATGGCTTTTGGTAGATCTGAAAAGTGTGTCGTTCAAATCGCTCAGTCGCAAGGTTAAAATATCTTAAATAAAATATCTTATGTATATATAATATATATATATACATATATATACACACCCTCCAGGAATCAAACATGGCAATGGGAAATCAACCGCAAATGGAGTTTCAATGGCAAACTGATCTATAAATAGCGGAGAATTGTCCATGCTATGTTTGCTCCACCGAGGTGCGGATGACAAAGCTTGAGGGAGACACCTTCGTCTTTTGGCCCAAGGGCAGATGTCAAGTTTGGAGACGCTTGGTGCGACAATCCAAGGGCGGTTGGGGACGTTGTGTTGGCGGTTGGGGACCATGCTCTTCCGTAAAGCCCATGGAAACCCTGCAATTGCCGATTGGTTTATTGCTAAGGGTTTATCACCTTGAGTGTCGCAGAGTCTACCAGGTATAAATACTGCGTGTTTTTTGGTAGTAATGTATGGAAAAAAATCTGCTATTCCACAGCATTTCATTTGTTTGCATGATATTCAAGGCTATGCACGCAGTAGTTTGTTGCGTAGATCAAAGACTTTCGGCACTCCTGTAGCTTGGTCCGAACAGACAGGCTTGCTCCAACCCACTAGAGGTAGATCACCACAAGGGGGGTGTGATAATTTTACCTCTTTAGATGTCCATTTTTCCTGCTTGTAGGGTGGGAGCAACCCACATGTGCCGCAGCCACGGGACCATCAGGATGTCACAATGGTATCGATGGCCGCCGGGGCAAACCCAGCACGGACGGACGAGAGGTTTGGTCGCAGCACTGCAACGTCTCAGGTGGGAATTCAGACTGGAGAAAAGGATGGGACCCGGCCCAAAAAACCTGGTGCTGTTGAGCAACAGGTTTGTCTGAAGTCAACTGCAACCATTTGAGGTCTGTTTAAGTCTGTTTATTAAACCACTGTTTATCATTGTTTATCTACAAAAAGACGATTGCCCCTCGTAACTCCAGGTGTAATTCCCCAAATGTGGTGTCTCCAGAGGATCCCTCCATCGGTGACTGGCAGGTCAGAACCATATCATGGCGCATCTCTTCGAATGGCCTTGGCCAGATGTCGCTAGAGAGCGTCTAGAACCTGATTAGACTGATGACATTCATAGAATCTCCAGAACAGTTCTCTTGGGTGCAGATTCTGCCCGGATTCTGAGTCCAGTTCAAGCAATCTTGGAAGGCTGAATTTAGCAACTGCACTCAAGGAAGTCAATGCCCAAAAAACAGCTTTGGTTTCCCAATCATGCAAAAAAACACCAAGAAAGCCTCATGCGACCTGTCCAAGTTGCGTCTTTTTCAAAAACGTGTGTGTGTGTGTTTGTGTGTGCTTGTGTGTGCTTCTCAATACTTGGAACGTCATTCCATCAGCCAGCCCATGAATTTACAAAAACAGCTTTCCCTATGCATAGATGACGATTTGGGGTATCCCCATTACTGTAACTTCCTCAATTGTTGGTTACATCCTCCTTTTATCATCAGCATACATCCCCCAAAAAATGGTGGATTGTTGCTTCAATCCCACCAGTGACGGAAATTCTTGGAGATATCCCCATCATATCCGAATTTTTGATCGGTTTAAGCCCCAGTGAATGAAACATTGCAATGGATAATCAACCATTTACTTCGATGATGTTCCCATTAAACTGTCCATTTGGGGAAAATCCATATGGAACAACATGTGAAGTCAGCATTTTTCCACATGTTTCATAGGTGTTTAAGATAGCTAATTGCTAGGCCAATCGCAAAAAAAATCATCGAACTGGGCCCATGGCTGGGAGATTTTCCGCCCAGGTGCGAGTCTTATCTGGGCCCGGCTGGCTTCAGCGCGGTGCAAGTCTCGCCCCCCGCAGAACATGTGATTGGACCTTCCTGGTCCACACGCTGCTGGGATCCGCAAGATGGAAGCACAAGACAAAGAAAAGAACATGTGTGTGTATATATGTAGCTGCATATATATATATATATATATATATACTGTAATATGATTAATATGTCCTAAAACTAAAACTAAATAAACTTTAAAGGCGGAGTCCTGTTAATACGCAGTGAAGGTGATTTGAAAGTGAATCCGGGAGAAGAACGCACGTAATTGTATGTGTACATAAATGCAGAATAAATTAGGATAGAATGTTGAAGTTGTCCTTTTCACACTGGTGAAAATGAATGAAAATACAGGGATGATTGTATCCAATGTGAAAGCCTGTTGAACCCCTTTTTCTTCACAACTGTTCTTGGTACCTGTTACCCTGAACAGCGTTGAAACAGTTTTCCATAGTTTTCCCGTTTGAGGACATAATTGGCTGAAACTTTCAGATGGCATGAACCAGTGATGGTTTCAACATCTAAAATGATGGTCCATCCCCACAAACACGCTGACCCCAGGTCACCATAGGTCACCAATGTTTGGGGAGGTTAGAATTTCCCCCGAAATTCTCGAGGTTATCAGCCCGTTTCCTTCAAGTTGGATTCCCGTGGAGGAACGCCTGATCAGTTCAATGACATGGTGACCAGGTGAGCCATGATCATCATGATCACAGCGGCATTCAGGATTTGGGGATGTGTATTATATATATAACCTAGGTTCTGGATGGTTCTGGGGCATCGGATGACCATTTATATCCATATATATATATATATTCACATATATACGTAAGATACACATAAGATATACTTAAGATATGCATAAGATATACACAAGATATACATAGAAATATCCAAGAAATTCGAACTGGGCGAGTCGAGGCTTGCTTCACAAGTGTTTTCCACTGGTGTTGGGTGGATAAACATGTCCTAAGGAGTATTTGGAGCTGCAATTGGGGTTATGAATGGGTAGAACTATGGTTATTAGTCGGGATACTACCTCCATGACTATAGTGATATAGCCACTTATCACTGGAACTGCACCCCCAAGTATCGTATTTGAGTTTCTTTTCTTGTCCTTGTGATTTTTAAGTAGATAGAATAGAAGCGCGAGGGTGGGAAGCTCACAAAAAACAGCGCCCAATTCTGGTCAATCGTTCTTGGGACCCTGCCTGTCTTCCAGCACACAGGTTTACTCTATGCAAGTTTGTTGCCATGGCAAACCAATCTTTAAAGATCATCAAGTTAGCTGAAATGGAGTTGGGCCAGTTGGGTCACTGCCTAGCGACCATCAATCTTTGCATCCATTGACATCCATTTACCATTTGTTTTGGTTGTTGTGATAGAAAAGTAAAACACCATCTGAAACATGAAGTAATACCAGTAGCAGTAGAAATGATCGTTTCCGTCCCTTAGAAGCCACCCTGTTGCATGGCAAAAATCATGGCTGTTCAAAAAAAAATAATCGGGTCAGCCGCCCAAAGTTTCACAAATCTTTGGCGAACACGTTGGAGATCCTCGGATCTTCGTTGTGCAGGTGCAAGAAGGCAGGTGTGGCGGTCATGGTCGACACCGTCGTCAACCACATGGCTGGGCTCGCAGTCCTGAAAAAGTCCCAAAAGTCTCCCAAAAGTCATATTAGAACGAAGACTCTTTGAAATTCTGCACATAGTATTTGAATACACACAAATAAATATGTATCATATATATGTATATATATACATACACATGAATATTAGCATATAAATGAGTATACTTTTTGAATAATATACATTACATAGATATGGAGAGTCCTGGATGCTCCTCATATGGCCAAGTCTCGTACCAAAAAATGGGATGATGACCATCTGGTAAGAGACCGGCTGGAACAGAGAGCTGGTTGATTTTAGCAACAAAAATTCATCAAACACATTCAAACACCAAAAAAACAAACCCACGGATCAGCAGAAAAACAAAAAAAACAAGAAACAAAAAAATCACTACATTGTTCCCAATTGTTGTTGTGTTTTATTTGTTATTTATGTTTGTTTTTTCTTGATTTTATTTAGGTTTTCTGGTTTGTTTGTGTTTTTCTGTTTGCTTTGGTTTTGTTTTTTTGTTTAGTTTAGTTATTCTATCTGTGCACTCGGGCTCTTAAATCTGGGTAGTCACAAATGGCAATGGGAAATCAGCCATTTGTATTGTAGATGATTTTTTGATACAACTTTGGATTTTCCATTGCCATGGTTGATTGCCATGGCTGATTGTCGCATGCATTTGGGTGGTTGAAATCCACATCACTTCCTGATCTTCGAGAATTTGAATGGAAAAAAACAACAGTTTCCAACCAACCAAGATATACTATAGGTGTGTATGTGTGTATATATATATATTATATTATATTATATATATATATTAAACGCCCAGGCCACGGATCTCGCCTAGATCCAACCACCGCTAAGACTGCTCCTTTGTCTCGCCTGAGCCATGAGTGTCTTCGCCGATCGCCGCACCTGAAGGAAACGCAAGGCCACATGACC
>Ga0126342_10021947_pt1 | contig 10593 bp, 10 predicted proteins | sample Cyp1metagenome_FD_92528 | JGI IMG/M metagenome (GOLD analysis project Ga0126342, IMG submission 92528) | Coral microbial communities from Lord Howe Island, Old Settlement Bay, Australia - Cyphastrea 1 metagenome | ecosystem: Host-associated > Invertebrates > Cnidaria > Coral ...
CCCAAAAAAGACTAGGGTGCGACCACAGGGTTGCTTTGTGTCTTACAAAATGGTTCTCCCATTTTTCACAGTTTTTTGGACACTATGTTAACCCAAAATACTTGATGTTGGTGGGCAGGTGGGATACCCTGGGGCCACCATTTTGTAGGCAGCAACCCCCATCCATGCTACAAATTTTGTAGGTGTCCCCATACCATTTTGTAGGGGGGTAGGCTGGGCACCCTACACTTTGGTAGGCCCAACCTCTCGGGGCGAATTTCAACGGGGATCAATTTTTAATGGAAAATCACAATTTTTTTATGGGTAAATCCACTATAAATGGCCATTTTCAATAGCTTTTTGTATGTTTACCAGAGGGTACCACAGGTATATCCCAAGTGTATCCCCCGTTGGTGGCGCCGCTCCAGGACGTGGTCCACGCAGCCGATGAGTTTTGGAGATGACAACGTCCCTAGGGAGGGATGTGAGATGTGACGGACTTCGCGTTGACTAAGCAACGGGGAATCTGGGATATATCACCCATAGGATCCATGTATGGTATATATGCTAACATTAGGGGTATATTGATGGTAAATGTTACCATATATAGCATACATGGATCCTATGGGTGATATATTAATTAATAGAATTCTATAGATATGTGATGATATGTGTAGCATTTTGTAGCATTGAAAGCAAACTTCATGATCTTTCAATGGCTTCATCAACATTTATTTTACCCTCTGGCTATTTAACATCGCTGCGGAAGCCAATTTCGCGCATACTTTGCGTTCGTAAAAAAACTGGTGATTTTCCATATCCGATTTTTTCCATGGCCATTGAAATAGTTGATTTACCCATTGAAAATGGTGATTTTCCATAGTTATGTAAACATTTACCAGAGGGTAAACCATCTTTTATTTTTTCTTTGGGTGTTGGATTGTCGTGGCATATTAAGACCGTTCCCTTAAACAATTCGATCGCCGTCGATGATATGTACTCAGTTGGATGGAGCGTTACTAACGAAGTGTGGGGAATCAGCACACCATGGCACTGTTTGAAACTTCGCCACGGACAAGACTAAAAAACTGACTACAGGATGGTGCCCCCAGTTATAAGTTGGTTTATAAACCCCATTAACTAGTTCGTTATATCTGCCATAAACCATAGTTATGGGAGTTATAAACCAACTTAGCTAACTATGGGGCACCACCTTGTATGAATCAGGGGGTTCCCCCCAATGTTTTTTTGTTAATTATCTATTAGAACTGGTACACCGGGGTTATTTATAGGGGGTTCACATCACTATGACATTGCTCTTGATGTCCCGAAATTCCATGCGATGTTCCGGTTCTGAACGAGTGCTGACCCAAACTCAACCCCCCAGGGTTTGAAAAGCCGACGAACATGCCCCAACTAAACCCTCCGGTTTCTAGAAAAAAATGTTCAAAAAACACTTATATAGATCATCTTAGATCAGCCATTTTTTGGATCTACCATAATGATCTACCATAATGATCATCTTGGATCCATAATGTTCAAAACACGGGCTTCGTACAACGGATCAACCATTTTTTGGTGCACCAATGGATCAACCAATGGATCCGGAAAGGTCATAGGGACAGGGGGTGAGACATGCCAATTTTACTAGGGGAACTTGGGATAAACCATGAACTTATATCATTGGTGCTCATGATGTCCACTTTTTTCATCATTGTACTCGTAGCTGAAACCTCACTCCTGGCTGCACAAACCTCCCTTTGGAGCCAGATGGTGCCATAGCTGGCGGGTTTGGTTGCGGTTGGCCTCTTGATCCAAATGCCAACACCCATATTTTTTTGTGCTTTATCCCCACGGATTCTGGCCAGATCTCGAACATGTTCTTTCCCAACCTCAGTTTACGGAAAAATCATTAAAAATCCACAGGAAGCCCCCGAAATTCAGGCCATTCGGACTATGGTTCCTGTCCAATTTTTTCCCTAAATCAATGCGATTGCTGGATGCCCTGGTAGAGATGGTCGGACCTCTTAGGTTTTTGAGTTTCAATGAGAACTTCAACTCCAAGCTGACCTTTACTGCAGAGGACGTGGCTGTTGTGATACTCAAATTGACCTGCAAAGTGCCTCCCCCCAAAGAGACTATAATAAGTGGGTTTAGCCACATCAAACTACAGATGTATCATGATGTATCCATGATCAACACCAATTGCCCTCCAGTAAATTCATATAGGCTGTGCCTCCTTCTTCTTCTTCTTCTTCTTTCTTCAGTTGGGGCTTGGATGATTGGTTTCCACGAAAAACTGGTCATTTGCAGGATCAAACGCTTAATTTAGCAGCTTGCCGACAGGATTCAGCTGAAACGGAGGAGATGCTGCGAAAGGTGGCTTTCGTCATGGGCATGGAAAATGGGCGACTTTTCGAACGATAGCAAAGGTGATGGAAAATGGTGATTTATCAAAAAAAAACGGGGTTTGGAGATGATTTATGAGAGCTAAAAAATTGTTTTTACTGAGCTTTTCCTGCGGATTTATGACAATTGGTAACTATACTTGATGGATCTTGGAGGACAAATCAACAAAACTATGGGGCTCCACCTTGTGGTGATTCATTCTTCAATGTATTGGAGATGTTAAGCCATCATTTCATTGGAATCGAATGGGAAGATGCGGATGTGGTTGATGAAACCAAGCTATGATTTATGGTGATTCCAGAAAGATCTTGGGTCCATGGGTAAAACATGGTAACAATATGTAACAATAGTGGATGGTTAGTGTCTGACATGAATAGAAGCTAATATACAGATTGTTGACCATGGACCCAGATATTTTGAATGGCTTGCAAGCACCAAGCAGCCACTAATCCTCAGGCTCTGTTTAGGCTTGGTCAGCGGCAGATTCAAAGGCCATGATGTGCACCACATCTCCCATAGGATCCATGTATGCTATATATGGTAACATTTATCCCATCAATATACCCCCTTTATGTTAGCATATATACCCGCACCATGGATCCGTCATGGGTCTGGCAAAATCATGGTCAGAAAATGATGTTTCCAACGGGCGTCAATTGAAGAAAATTTCTCATTTAAAATTAGATCTTAGGTGTCCCACACTGGTTGGTGGTTTGGAACATAACCATGGAACGATCCACCCATTTTTAATGGGAAAATCCACCACAAATGGCCACGGTATAATCATAATATATCTGATTGGTGGTTTGGAACATGATTTTTATTTTCCATAATCTATGGGTTGTCATCCTTCCCATTGACTCATTGACGAACTCCATCATTTTTCAGAGGGGTAGGTGTCTCAACCACCAACCAGATTATTATTGTCATTAACCATATAATAACCATATAATAACAATATAATAACCATATTATAACCATATAATAACCATATAATAACCATATGATAACCATATAATAACACTATAATAACCATATAATAACCATATAATAACCATATAATAACCAGCATAGTTTGCAAGATTTGGCAAGACTGTCTGGAGAGCTTTGATCAACCACAGCCTTCACTGCCAGGATTTGCCGCTGAGTCACAGGCTGTTCAGCCAGGGAGTGGCACTTTTTGTGGCATTGGATTTCCGGGGTTACACCGCTGGCCGTTGTGAAGGCAGGTACCCTCTGGTAAACGTTTACATAACTATGGAAAATCACCATTTTTTTTGGGAAAAATCACTATTAAATGGCCATTTTCAATAGCTATGTTAAATTACCAGAGGGTAAATGTCCTACTTGAAGATCACCCAACTATCGGGCCAACTCGTGTGGATTCGGAATATAACAATATGACCTCCAACAGACACTTGAAGGTGATCACAAAAATAAAAAAATTGACCAACCCCTCTTGTTGGCTTCTTTGTTGGGAAAACCTGATTTCTTTTTCAATCTCTAGGGGTAGGGCGATCAAAAACCTGAGTCCTCTTGTCTCACCCGGTGGTGAATTGCATTGACCAAACCAGGGCTTGCAGGTAGTGTTCCCCTCAAAGCAGGATGTCAACGAAGTCATACAACTCTTTCAAGATGCTGGGGGCCGTTCCAAACTTCGATGCTTTCATGCTGCGAATTGCTATACTGGTTGGTGACCGGTGGTTTGGAACATATTTTATTTTTCCATATATTGGGAATGTCATCATCCCAACTGACTATGTTTTAACAGTGCTATTTTGACGGTTTTACACTGGGTAATTTGACCTATGCTCTTGCTCCTCCTTGCGGCAGCATTAAACAGCCTCTGTTTCAGGTTTTCAGCCTGTGTGTAAAACAATGGGATAACCTCCATAAGTTGATGGTTAGTGGTAGTAAAACCAACAAGAATAGAGGTTGCACCAACAATAATAGGTTATACTGTAATGGATATTATATAATGTGGGAAAAACAATGTCATAAACCACCCATGACTGGGAATGGCAAACATACTACCTATAAAAATGACGATTACTGGAGATGGTTGATTGTTTTACCCACATTAATGAGGGTGTTAAACGGATAGGTGACACTGACCTCAACCCCTATGGAAAGAGCTTATTGAAAGACAATGTCCTACAATGTGGGACCACCGAAAGATAGCTAAGTTGGTGAACATAACTCTAATAACTTTATGGTCTATTATATGCAAATAAAATCAACAAATATAGTTAATATATAATTGCCATTGGCTATTAATTGGAAGGATACCCTCTGATAAACTAACATAACTATGGAACATCACCATTTTTCATGGGAAAATTCACTATAAATGGTGAAGTCACCCGCAATAGTGATTCAATAGTGGTACAACCTGCCCGTAGACTTCCATCGGATGACCCATCGAGGACATGCGAAGATTGCTTGAGCTTCGCTGTGGCGTCGGTTCCAAAAGAATACCAACTTAACCAAATCAACATAATGATAGATGTAAGATATCTTTATAACTAATCTTACATATAACTATTGCTCTACATGAATTATCACATCTCAATACATCTCGAAAACTGGCTGGTGGTTTGGAACATTGTATCTATTTTCCATATATTGGGAACAATAATCCCATTTGACTATGTTTTTTTCAGAGGGGTTGAAACCACCAACCAGAAAGATAGGTGAACAAATATGGTGAAGCCGTGACGCCGTTGCGCCAGGTGGAGCGTTTGGGAGCAGATTATGCCAACCTCCGAGAGCAAAGGCATCTACGCCGATGCCACGCAGAAGGTACGAGGGAAACGGTTCGAGTTCAGTTCGATCTGGATGCCGGAGATGGGGGAAAATGTCACCAACTATGGAGGATTGAACCATGAAACTTGATGATCAACTATCGAAAAATGGTGATTAGGGGATTAAAAAATGGTCATTCAACTATTTAAGCATCAAACATTGGTGATTCAACAATCAGAAACGTGATGTCAGGACCAACCAAAAGGAAACCAAGCATCAAACACAGATGAATAGACAGATAGATAGACCGATAGAGAGATAGAGAGATAGAGAGTTACAGCAATACCAAGATACGGTAATGTCCCTTTAGGAACTGGTTACCCAAGCAATATTTCAGCTCAGCCATACAGTACAAGGTGGTGGCCCCGTTGGCCAATTGGTTTTGAATTTACAAGCCATACAATTATAGGGTTTATGGCAGACAAATGTATAGTTAATATGAGTGAATGAGGCTTATAAACCAGCAAACTGTTTCACTCACCACATTGTGTAGATAATGTCATAGTTGGGTACAGTAAATTGACTATATAGTAAAAGTGCATTCCACCCATTAGCAAACCCAATTCCCAAAAGGACATCAAACGACCTGGGAGTTTGCACACACTGCTTTTGTCATTCATTGCTGTACTACAGGCTGCAAAGCATTGTTATATATACATGCCATATCATACGATCCATGCCTAGTTTATGTGCATTTGCCGCAACAAGAATCATCCAGTTTCTCTGGTACTGAAAAACCAGCATGTGCCATGGTGGTAAACCGATCAATTTCGCCAAGTCTATGGGCTGCGATTGGACCCCGGTTTCGTTGCAGGTACAAACTTGGTGCTGCCCAAGTTTGTTAAAGAGAGTTGGTTTACCTGTTTAGGATGATATTTCAGAAGGGTTTATGAAAGATGTATCATGTATTGACTTATTATTTTTAGTTGACTAGTACTTCCCTAGGGTTGATAGTAGAAATAGCCCCAAAATATCTTAAGTCATCTATACAGTATATACCCTACAGCTCCAAACACCTTCTGAGAGTGGATTTGGAGTTGTTTTTTGGAGTCTGTCTGGTTACACCTTCTCAGAGGCTATTTGGAGCACATTCCCGGGATAGTTGGGATAGTTGAGGAGCTTTATGAAGCAACAAACTGCAGCAAACTTGCACCTTCCGCCGTTGCACCTTCCGCCGCCGTAGGTTGCAAGCTTCGGAACTGTGCAGGATTTTTGGAGGTGGGCTGACAGACATAGGCTGCTAGGCTATTCAAATGGTTAACTTGATGATATACTACTGGCTGGTGGTTTCAAATATGTTCTTTTTCCATTTCATCTATGGGATAATTCGACCCATTGACGAACTCATGTGTTTCAAGATGGTTATTGCATCACCAACCAGACTAGAAACAATAATTGGTATTACTATTACTGTTAACTAAACTTATACTGTAATTATGGTATATAATGAGTTGATAATTATTACTTTTTTGTGTTGATGAAGTTTGTGAACCAACTTATAAGGGGCACCAGCTTGTACCTCCAAATGACAACTCTAAGCGGGAACATGATGATAAAGATTGATGCTAGCCTTATTTTCATACAAAATAGGTAAGTGAGCTGAGTGACCTAGATTCTCCATGTTTCAGGAATTGTGTACCAACATTTAGCCAAAATATCGTCGAAGTGCTAGTAAATATGAACTTTTTCATCCATCTGGGTGATATCACTGTGGAATTGGTAGCCTTTGTTTATGTCAAAATAGCTATTGAAAATGGCCATAGAAAGTTCGTGAGTTTTCCCATGAAGAGCATGGTGGATCGTTCCATAGTTGTTTGTATGTTTACCAGAGGGTAAACAAAGAAAACCATTGGTGATTGGTGAACGTGGTGTTGATATCCTGAAAAGGTGAACATTTAATGTTTAGCAAGATACAATGGAGAACACAGCAGCAAATTTAGGATTGTTCATTACTCACGCACCCCAAAACGAACATCAAGAACAAGCATTGGAATATGAAACCACATGATGATTCTAAAAAGCAAGATGCACCCAGAGTTCTCGATGCCTCATAGTTGGCATGTTGTCCATTGTATACCCTTTTTTGCAGGCACATTGCGGTTCTTCTTTTGCTCGCATGCTGGATATCGCTCAACAAAGCGGCTGATTGGATATCGCTTTGCATCCTCGATTCCGGCAGATCCAAGTAGGCAGGACACCCTTAGCTTTGTGGTTGTGCAATATATCTTTTCATATTCCCAGAAAAAAGAGCCCTAATTTTTAATGTAAAAGAACCAAGTATTTGTATGTGTGTGTTTTCTCCCACAAATGAATGCTCATACACCGTCACTAGTATGCCCACTATATCATAGTCTATCCATGTCTATCCCCATATATTCGCATCAATTGTAACTACTTGCATACATTGCCACTCAATTCCGTTCATTTCCTGAAAGTCACAAATTATTTCAGAGTTTCTGCGTGTACAAGCATATATTTAAATATGGAATGTAGTATGTAGATATGAATGTAATGTGAATATCAATGCTGTTTTGGAAAGATACGCTTAGCAGGCTTTTTGTCACTATATATATATATATTTAGATGATCCCCAACCTTGGATGGTTAGGTAGTTTAATCCTTGAGTTTTTTTTGCTATAAATGGAAACTAAGAAAATAACCAGCAACAGATGACAATATATTTTGTGGACTGAAACATATTGTCACTGTAGATTGGCAGTTTACAATCCACATTAACTTAACTATAGTTACATCACCCATTTTCCGAAACATTGTCCAAATGTTGTTTGTCCAGTGAGCTATCGTAAACGGGGGCCCCTTTGTATCACTGCCATGCAGGTTTTGGAATCACATCCCCCAACCCAGCGAGCTACTGGAACAAAAGCGTTTGGTGCGGCACCCAGGGGCTCGTTTTGGGGAATGGCCAATTGGTGAATTATGGTGATTGAATATTATTTACCTGTGACAAATTACGATTTTCCATAGAGTTAAAGTCCAGATTACCATCTGGTTATTTGTTACATAGCGAACTGGAAAGATCCACCATTTTTAAGAACTGTAAACCATCTATTTCTATGGGTCATTTCCCATGGCAAACTGTTAGTCATAACCAGAGGGTAACAGTGATTTTTACGGGGCGATCATTCCATGGGGTGACCTGCTGACTTGTCAATCTGTATCTAAAGGGCCAGTTTGGGGCCATGGGTGGCTCCACTTGTACATCAGCAACAATATATTTTGTGAATATCATGGTACCAGTACAACTATGGAGGATTGAACCATGAAACATGATGATCAACATCGAAAAATGGTGATTCAAGTATCAAAAAATGGGTGGTTTCAAACACTTTCTATTTTCCATTTCATACATTTCCATTTCATATATGGGTTGTCATCCTTCCCATTGACTTTCATATTTTTTCAAGATGGTTATTGCACCACCAACCCGGCATGGTACCAGTACAACTTAATGTTATAGAATGGGCTAGCGCCCGGGTGCCGCCGACCCCCCTTCTGGGGGGTTGGGCTGAAGGTGGTCGGTGCGGTGCATGTTTGACTGATGATGATGAGGATGATGGTGATGATCATGATGATCATGATGATGAAGAGGATGATGATGATGATGATACTGATGATGATGATGATGGTGATGATGGCCATGATGACCCTGATGACCCTGATGATTATGACCATGATGATGATGACCATGATGATGATGACCATGATGATGATGATGATGGTGATGATGATGATGATGGTGATGGTGATGGTGATGAGGATGATGACGACGACGACGACGACGATGATGATGATGATCCCAACGGGTCTGCGCAGGGTTCAACGCATATGCAGGGTCCCAGTGCAGGCAAAACCAGGGTTGCAGCGAACACGTTTCCGCTACCAGGTTAGTTTTTTCAGAAGTCACTGTGGTGCTGTGGCGAATTTGTGCTTTGCAGTTCGAGTAAACCATGCAGTCTTTTTGGACCTGCTGGCAGATCTGGCAGCTGTCTCGGTCTATATGTTGAAGCTCTTGCGTTTTTTGTTGTTTGTTACATTCACTGGATTCGGCGCTTGGGTATAGCCTGTGGTTTTGGGTGCTTCCCTCTGCAGTCGGTCATGCATCCCAGTTGTGTCGTTGGAGTTGTATTTATTTTTATATCATATTATATAATTAACTTGGCTCAATGCAGACTCTCACCCTCCAACATGGCAACACCTGGATCGAGGCATAGGATCTCCGCGCGCAACAGGTTGGAATGGACAATGTGTCAGTTTTGCAGAGTGCATCGGGCTCATCATGTTCACGTGAAAAGCCACCAAAAATTAGCTATCCTGTAATGCACGTGCCATTGCGGATGTCTGGGCTGCCATCGCCCAACGAAAACGGAATAGAGAACAGGAGAGCCCCTAAACGAAGGAAGAAGGGCCGAATGCAAAACAACGCAGACAAGAGAACGGAACGGAAATGACCACAGAAGCGCCTGCAGATGTACGTGGCAAACAGGACGACGGCAACGGACGGCAGAGGGCGGTGCGGCCAACGAAGGCAGCAGAAGCCATGGCCAAAGGCAAGATTTTCCAATACGTGTGTCCGGAGTCCGCATTGCAAGCAGCCTGTAAGCAGTACTATACGAACAGGCCAAGTCAATCACCGCCGCACATGCGGTAACTATTTCCGAGTCAGGGAAGGACGCCCCTGTGCGAAACAGTATGACTACGTTTGTCCCGCTTGCAATGGGCATGTGGCCAGTAACGTGGCGACAGGGCAAATAAACCATCGAACAGTCTGTGGGAACCAATTTTCTGTTCAGGATGGCGTTGTTAAAGAGAAAGGCATAGTTTACAGGTGTCCATTTTGCAAGGGAAATGCGAGAAGCGATGTCAGGACAGGGCAAATAGACTAGCGAACAGTCTGTGGGAACCAATTTTCTGTTCAGGATGGGGTTGTTACAGAGAAAGGCGTACAGGTTTCCATTTTGCAAGGGAAATGTGAGAAGCGACGTCCGGACAGGGAGAATCGACCATCGAACAGTCTGTGGGAACCAATTTTATGTGAAGGACAGTGCGGTCAGCAAGAACAGACGGTGTCATGCGCGCAGCTGCGCGGTGTGCTCAACTGTAATTTGGTCATCGCAGTCATGTGGGCGCATTGCGGTGACGCATGTCACGCCCTCGGGAAAACGATGCCAGATGAAACATTGGCACGTTCCCGACAAAAAGGCAAAGGAGAAAAGGAAATGAAATAGAAAGACGCTGTGCTTGCCGTAGGAACAGATGGCAATGGCAAGACCCCTGCGGCGAAGCATTAACAACAGAGGAAATAGAAAGACGCTGCGCTTGCCGTAGGAACAGATGGCAATGGCAAGACCCCTGCAGCGAAGCATTTGAGAGGTTTGAAAG
>Ga0126342_10021948_pt1 | contig 10592 bp, 6 predicted proteins | sample Cyp1metagenome_FD_92528 | JGI IMG/M metagenome (GOLD analysis project Ga0126342, IMG submission 92528) | Coral microbial communities from Lord Howe Island, Old Settlement Bay, Australia - Cyphastrea 1 metagenome | ecosystem: Host-associated > Invertebrates > Cnidaria > Coral ...
AATCTTAGCCAAAACTACCGGGCACAACATTCCTCACAGGGCACTCAACCCAGGACATCACGGAAAACCTGGCATGCTTCCTAATGAGCTCTGTGCCAACCTAACCTACCCACTCTCCACAATCTCGTGCCTTTACACTGTTTGGTTGAGAACAGGATTCCCCGTTCATGGATTGTGGTAATCCCCGTTCTGTGTTTTTTCTTCTGCTGCCAAGGCACGAAGAAGAAAAAGTACATGTGCTGAACAAAAAAAATGAAGAGAATCTTTCATGACAACTGCCCATTAGGCACCTCCAGGTGTGCAAATAAAAATCAAATCGTCTATCAGGTCATAGTTTCAACCTTTTTTTTTTAAATATGAAAATAATACCACCTCTCTTTACAGATTGCAGATGAAGAACTCTACAAGTAGTATAAAAACGAATTAAACCACAACATCAGCAACGGAATTGCGAATATCAGCGAAGGCCACTTCGGGGTGGCGAAAGGAATAGCGAACAATAGCGAATAAAAAAGAACAAAACCACACAATTACCCATATGCTCCATGGTGCTGGTATATTTACCTACATTTGCCTTAAAAATCACCCAGTTACGTAGGTAAATATACCAGCACCATGGTTCACAAATGGGTTCGAAGAGTCTTTGTCTTGCTTCGGGCAAGACCTGTCGCTGTTGGATGGTGTAATTTTCACCTGTAATTCTGCGATCATCAACCAATTGGGGATTGGAACGCAGCTCAAATGTTCACAGTGCACTCTATATATATAGATATATAGATATGCATGCTCCACATAGTACAAAACAACATGTACAAACACTAGAACAACTACAACCCAGTTAGATGAGTGATTTGTGGGATATATCCCCACTTAAGAAAACCGTCTGAACCGTCCCGATGGATCCAAATACGTGGATCGTCGTCAGAAGGTCTATGATCCACACGGATCAGGATTAATATCATATACCCGGCCTGGTAAACCTACAAAAAACTATGGAAAATCACCATTTTCAAGTTGGGTAAATCCACGAACTTTCTATGGGCCATTTTCAATAGCTATGTAACAAATTACCAAAGGGTATGTATGCATTTCTTTGTCAGATTTGCTCATCAATGTTCACCAAACCAACAAATGTGTTTTTTAACAACAACAATCATGTTTTGAATTGGAGTTTCACCATATTCGCTGCATCAACGACTGATGTGGTGAACCCACTAGTAAACCATCCCCAATATCACCTATGGGTGATCTTCAGAACATCCCCGCGTGGTGCACTGGGTTTACCGCATTATTATTCACCAATTTACGTTTAACCCATCACTATTCTTAGTACTTTACTTTACATATTCTGGTACTGTTGTTCCTAACCGTTCACCAGTTTTTCTGCTTCAAGCACCATATTTTCACCATTTTTCCATGGGTTAAACCACCATTCCGCGCCCCTTTTCGCTGGAAAACGCCATGGAAAACGTCCTCCAAGGCTCCCGCCTGAACTCTCCGGCGTGACCGGCACCTCTGGTGGGCTGGGGGCCGCCTCTTCCTGCGCTGGGGCACAGGGGACAGGGTGCGAACTCCAAAATCGCCATGAGGTACAAGGTGGTGCCCCATAGTTAGCTAAGTTGGTTTATAACTCCAATAACTATGGTTTATGGTAGATATATCTACAGCTAATGGGGTTTATAAACCAACTTATAACTGGGGGGCACCACCTTGTATTGATGATGGAAATTACTCTAGGATATAGATGGTGTGGGTGATGATGGTGATGATGGTGATGATGATGACTATGATGATGATGATGATGATGATGTATCGATATTTATTTCATAGGTTGGGCAGATTGTTTAGATGATTTATGATGATTTAGCTAAATTAAATTGATGATGGCTTTCGATAGCAATCAAATAACCGGAGGGTAGACCTCAGACGTCTGGACTATCTTGTGTTTCGAGGTAGTGCTCCAGTTCGAAACCGCTGAGTTGGGACAAATGACCCAATCACTTTCTTTGATGTATAGTAGATATGGGGGGTTTGCATACATGGGAGACCCCCACATGGAAAATGCCATTGAAATGGATGATTTGGGGGTAGCCCCACTGTCGGAAACCTCAGTCCCACCAGGTGATGTTTGGTCGATAACCCGCCCATGAGGTCGATATATCTACCACAAACCCATCTAGTTTGTCGAGTCAAGAAACTGCTTGGGGGTTGTAGGGTTAGTTCACCCAGTTACAACATGGGATCATCCAGTTGTAGTCTGGTTGGTGGTTATGGTGGTTTCAACCCCTCTGAAAAATATGAAAGTCAGTTGGGCTTATTATTCCCAATATATGGAAAAATAAAAGCCATGTTCCAAACCACCAACCAGATATAGTCTCTTTTGGACTATATTAATAGATAATAGGGTTGCTAACCATTTTCGACTCGTGGGAGTTATTCCAACAATGAATGGGTTTATAACCCCAGCGGCCCCGCCAGCAGCTACAATCCGTCTATCCTCCAAGTGTGTGTGTGTGTGTCCCACCATTAACTGGGACATTTCTCATTTTCAGACGCACCGGCCACCGGTTTGTATTGTTCATTCATAAAATTCCTGTTTCAAATAACTAAACCACATTAAACCACCATTTTCCTCAGTCTTCATCGTAAATCCTATGATATCCCATGATTCCCAATTTCTTCCATAGTCAAACCACCATGTTTCACCATTCATGGCTAAGTTTTCATGCTTAAACCCACATGTGTCACCATTTTTCACCATTTTTCATAGGCTACACCACCATTTCCCGGATGAAAATCCCTACCGTTGCATCTTCCACCTTCGGGCGCATGCTGAAGGTTTGACTCGCGGCTGCCGCCTGGGATGCGCAACATCTGGCGAAAATGGTGGTATTTTTCAATGGAGATTACGATGGTGTGCGAAACATCTGACAATTACCTCATTTTTTAAATGTGAAGCCATGGTTTTTCAATGTTTGACATGGTTTGACCATGAGAAATCTGAGGAATCACGGAATTGACCGTGATTCACATCTGGTGAAAAAAAACAGTGGTTTGACCATCAAATTCGGGTGAAACAAATGTGGTTTATCCATGTGGCGAATTCACTGAGAAAATCTACATGCAACTGGCAATCTATGCATCTATCTATCTATCTATCTACCTACCTATCTATCTATCTAGTTATCTAGCTATCGAACTAGCTATCTATCTCTCTATCTATCATCTGTCTCGTCAATTTCATCCATCTATCTATCGATCTATCGATCGATCTATCTATCTATCTATCTATCTATCCATCTACAGTATCTATTCCTGCATATTCTTGGCATTTTTGTTGAACCTGGAAGTGAAGCCGCAGGTGGAGGAACACTCTCCTTTTAAAGTTCTTGTTCTAAACCCTGGACAGTAGTCATTTCCTGGGTTCACAAGGTGGCGCCAAAGAGTTGGCAAAGTTGGTTGGGTTTATGTCAGGTGGGTACCATTGGATGGGTTATAAACCAACAAACACAACTGAGGGCATCGCCTTGTACCATGTGTTTTTGATTATCATTACATCTTATTACTGGTTGGTGGTTGACCTACCCCTCTGAAAAAAAAAATGATGAGTTCGTCAGTTGGGATGATGACATTCCCAGTTTTTCTGGGAAGTCATAAAATTCCATGGTTCCAGTCACCACCAACCAGTATTACCTTTCGTGACTTTGATGGTACGTTTGTTGACTCATGACCCCATGGGAATCTGGGCGCCGATTCCCAAATTGTGCCCAGATCGGTTGATCAGGAAATTAAGTTCCCGTGCGAAGTCCAGTGGATCTATCGGTGGGAGTCCCCTAATTGGAATGTTGTTGTTGTTGTTGTTGTTGTTGTTGATTTAGTTCGTGGATTTACCCATTGGAAATGGTGGATCTTTCCATAGTTATGTTAGTTTTCCATAGTTATGTTGGAATATACCCTCTGGATCCCTCTGGTAATGACTAACACTTCGCGATGGAAAATGGCCCATAAAAAGTTCGTTGATTTACCTAGTCAAAAGTTCGGTGATTTTCCAGTTCACTATGTTAAACTACGAGAGGGTAGAGTAGTTCATGGTGTTAACACCCACAGAACTGGAGGGCCCGACATTGTACTAACAAGCTACTGGAAAGCCACACCGGACTGAGTTCCCCAAGCGCGAGCTTCTCGTTCTGCCAGTTTTCTCCGACGTTCCTCCCCTGGCAAACCGAACCGCTGGCGTTGAAACCTTCTGGGATGATCTGCGGAGGTGGTACTCCCATCAGAAACCCCTTCCCGAGTATGGGAAGCAAATGTGGGAATGAAAGTCCCATGGGACCGGGGGACCTGGAAAAATTCCATGGACATTTTTTTTATTGACATGCTTGTCTGAATGTTTCCAGAGAATGTGAGTTCATGATCATTGCCAATCGTAGATACCCTTGGACAAACAAACCAATTAGTATAAGTATATGTGATTATCTGTGTTTATCTATCGATCTACCCATCTATATCCATCTAATTATACGTCTAATTATGTATATATATATATATATTTATATATGTACTCACCTATCCATCAAACAATCCCAAGGATTCCGTTGTTATTTTTGCCAAAAACACAAGGTGTAGCCCAACTCCACCAGGATCATCGCCTGCTTTGGCAATGGAGCTGGCCCCATCCTCCTCGGAGTCCGAATCAGCTCCGCCCCATTCCTTCTCCACCTGGGATGTTGGGCTGCCTTCCAACAATAAAGTGCTGGTGATAAATACCCGGTCTATTTCTAACTAGATAGATAGATTGATATATCCATGTGTATATATACATATATGTATATATATATATATGTATATATGAATATATATATATATATATTTATACACATATTTCTCGCATTCTTGGATGGTGATTTGCTTGTCCAATCGTGATAAGCCCATATTAACCTGATTGGTGCTTGGAGATGCATTATGAACAAAAAACACATAACCAACAACCAGAAAAACAAATCAACATCAGCATGAGTTGACAATGATACACAACCATCAAATTGATGCATCAGCATCGGTTGACTCAAGGATTGGAAGTAATGTGGTTAAGACAATAATAAAAAAAATGGGAATGGTTAATACAATTGTGGTTTGGGGGATGGCTTATTACTAAATGAGTTGACGTGAATCGGTTTACATTCATGGTTCATATCTGTAAGATTCTGTAAGTATTGTCTGGTGGTGTCCCATACGTCTTGTCATCCACAGATTCTGCCTGAGATGCAATGACGTTGGCCAGTTCAAAATGGCACGAAAAACAGGAATGGAAAGCGAAGATCTGTACCCAAGTGTTGCGTGGTGAATTTCGACCCACAAAAACTGAACTCACCATGCTGGTTGTTCGTACGGCAGCGGTGATAACGCGTGGGGTTCCCAAATTTGACCGACTCAGGCGCCAAAAGTTGAGTCAGACCCTACCAAAAACTCCACTTTTGGACGGATAACAGATTGAAAAATAGTAGCGCTAAAGGTAAGCCATCAATCAACCAAACCAAGGTTGATCCAGGGAACATCCCAATTTCTAACAGGTGATTCCTTGATTTTCCTGTGATCGAAGTGGTGAGATACCCCTCAATTCCGTTGGTTATGAACATTTTCTCATTAAAGCAGCGATTTTAGGCATATCTCATCCCATTTTCAGACATACATATAATATCCTATCGTATCCTATCATCATAATATTAGCGTACTAGTTGATAAAACCTTTGTCTCAAATGACACTGCAGGTTCAAACCAGTCGTTGGCCGCATGTTACAAAATATGTTCATGGCTTCAGATTTGACAACAAATATTTTGTTTGGAAGCCGTTTACAAATGTAAGAACTATAGTCATACAATCATACATAATAAATGCATTTCCTTTGCTAGACTAGACTTGTTTGGCTTTTTTCTGCGGTTTGAACATGTTTGAATCCTCATTTCCTGGGGCGGTCTGAAATCATCTATCATCATTTCTCCATGGCTTCAACCACATTTTCTGGTTGGTGGTTGACCTACTCCTCTGCAAAATATGTTCGTCAGTTGGGATGATGACATTCCCATATATCATGGAATTCATAAAATTCCATGGTTCCAGTCACCACCAAACAGTTTTTGATGGAGAATAAAATTCCAGGGTTCCAGTCACCACCAACCAGTTTTTGATGGAGAATAAAATTCCATGGTTCCAGTCACCACCAACCAGATTTAGATGGAGAATAAAATTCCAGGGTTCCAGTCACCACCAACCAGATGGAGAATAAAATTCCATGTTTCCAGTCACCGCAGTCACCACCAAGCAGTTTTTGATGGCTGAATTCTCTCCAAACCCCAAGTGGCCCAAGTCCCACCCGCCTCCACAACATGCACTGGCACCTCTTGCCGATCCCCCGCTTCCGTCGCCGGGTCGAGGCAGCGGCGATTGCGGTTCTGCCGCCAACCTGTGCGCAAGGTGGTGATTTCATGGCGATTTAATGGGATTTATATGGGGATTTATATGGGGATTTGGTTTAAATCCATAGTAATATGGTGATTTAATAAGATTTAATTGGTCTCAATGATATTTCTTGATAATTAGATTTAATGGGAAATAGCAGGGATGGTACCCAGGTCATCAGCACAAAGCACAAATGATATGCGGGATGATTCATACGGCTCAACACCTGGAAACAAAGTTGACCGGTGTCCCGAGATGGAAGGGGTACGTGGTAGCCTTGAATTTCCATTTGACAATCACAGTTGCTGATTTAAGAAGCAGATGGGTCATAACCATCAGATGGAAAAGGAGAACGTGGTCATCCACTGCAAGTAGTCGGGAACATACTTATCACATTGAGGTTGGACAATTTTGATAATTAAGTATGAGCTTGTATTTAAGACATGATGTTTTTTCGGCCCTTTTTGAGACGCACATAGTGTTTAAACAAAAGAACAGATGGCCTGAAAAAATATGGCACATCTACTCTGAGTAGATCCATGGCTCACATCTCAACAGAATCCCGGTTCCACCGGATACTCGGTTCAACTGGTGTCCGGGGTGTCCAGATATGGCCATGAGTCAAAACCCTAGTGCCCTATACCCCCTTATAATAGCTGCTGAATGGATGCTCGCTCCCCAAAGAAATCATCGGTCTTGACCCGTCCCACTGGGATGAAACAGCAAGTAGATTGGCATCAAACATGGCATCAGAAACGATTGCTGCTTGCGCAGCTTGCGCAGCAAACCTGCACCCGTTCTTTTTTTTCAACGGTCGCACCGGTCGCGATGCTCCGCAGGAAATTCCAAAGGAAAGTTGGTCAAAGTTGATGATATGATGATCATTGCGAGATTCTGATGGTTGGAAAACATCATAATGTGGTAAATCCAACAATAAACCATCCCTTGTTAACCAGAAGTGATTGGAAACCAACAGAATGCTGACTTTCAACAGATAGGTTTCAGGGAAGATCTAGAGGAAATTGGCTGGGAATACAACCACCACTTCTTGGGGGTGTCCCATCATCTGACTTTGGGAGACTTAGGAGAAATGGTTGACGTGGTATGATCCCGTAAGCGACCTTCCTGTAAACATACAACAAGATGTATGTTTACCCAGCATTTGCAGATCGCTTTCCGAAAGAAACCATAGCTTTTGTCATATCTTTTTGCATGTGAGTTTACCCATGTTTACCCTATGCTATCCCCAAAAAAAGAATGGACATCCCCCTGAGTGGGTGGAGGCAATGTGCTGATCTTTCGGGGGCTTGCCCCATGGTTGGGTAGACACACTCCGGACACCGTTCTCACAAAATGTCACCATGACTCAGTCATGCAGGAAGAAGAAAAAAAGATACCAACCTGCAATCATGTCTGACCTTCGCCGATTGAAAACTAAATTCTAGTGTGAAATCAATTTCCTTTTCTCTATCGCCGTCTTGTCAACTATTGTAGTCCCGTGCTCTGTCAAGATTATAGTGCTGCTTAAGCGCGCTGAAGCCGGAGACAGATCGGGCTTGCCTGCTTTGTGATTTCCCACCGAACTAGTTCATGCAATACTAAACTGGTTGGTGGTTTCAACCCCTATGAAAAATATGAAAGTCAGTTGGGATTATTATTCCCAATATATGGAAAAATAAAATTCATATTCCAAACCACCAACCAGATATAGTAACAAATGAATACATATAGTATGAATCATGGTTTAAATTTATGTATTTACACTAAATTGTTGCATGTAGCCTGGTTTAATACGTATTAACTCTGCATGTAGTACAGTTGCTTGTTGTTTCATAGTCAACACACACTGGTAATTTTTCAGATTGCCACGGAAGCCGTTTGGCCGTTTTAGGTCGATGATTTACCGGTGATGTTCCGTAACCATGTTGAATCACCACAGGATAAATCTCCAATTACCCTCTGGTGAACTAACATAGCAATGGAAAATGGCCATAGAAATAGTGGATTTTCCCATGAAAAATTGTGATTTTCCATTGCTATGTTAGTTCACCAGAGGGTAAATCACAACTTTTCTAATGAAAAATGTTCAGCTGTAAAATCACCATTACATGCCAATTTTTACCACATCATCAAACAATTTACCCTCTGGTATTGAATAGGTATATAAATCACCGAACTAAATGGTCCATTTTCCAGTTTGCCATGTTAGTTTACCAGAGGGTAAGACAGTCATCACTTACCTATTGGTTGTTGGGGATGACCAACCAATGGGAAACGGATATTTATGATTGGAGCTGCTGAGTCCTCCCATTTGGATTGGCAGTTTCCCTCCAAACGAAGCTGTCTCCGAGTTCTCGTCTCCGCTGGATCATGGCTGATCCCCAGGCCACCCATCGCCTATGGGTGCACGGTGCGTTGTGTGCTCAAAAAAAAACAACTGCCCCGCTACGAGAGGCCTGGCTTTCCTGGATGGTGGTTTCAACCTACCCCTCTGCAAAATATGGAAGTCAGTTGGGATGATGAAATTCCCAATATATGGGAAATGCATGTTCCAAACCACCAACCAGAGATGGTTTCTGGACAGAAAAAGCGTCACTTTTAGAGAAAAACCATGAAAAACCCATGAATCATGGAAGAAAAAACGTCCAACTGTACTCCTCATGGCCATTGCAAAGTCATGGGATGGGATGGGAAAAATCAGTCACTCGAGTCACGAGAGGTCATGAGAATCGACTATCAGCCCCGCCCGAGCCCCAATGGGATCATCACAATTGGGTATAATATGGTATAGTATCATATAGTGCCCCCCCCAAAAAAAGGGATGTTTAATACAACAACATGGAATAACATCTACGGCCCGAAATGGCCTGAAATTATCATCCATCTGTATATATATATTATATATATATATATTATATAATATATATAATATATATATATATACACATCGTCTCAAAAGCGTCCTGGACCAATGGAGGGTGCTGCGAGTGGCAGCAATGATTTCTGGATGGTAGTTTTAAGCAGTCTTAACCTATCCCAACAAAAAGTCGTCATGTCAACCCATCATTCCAAGTCCGGTTGAAGAAAACAAAAACAGAAATAATGTTGGTGAAGCAATAATAAGCTATCCCCAACTTCACCATAAAATGGATGGTACAAACCATTCCCAAATGGCTGGTTTATTGTTGTTTTACCCCCATTACTTGAAACCACCGAGCTTTTTTTCAGGTCATTCACCAGTGATACACCCAGGGCCTTCAGCGCTTTGCAGATCTACTACCTTTGGCAGTTGCTTTTGGTGGAGATGGGTGGGTCATGTCATCAGCCTTAAAAGGTGAGAACCCCCTGGTTACAACCCCGCTAATTAAAAGTTATATTCTCTAGAAATCTGAGTTACACAAGTTATGTGTGTCAAGTCAGATAGGGGTAGGAACCCGAAATTTGTTGATCTTCAGGTCACACAACAGAGACCCTCTCCGCACTGTGTGCGACAGCTCCCAACATCCTGGATCTGGCTGTCATTTACCCTCTGGTAAACTAACATAGCGATGGAAAATCACCATTTTTAATGGGAAAATCCACTATAAATGGCCATTTTCAATAGCCATGTTAAATTACCAGGGTACCTACAGCGGGTAGGGACTGACCATGATCACTACACATGTGAAACCATACCATCGTCTGGATCCCAATGGCAAACGTGTTGAATTACAAAATGGTGCCCGCCATCCGTCTGTTTTGACATCATATCATCCTCTTGGGTTCAAATTGCGCACCACAAAATTTCATGGTTTATCCTCATTTCCCCATCTGCAAACGTCCTGGAACTACGCTAAGATCAACTGAACGAAGCTCCGCTGTGAATGGAAGCAGATTGGAAACGCCTAACTAATGAAATTAATTACTAATTATATGTACGAATTTTCCTCAAGCTTGTCAAGAGGGTGTTTAAATTAGCTCTGACCTATTTCACTAGGCATTTCAAGTGCAACTAGCCAGAGGCTCTTGCAGGGCTTGTGTCGCTTTCGGTCATTTCATTTTTTATTGTTTAGTTTATTTCTTCTCTTTTTGCCAGATATACTTTCTATAGTTATGCCATAGAACAGCTCTTGTCTTGTCGAGTAATATGGCATCC
>Ga0126342_10021949_pt1 | contig 10592 bp, 11 predicted proteins | sample Cyp1metagenome_FD_92528 | JGI IMG/M metagenome (GOLD analysis project Ga0126342, IMG submission 92528) | Coral microbial communities from Lord Howe Island, Old Settlement Bay, Australia - Cyphastrea 1 metagenome | ecosystem: Host-associated > Invertebrates > Cnidaria > Coral ...
AGTAACCATTGTATAGAGGCATGGTGGCACTTGACCACACGCAGCTGCAATCACGCAGCCTCCTTTGGCACAAAAGGCTCCGTCAGCCATTGGGTTGCTTCCCCGCCGTGTTGTTTCTCAGTTTCCACTTTCCACTCCACACTTCACACACCACAATCCACACTCCACACTTTACACTTTACCCTCCACACTTTACACTCTACACTTGACACTCTACACTTTACACTCTACACTTTACACTCCACACTCTACACTTCGCACTTTACAATTTACAATTTACACTTTATACTCCACACTCTACACTCCACGCTCTACACTTTACACACTCTACACTTTACTCTCCACACTTCACAATTCACACTCTACACTCCACACTTTACACTCCACACTCCACCACACTCTACACACTACACTCTACACACTACACTCTACACTTTACACACTCCACACTTTACACCCCACACTTCACACTTTACACTCCACACTCCTTACTTTACACCCCGCACTCCACACTCTACACTTTCCACTCCACACTCCACACTCGACATTTTACACTCCACACTCCGCACTCTACACTTTACACTCTACACTCTATACTTGACACTTTACACTCCACACTTTACACTCCTGACTCCACACTTTACACTCCACACTCTACACTGCACACTCTACACTTTACACTCCACACTTTACACTTGACACTCCGCACTTTACATTCCACACTTTACACACTTTGCACTCCACACTCTACACTCTACACTCCTCACTCCACACTCCACACTCTATACTCCACACTTTACACTTTACACTTGACACTCCACACTTTACACTCCATACTTTACACTCTAGACTCTACACTCCACACTCCACACTTAGCACGCCACCTTCTTCCATATTCCACAGTCTACGGTGCACTGGTATGGTAACAGGATGTAACAGGGGAAAAATGTACAAGACTGTTCAAATAAACTGTTTCAGAAAAGTGTTGTGTGTGACTGCATATCCATGTGTTTCGACATCTGTGCCATTAACATACGTGTGAGCACACGGGTTCGTGGGCTGCATCTTGTTTTGTCCTTGTGCCTTAAATAGCCCGAATGCGTAGCAAGGGCTCCATAGGGCTCCCATTTCACTCTGGGGGTTTGTGGGTTGTGTGTTCGCTCGACGTTGCACAACTGCAACCGTCCGCATCCGTTCGCGTGAGGGCTCTATGGCCGCGCCTCTGGGGACTCTTTTGGAGGTTTCTTTGTTTCGTGTGGCGTGGCGCTTTGTGACATCCCAACATGTGTCTGCAAATGTCATAACGTGTCGAAAGCTGTGGTTACATCCATGTTCATTGCGCGGCAGGCACAGCATTTTAGACGTGTCGCCTTGCCTTCTTTTTTTGCGAATCGCATTGTCCGGGCTGTGTCACGTGGTGGCAACGTGCAAAGTCAAAATTCCGTGGCAGGCGTGGCCTTTTGTGACATGTGCTGGAAATTAGCAGAAGCCACGCACGAAACATCAATTTTGAGGTGTGATCCTTGGGGTAATTACAAAGCGTGAAAATTTGAAGAGTCGCGCGAAACGCTTGTTTTGAGGCTCCGACGTGTCTCATCTCGATTCTCTGGTTTTCTTGTGGCATTGCCGTGTCTATGGGGGAAGCTGCAAAACCTCTCATTTTCGAAGATTCAAAAAAGGTTGTAATGTCGTGTTGCGTGGCAGGCGTGGCACTTCGTGACATTCACATGTGTCTGCAAACGTGTCGAAACTCGTTTTGCGTGATAGGCGCAATACTTTGGCAAGGTTTTCAGACGATGACTTTCATTTTTCGTGGCAGGCGCAGCACTTTGGAGACCATTCGGGTTCGCATCTTGTTCTATTCCACCTGTCTATTGCGCCTGCCACGAAAAAGTGAGGCCAGGTCATACGAAGTGCTGCGCCTGTTGCGCAAAATCATCTTAGCAAACCTGAAGATCTGATGCTCCAAAATGCAACCCCTCTCAGGAAATCAGCGCCTTGACTTCCTAACATCCTTGATGAACATGTGTTTTGTACTGCGTCTGCCACGCAAAATGCATCTTTGCAGATCCTCTTCAAATGTCCCACGCCTGCCATCGGTTTTGGAAATGCTACAAAACCCTCACGTTTTACTCACTTTTGGCAAGGTGCACAATCCCTTGCGCCTTCCACGCGAAACCACATCTGAACCTTCAAAAATGGTCCGAGCATGTGGTGTTTTTAACATTTTGACTTGGACATGTGTTTCGCGCCGCGACAACGCGCACTTTTTCGACATCTCGACTTCCAAAAGTGTTCCGAGAATGGTGTTTTGTACAGTTTGACTTCAAAATGTGCTTCGCGCCACAACGGCGTGCAATTTTTCGACATGTCAACTTCCAAAAGTGCTCCGACGTTGGTGTGTTTTGTACATTTTGACTTGGAAGCGTGCTTCGCGCCACAGCGGCGTGCAATTTTTCATCTCTCATATGACCACATGGCTCCGCACCCGCCGCTTTAGCGAACCTACTTTTCGACCCCTGGAGCCACAAATCATTGGAAAACACAGTGTTTTGCGACTTTCCTACCTTTTCGCGCACCTGCATCTTCTCTCTTCTCAGTTTTTCTCTTCTCTGATCTTCTCTCTTCTGCTCTTCTCCTCTCTGACTCTTGCCACCTGTGCTTTTCCATCTGTCCATACTGTCGGAAGTTTGACTTCTAAACTTCCTTCGGCAAATCTACTACATTACGCTACACTAATTACATTACGCTACACTACAACTACAACTAAAACTAAAACTACATTACGCTACACTACACTACACTAATTACACTACACTATGCCACACTACACTAGACTACAAGTACAACTGCAACTACAACCATCACTACACTACGCTACGCTACGCTACGCTACACTAACTACAACTACAGCTACGGCTACAACTACACTACTTCACACTACATTGTTCTAGGCTACACTACAGCATACAAGACTACAGCACACAACACTACACCACATTTGATTTCATTAGGCTGGTTCCGCCACACCACAACTACAACTGCAATTACAACTACAACTACCACACAACTACAACCCCACTACGCTACAACTACAACTACAGCTGCGCTACAGCAAACTACATCCAGCAGTTGTGGGTGAGGTGACCACTGCAACCATTGCAAGCACCCCAAAAAGCACAACTCCAACCCCCTCTCCGTCCATCAGTGGATTCGCTCTGCCATCCATGCATCACAACAACCCACCTCTCCTATAGTGTCCTATCTTTGAAACTTCCGCCACCGCCTTGTGCAGTACTACTGGTACTTTACACTCCGCACTCACTCTCCGCTTTTTGCTTTGCACGTCACACTTTCCACTTGACACTCCCAACTAGACACTATACAGTTCACACTCCACACTTCACACTTGACACTCCGCAGTCTACACTTTACGCTCCGCATTCCACACTTCACACTTGACACTCCACACTCCACACTTTACACTTCAAAGTTGACGCTCCGCACTCCGCACTTTACACTCCGCACTCTACACTTTACGCTGACACTCCACACACTACACTTGCAGCCACGGGTTGCAACACGGGTTGCAACATCTATGAGGTTTTCCTCTCTATGTGTTTCCACATCTGTGCCATTAACATACGTGTGAGCATTCGGGTTCGTGGGCTGCATCTTGTTTCGAGCGACTCCTTGTTTTCGACGGTGAAGCGGATCTTCGGATCGGAGTCTCGGCATGGGATCTTGGGATCTTGGGATCTTGGGATCTTTGCTGCGTTGCCACGTTGCTGTGCTGTGCCACGGCGGTCGCCGCAGGAAGCGCTGCGGCGTGGGCTTCGGTTTCGGCGGGAAGCTGCTCTCCTTCGGCGCCAAGGCGGACGAAACAAAACAAAGCAAAATCCACAAAGAAAAACCGAAATCATTTACATATTTACACACACATTTATATATATATATATATTTCTTTGTCAGATATTCAGATGTAATTAGATTCGTTTATTTATTTGGCATCTGGCTCTTATTCGGCGTATGTGGAATGTGGAACATAGTATTATCATAGCATTATGTTAACTTTCGCAGCACGAAGACACGATGTCATTTCTCGAAACTATAGGCACTTGATGTGAGCAATTGTGAACATCAGTGAAACACGACAATCAGATACCATCAGAAGCAATCAGCATATGGTGACAGGATGTCAAACGACTGCCACCATCTCTGTGTGCTCAACACCTGCCACGAGGTCAGGTCACACGAGGTCAGGAGGTCACGAAGTCAGGGGGTCAGGAGTCAGGAGGTGAGGAGGTCCGGAGGTGAGGAGGTCACGAGGCGAGCAGGTCACGAGGTCACGAGGTCATGAGGTCACGAGGTCAGGAGGTCATGCAGGAGGTCAGGAGGTCACAAGGTCATGAGGATGACGAGGCTAGGAGGTGAGGAGGTCAGGAGGGCAGGAGGTCAAGAGGCCAGGAAGTCACGAGGTCAGAAGGTTTGAAGGTGACAAGGTCAGGAGGTCCGGAGGTGAGGAGGTAAGGAGGTCACGAGGTCACGAGTTCCGGAGGAGGAGGAGGTAAGGAGGTTAGGAGGTTATAGGAGATCACGAGGTCAGGAGGTCATGAGGTCAGGATCGAGGTCACGAGGTTTATAGGAGGTCACGAGGTAAGGAGGTGACGAGGTCACAAGGTCAACCAACTGTCAGTGTCACTTGATTGTCTTGGACAACAAAAGTATGAGGATTTCGTAGGCCGACAAGGAGAAAGTAGAGATGTTTTCTTCAGGTCTTTGCAGCGTTTTCGCTACACGCACGATATAAATTAAACGCATAAGACACGAACTGAGTCAAACACAAATGTGGTTCAAAGTGGTTCTAGGCACGCTTCGCAATGTGCATGTAAAACAACACGAAGCAAAACAAGCGGATGACATGTGGATCAAAGGGATCAAAGGGATCAAAGTGATCCCAGTATTTGAATCATTTTCAAGCCACATTCATGGTGTTTCTATGTGTTTCTGGTTCATGCCGCAGGAGTTAAACGCTTTCAGGTTTTTGCTGTTTGCAACTTTCTGTAACTCTTGCTAATGAAGCCGTTTAAAGACTCTGGTCGTCGGACATCCAATCATCTCTATCCGAATGCTATCTCCCGAATGGAGTGACATGGATTTCAACCCAAAAAAGGAGCAAAAGAGCATGTGCGTGCTGCAACTTCTTTGGCAGGATGATTCAAACTTCAAACAATGATGTCGGTATAGGTCGATTTACATGTTGTGGCACGAAACCCTTCTTGTAGCACGTGGGCGCATGAATGAAGGGTGGTCGAAAGGGTTCGTTGAAAATCAGATGTGTGTTTGGCAGCAGCTTAATTATGTTGGGCTGTTTGTTTTGGTCATATGGACAGTTGAAGTAAATTGTGTAATAAATCCATCCCCCTTAATTCAAATGTATTTCATAGAATCGATGAAAAGAGGTGAAAAGTGGGTTTGGACGTGCCATTTCTTGGGACAAAATAGCAGCGGTGGGTGACCTAAATGGACACGAATAAATTCAAGAACAGGGCCTCACTAGCTTGAAAGAACGAGGAAACATGTGCAGACCCACTTGATAAGAGCATTTTGTGGCTGCAAAATGGGTTCGCGAAGCCTTTCCAAGACACTTTTAAGGAAGGGAGGGCTGTTTTTTTCGTTTTTTTGTTTGTTTTTGTTTTCCAGCCTGGCTTTGTGGCTTTTGTGGCTTCTGTGGCTTTTGTGGGTGTGTGGCTTTTGTGGCTTTACCATGCTTTGCCATGCTTTGCCATGCTTTACCATGCTTTACCATGCTTTACCATGCTTTACCATGCTTTACCATGCTTTACCATGCTTTACCATGCTTTACCATGCGTTACCATGCTTTCCCATGCTTTACCATGCTTTATCTATCTATCTATCTATCTACCTATCTATCTATCTATTTATCTATCTATCTATCTATCTGTCTATCTATCTATCTACCCATCTATCTATCTATCTATCTATCTGTCTATCTACCTACCTATCTATCTATCTATCTACCTATCTATCTTTATATACACACCTTGTATCCCTACATGTACCTTAATCCAACCCCTCAACCAACTTTAAACCGACCATAAACCAACCCTAAATAACCATAAATAGCCCAACATAACCCTAAATTACTCTAAGCCAACCATAAACCAACCCAACATAACCCTCCCTAAATAAACCCTAAACCAACCCTAAACTAAATAACCCTAAACCAACCCTAAATAAACCCTAAAATAAACACTGAACGAACCCTAAATAAACCCTAAACTAACCCTAAATAAACACTAAACCAACCCTAAACCAACCCTAAACAAACCCTAAACCAACTTTAAACAAACACTAAACCAACCCTAAATAACCCCAAATAAACCCTGAACAAACTTTAAATTGACCGTAAACCAACCCTAAATAAACCCTAACCCAACCGTAAATAAACCCTAAACCAACCCTAAACCAAACCTAAATAAACCCTAAACCAACCCCAAATAAACCCTAAACCAAACCTAAACATAACCTAAATAACCCTAAACCAACCATAAACCAACCGTAAATAAACCCTAAACCAACCCTAAATAAATCTAAACCAACCCTAAATAACCCTAAATAAACCCTAAACCAACCGTAAATAAACCCTTAACGAACCCTAAAATAACCCTAAATAAACCCTAAAATAACCCTAAACAAAACCTAAACCAACCCTAAAATAACCCTAAACAAAACCTAAACCAACCCTAAAAAGACCCTAACCAACCCTAAATAGACCCTAAACCAACCAACACTATGATAGCAGCCAATGCCACTATTTAGACCCAACACGGTTGTGTTTCAACCTATATTCTACATGTTCACCAGGTGCATGTTATGCATGGAAAAATCGATCGAAACCATGGAAAAATCAATTGAAACCATGGAAAAATCAATTGAAACCATGGAAAATTTAATGAAAATTATGGAAATCAATGAACACTATGGAAATACCGGCTAAAACCATGGAAAAATCGATGAACAGTGCAAATGGCACATTTTAGCTCCATTCAGCAAAGTACAAGTTTTTGCTCCAAAATGTAGCAAATAACACGGAAAAGTGCCCCAAACTGAAAAACAAGAAGTCTGAGACATAGATTGCGAGTTCCTTTACAACTTTGCATTGCAAAAACTGGATGCAAACAACTGCTACAACATGACTGTCGCATAAATATGCATAAACCATATTGAAATCACATTGTGCGGTTCTGGTTTTAGGCGGACCACTCACATCTCCAGTCGATCGGACAAAAAAATCATGCCGAATCATGCTCACACCAGGTCAAGACTACATCCAAACACCGACTCTACAATGACAATGCTACAATGACTCTGCAATGACTCTACTACGCACAGCATTGCGCAGGGGCCGAATAGAACATTACAAGATGAACGTTGCGCAATTTACAGAAACTGAGACACTAGTATTTTCGGACTTTGAAGAATGGAGCAAGCCAACTAAGCCAACATCGTTATTGTTTCCATCAAAAAGGATCAAAGTTCACCAACGTTGCAGCAAGGGCCACTTATTTTGTGGTGGATCATGCCCAGGGCATGGTAGTAAAACTGGGCACTCACTGAAAAGCACAGAGGGATACAATGGATACAAATGGTTGTGCAAATCTGGCGTTTTCGGAACGTTTTTGTTCTCTCCAGTGAGACACGTGACACACATGACACACGTTGTCGACTGCCAGATTTCATGAGGCATCTCAATAGCAAGCACAAGACATGCAAGCCATTATTACACATTGTTATTGAAATTTCTATATTGAATGTATTTAACAATAACTATGTTTACATACTCTTGCATACTTGGAACAATGAGGAATTTCAACACTTACAGTCATGAGAAAGCACGTGTCATCTATATAAAAGCGCTTAATCAATCTTAGTGACTGAACCAGATATTTCTTCCTGAGAATTAGTTTCTTGTTATGAATTGTTTCAACGTGTCATGCAGTAATTCTCGCTGCATAGGCGTGTATTTTTGTATGTGAGACACATTTATTCGTTCATACATGTGACTCGATCACATCTGTGTCAGTTGTGACTTTATTGTTGCTATCTTGTCACTCTGTTGTCACTTTGTTGTCATTCTGTCGTCACAATGTTGTCACGTTGTTGTGACTTTGTTGTCACGTTGTTGTCAAGTTGTCGCTTTGTACCATTTGTATCCATCTATCATGTTCTGTACCTTTGTGCTACATCAAGCTCGATCATGATACTAGTGCGGTATAGGTAGTATAGCCCTCCTTGTGCCGCAAGCAATGATCTCAAGCTCAATTTGGGATTGGTGAAATTGGTGAAACTCGGACAGGCCACAGATGCTGCTAAGCTGCCGTCCATTGCTCAGGGCGGAGAAATGGGCGGAGAAATGGAGATCGAACTACGGCGACAGCGATGTTTTCGACTCATTCTGGAGTAATCATGACTACGGCGACTTGTAACATCTTGTAATCTTCTTTGACGGTGCAACAGGACAAAAGGGCACAACCAGTTCTCCATGGGAAATTGGTACGCAGCTTTTTTGGGGTTTGGCCTACTTGACTGGCCGGAGGGCTCCACTCATGTCGCTCTCAAGAGAATTGTACGAACAAAGAACAAAGAAAAACCTAAAAAAAATGTAGTGTGGTCTCAAAAAATGTGGTACAACATGGCGCATTGTACTGCCCGATCCCATCCGATCCCATCCGATCCCATCGGATCCTTAGCTTTTAGGGCTTTTTTAGCATGCTTTTTTAGCATGCTGCAGATGCAGGACTGCATCCTTTTGCCATTCCCTGGTGGTGCCGAGTGAGCCAGAGATCGCTAGAGCCTGAGCGATGCATCTTGATGCCATTTGATGCCAATGATTTGGAATGTTCTCTTGAGCTGAGACTGAAACATATTGAAACATATTGAAACACCTGACAAAACGGAAAACGGTAGGGATGTGTTTTATTGTAACTGTAAGGTACCTGAGTTTCATACACTTTAAATGTAGGGGAGAGTCGAAGTCACTTGGAGCAAAAGAGACCACATTTTCTACTTGAGAATCTGCAAAGAAAATCCACACTTTCAACTCCCGCCTGGTGCTCCAAGCAGTTTCACCGTTCTTCGTTTTTGTGTGTGTGAAACTGTGGTGAACCGGTGAACCGGTGAACCTGCTCTTTCTTCATGTTTCTTCCGCATGCATCCTCGTCCTCGTCCTGTCAGATCCTATCATTCTGTTCTTTTGCCCTCAGGCCAATTGTATCGAACCAGTTTTTTGTAGGAACCTGGTCATGAAAACGACAAGAGACTGGAAACCTCGCAACATTTCTGCCACTCTTTTTGGATTTCGATCCACAATGGACTGGAAACCTCGGAAACCTCCAAAAGACCTCCAAAAGAATGCGGCTCTTCGAACATCTTCTGTCGCGTCAAATTTCTGTCCCCACTGTGACCGGTTTCATCCGATTTCCCTCGCCCTACGGCAAGAATTCTGCCCGGTCCGGCTCAAAAATTAAACACAAAGAAAGAACATTCTGTTGACTTCTGTCAAAACTGGATCATCCTATTTTTTAGTTGGCATTGTTTTGTCCTTTGATGATACTGATATCTACTGCAAGCTCCATGAAGTCCGGCTTCTCTGAGAGATCTGGGGAGCTCCACTTGTGACCCAAAACTCTTTCAGATGCCACGGGAATCCCGAACCCAAGACCTACTTTTGTACCAAAATTGGCCCCTTACATTTTTTTTTTTTGTAAGACTTGCGTCCAAGTTTTGGCCTTGATCCCATGACGTTTGTCCACCCTAATTACGTACCCAAAGCTGGGAACCAACCCACTGTATTCTAACTGTATTCAATATTATTCAATATTATTATATTATTCACTAAAATGGAGGTATCTAATTGTAGTAACATGTAGTAACTGCTTCTCATCCCCCCTTGCTCGCCTCTGATCTCTATGCAGTCTATACATTTTGTTTGCATTTGTGTTGGTCCCTGTTCTGGTCATGTGCAGATAACTGTCCGATGATGGACAGTTATCCCCTGAAAGCTAGCATCACCTAGCTGAAGTTGCTCTTGCTTCAGCAAGGAATAGGGGGCTCTTGCTTCAGCAAGGAATAGGGGGCTGAAATCATGTATCGCGTGAAACTTTCACATAAGGGGGCGGGGTTCTATTCTCCTGTTCTTTTCCTCAGAGAATGGAACTTTCATCACCGCCTTGACCAGTGGAATCTGATGAGAGATGAAAAGCCTGGTGAGATTTTGAGAAGTTCTGGAAGTTTACGAATTTTCTGAGGACATTCTGGACGCCGACGTTTTCAAAAACGTAGTGTTGAGACGTGGACGAAGTGTTGACGAAGTGTTGACTGCGACATTTTGTGTTTGAAGTGTTGATTTTGTTACGTTCGAAGCACCGCCTCGAGGTGCCCACTGCGGATCTCTTTGAGCATTGGATCGCTGAACGCCGGCTGCGCGAGTACTGCCACGACAAGGACGGCGACGTGATGCGACGTGATGCGACGTGATGCGACGCGCACGTGTCAGATGTCACGTGGAC
>Ga0126342_10021950_pt1 | contig 10592 bp, 8 predicted proteins | sample Cyp1metagenome_FD_92528 | JGI IMG/M metagenome (GOLD analysis project Ga0126342, IMG submission 92528) | Coral microbial communities from Lord Howe Island, Old Settlement Bay, Australia - Cyphastrea 1 metagenome | ecosystem: Host-associated > Invertebrates > Cnidaria > Coral ...
GGCTCATGGGGGGTACCCTTTGGGAGCTATCCAAACTGATGATTTTTATAAAGATTTTAATTAGAAATCGATCATTTGGGGAATAGTCATTTTTTGAATTTTTCAATGATCAACTTAAACCTTGAGTATAACAATGATGATTAAAAAAAAGGTAAAAACAAATTGGAAATAAATAGAATTGGAAATAAAAATTGTTGGATAAAAAAAAAGATTTCAGCACTGGGGGTTTATTAATCCTGGGGGACCACCTTTTTTTAAATTACAATAAAACAATTGGGCAGAGGGGGTTGATTAATACCGCGGGGATTATTAATCCTAACTTGACATTAACCAGATTGTATGTATATATATATATATATATTTATGTTTTCTATTAAATGCGGAGCCAAGGAGCTACTGATAGTATTTCGGGTTTCCCAACTACATGATAGTTGGTTTTGACGTTGCTTGTGTGATGAATTCACCCCCTGAAGTAGAGCATGTCACCAGTCACCAGCAGGCCAGCAATTGATCACGTTTGCTCTGAGGGATCAGGCACGTCCCCCAAATCAAGAAATTCAAGCCCAAGGTTCTTAAACTGGTTGGTGGTTTGGCACATTTATTTTTCCATATATTGGGAATGTCATCATGCCATTTGACTTTCATATTTTTCAGAGGGGTAGGTATACCACCAACCAGATCATAATCCATACACTTGTACACCCACCACCGGACGAAAGCCGACGAAGTTCATCCAGGGGATCCAGGGGCCAAGACTAGTCGCAATGGGACGATGTTTTTGATGACCATATCGTTGTGTTCAAACGCGATGCTGGCGTTGGATGATGTTGGATGTGCCACATTCTACGCAAAAAACACTGGTTGGTGGTGTGGAACCATGGAATTTTGGAATGGATGATGACTTTCCCATCATATTGGGAATGGAACATCATCCCAACTGATGAATATATTTTTCAGAGGGGTAGGTCAACCACCAAGCAGATCTGCAATTGGATTTGCAATGGCACTTTTTAATATTGGCTTTGGCTGGTGGGTCATGGGGCAATGGACCTAGTTTGGTGAACTTTACGTGAAGCAACCCCCGAAGATAGGTGGATGGACACTTCGCGATGTGTCGTTTTGTTTTTTGCTTCCCTGAAAAACCACGCGGGTGACAGTAATGTTATTATGTTGTGTGGTGATATCTCGAACAGGTCCACCAGGTCCACCAACTCAGCGAATCACCTCCCGAGGCCATTATGCCTGGGGATGCTACTTGATTCCTGCCATGCTCTTTGAGGGGCCTGAAGTTAGGCGCGGGACCGCGGGAACTTCTCCCTTCAAAGCCGGTTGCCATGGGAAACTCTTCCTAACCTTTGAAAAAAGCGGGAACATCATTGCTGCAGTTCGGTCTAAGTGGGACTCTTAACAAGGGTTCAATTATGTTTAACCATGAAATTGGGGTTCACCGGGTTCACCAACACAATTCGGATGCTTCCACTTGAATTTCTGCGACCTCTCTGTAAATAACGAGTGAGGGGAACAGACCCCAAGTTCGCTTGTTTTCGATACGTGAAGTAATTGTGATAATTCAGTCAGTCAGATTATGAGTTGGGCAGTTTGAAGATTATGTCCATTGGATTCTTGTAGCGAAGAGGTCTGTTTGTTTTGATATCCTGATGGAATTATCATTTCGGAATTGCTAGGTTGGTGAACATAGCTTCAATTTCATTGTTGGGTTTTTGATACATGTATTCATGAGGGTTGCCAACGTTCACATCACTGGGGGGCCCGCACCACCAGACGTACCAGATTCAAGGGTATTATAGGCAAAACATGGGTCCAAATGGCAATGTTGTAGTATGTTTCAATGAGACACTGATGACTAACCATCATCATTTTGCTCTAGGTAGCCTCTGAAATCAGACATTTTCAGACTAACCCATTCAACTGACATTAGTAACCCATGTCCACTAGTTTTTTCTGGTTGGTGGTTTGGAACAGTTTTTATTTTTCCATATCTTGGGAATAATTATCATCCCAACTGACGAATTCCATCATTTTTCAGAGGAGTAGGTAGAAACCACCAACCAGCCATAATTAATTAACCAATGATTAACAATCATTAACCACTATTAACCACTATTAACCACTACTAATCACCTTTTTCCTATGGTTTTCCTGTGGTTTTCCTACGGTTTTCCCATTCAAACCTCCATAATTTCCCATTGATCCCACTGTCAGATCAATGGTGATGGATCCCAGAGCGACCCTTGGCAGGCGGAAAGATGGGGAGAACTCATGGAAAATAATGGGCAATTTATGAATATTAATGGGTATAATTGATTAATAATAGATGATCTATGATATAATTAATGGAATAATATACGAATATAGAGCCAATAATTGGATAATTAATAGTAGATGATCATAGATGATCATAGATGATCATCTGGGGAAATTGTAACGACCGAACCCTGCGACCTAAACCTGGAATCATGGTTAATAAGGGAAATCATCCCCAAATGGCCGCAAGATTCAGCTTAGTGAAATATTAAAATTTACCCAGATCAATGGATTGGTTTAAGGGAAAATTTACAGATTTTACAGGAACCCCCCTTTGGGAAAATCGATATGCTTTCCTGTAATTTTTCCCTTCAATCAATCCAATGACAGAAATCAAAAATTGGTAGAATATGATTGGAACATTGGAAATAACTTATAATTTCCAATAATATGTAATAACAATCATTGGAAAATTGGAACATTGGAAGATAATTGGAAATATCATATAATTCTCACGGAAATATGTCCAAGTGGCACAATTGGAAAATTGGAAATATCATCTTCGTTTTCATGGGGATATTCAAAACTGGAAATATCATGGAGGTATAATATGGTAGAACGATGTATCATGGGCATTTTTCTTGTTATTTAATGGGGATATACTGGTAGAAGCTAACTTTATATGAACTCTCCGGTGGGGTTTTGGAGTTGAAGCTGTTCCTAATGGTATGGATAAGCCATCCATACAAGATGATGGAAATCAATATTTGATGCGGAAATTCAATGACCACCAAGAGGATTCCCAATGTGGAAGCTTGCCAACACTAGTTTTGGAATATATTATGTTTGGATTGGTGTTTGTTGGGAGGTGGGAGTGGGAGGAGAACAGCACAGTACATGTTAAAATCTTGAGTTACCCTCTGGTACTTTAACATAGCTATTGAAAATACATGACCATACCCCATAGAAATAGTTGATTTATCCAGCAAAAAAAGTGTCTCCTATAGTTTTTCTATAGTTTTTTTGTAAACGTGTACCATTTCGGGTAAATCCTATGGGGTTGAACATGGACCAAAACGGCTCGCAGAGTTGTCGTGGATGCTCCAAGATTTGCTTTCAATCATCGATCCGTAAATCATCCATATAATTCTTCTTACGGGACAAGGTGTAAATAGTTTCAAACTCCTTGCTAATCACTTAAACATCAATTATGTTCGACTTGTGGACCTGTGGGTGTATTTTCTGGTTTTTAAATACCCAAATATGACATAGCAGCAGAACCCGAAGGAAACAATTCTCATCACTCCAACCGACCATTTGGCTGCAAACTGGCCCCATGGATTGTGCACTGATGCGTTCAGATATCAATTGAGTTGCAAGCCCACACTACTTTGAGTTTAAGTATGTGTTTTTTTTGTTTCATAGAATTGGATGATGGGAAAATTTAAAGGAAGGCCCTGTATTTGATGGTAAAAACCATGGTTTCCAGTAGATTTTCCCTTAAACCAACCCAATAATTGTTGTACTCCATGATGATTACATCTGTGCATATGTCCATCATTGTAATTGGGAGACTCGATGGATCTCTGCTCTAATTGTATATGTTAACTTAACCAGCTAGTAGTCTATCCTCACTATCCGTGGCAGCTACAGTGTCATATGAATCATAGCTTGCTTTTATTCCCATGACATTCCAATACAGTAATATGTCCATGACGAATCTTGGCTACATCTCTATAAAATGTTTGGCCCTGTGCCCCATGCTTAAAGGTTTATTCCATTATTCTCACCATATTGAGACATGTCAGTATCATTGCATGTTTCCTCGGCAATATATAGCCTCCATGATATTCCCAAAACATTCCCATGATATGTCCATTGTTGTTGATTAACTTTCTATTTGCCTGGTCACCCCCCATGTTCGTTGCTTGGAACACATCTTTCCCTCAAAATCCTAGCTTCTATACCCCATCCCATTCGATCACCAGCCCCAATTCCCAGCTCGTCCTCTCCCCACCAGAAAAAAGGTCCCAGCGGCCTGAGGTACCCTCAGGTGATGTCAACATATCACCGCCAGATGTTTCACAGTTTGCCTATGCGTATGCCGGCAGCGGCCTCGGGGCCGGGCGCGGATCCCATGCGCACGCGCATGCCGCCGGTGGAAGCAGGCGACGCTGGTGGCGCCAAAGTCGTGGGGTGTTTTTTGGGTATGTGCGAAAAAAACCCAAAACATGTGATTGACTTGAACATGGATGATGTGATTTTGATATTTTGGCAAATTGTTAAATTCCGATGATATTTTTGTATTTTCGCTTATTTTACACCCAGAACATGATGGTGGAGACAAATTCAATTCTAAGATATTTTAGCGAGACTATGGAGACAAATCATCGCCTGGAACCGTCCAAAGATGTGGATTGTCGGAGGCTTTCCATACGCTGGTGAATATGTGGCCATTCAGCACAGTTGACACATTTTTTGACACTTTTCCAGTGGGCACGTCCAGTAAATGCAGCTTGACATCATAGCACGCAACGGGCAAGTGCGTTGCTAAGGTGAAGTGTTGTTGGCAATTTGGAGACCCCAGGTCTCATTCTACATGTGGGGGGCAAAAATGTGTTGGAGACATCCGTCGTCCTCCGGTCGTCCAACATGGCGATCACTGGGAAATCACCCTTAAATTTGACATGTGGAGGTTATAACGACCGAACACGGCGACCGAAACCTGGAAATCATTGTTTATTTTAAAGGAATCATCCCAAAATGGCCGAACTAACTTTTCAGGTGAGTGAAGTATTATAATTTTGCCAGATAAATGGAGGAGTTTCCATTGCCCTGTTTGATTCCTGGAGGGTACTGTAATTACCAAAAATTCGCCGCACTAAGGACTTTTTTTGAGGATTAAATGCCTGCAAAGATGATATTTTTAAGACCCAGAACAAGTACAGTTCACGTTGTTTGGATGAATTTCCGAATATATTTCTGAATGGTTCCCCAGATCATCCCATTGGTATATCCTTAGCACATCTTTAAAAAATCCTCCCAAAACCTCTGATTTCAGAGATTCTGCAAACTGTTCCAATGGTATTGTGTTTTCCCCAATTTGATCTTGGGACGATGTTTTCTACTTTACAATACTATTTCGCTACGTAATGTGCAATACTACAAGTATACCTATAGTGTATATATATATATATATATAGTTGTGCAATATCCTAGTCCTAATGGGGCTCTATCTCATTGTACTGGTAGTCTTGAACAAGTATCAAAGCCTCAACCATCTGAAATGTTGACTTAAACCAATGAGTAACCTTTCCCGCCAGACCACAAACTGAAAGTCTGAAAGCCTCGGGGAAACGATGGGGCATTGCTTCAATATATGCAGTAATACTTTGAATGAGCGTTTCCTTCAAAGAAAGTCCGTGAATGGAAGCAGTATACTCTTTTGAATTAGTGCTGTATTCTTAAACAAGTGTAGCAGCGTGGCATCACTTTTTGCAATATATTCCATTAAGATCCATCAACAGGAGTGACATGTTTCCGGAGAATAGTGTATAATAATATTTCTTTGACAACATAACACTGTTTAAACTACGGTCCTTCACTAGATGCAGTATTACTTTGAAAGAGCCTTTCAAGGTGCAGTATTCCTTGGGAAAGGACGAAACATGGTGGAGCATTCCTCTGAAAGAGCGCAGCACTACTTTAATATGTTTTTGTTCAACGGATGCATTACTCTCTTGAAATAATGTAGTACTAAGTACACAGTAAATTCGTTCGACAATGCTGTATCATGAACACTATGTTCTTCCAGAGGGCGTAGCACTAACACACAGGGCAATACCCTCTAAGGATTTTAAAGGGAGTGAAACAGTTCTTGAAAAGAGCACCGTATTCCTTAAGGCAGTGTACCGTCACTATTTAAATTCAAAGTAGAAATCGTCAACAAACGCAGCAATACTTTTAAAGAGGCCTTCAAAATGTGCAGTATTCCTATAGAAAAGGGTGCCACCTTTGGAAAGATGACAGTACTACTTGAGAGTAAAATGTTCAAATGCATGCAGCACTCTCCTGAAAGAGTATGGATTCCTGCTTGCCTAAATGCTTCTTTCTCAGAGGGTCATGATCCAATTAATCTTAATTAACCCCAAGTCAGGCCAAGTAAATACATTTTAAATCTAATTCAACCCAATAAGATCGTATTAAATCATACAATCTAAGCAAATTATAACGACCTCGCTGCAACCTCACTTGAATCATGGTTAATAAGAGGAATTATTCCAACATGGCCGAACTTTTCAGGCTAGTGAATTGTTACTTGCGATACAATGAAAAACCATATTCAATCCATATTCAACCGCATGAAATCATATTAAGTCAAATTCAAGCCACTTAAGATCCACTGGCCATCCCTCACTCCTCAGCTTTTCGCCAGGTTGGGGCGATCAGGTGGCCTCCATGATCCCTATGGGTTGGCCTGGCTGGCCGGACGTGCCTGGGACGTGCCGCAGATTTTGGGAAGCGGATTAGCCGACAAAAAGGGCTGCTTCACCAAGAAACATGATGTTTTTTTTGGATTTCACAGGGATTTCCTGGGAAATCATAGCGATTTCGTGGGATTTCATGGGGATTTTCTAGGGAGTTCATGGTGATTTTTTTCGGGATTTCACGTAAGTTGATGGGATATATCACTAACAATGCTAGGGATATTCAAGTATCCTATTGTTGGATATTGTTGGTGCTATCCCTCTTATTGGTGGTTACTTCAGTTTATATCACCAATGTATACTGGATCCATGGAAGTGGCCAAATCGTATATCTAGAAAGGGTATACTTCAATGAATAGATGGTAAACAACTAGATCCCAAGTTTGGATTTAAGCATGTGTCTTGCATACCTGCAACCCAAATGGCCCTTGTTTGATTTGAAGATTAGGACCCGTAAAATGGAGGTTTGCCATCCGCAGAGGGGCCAATTGTGTTCCAAGTGTTTACATATATATATATATATTATGTGTGTAGTATGATCATAGTAAATCATATTATATATATATATATTTTTATTATTATGTTGTTATCTTGATATCGTATTACATCATATTGCCATTTTGTGTGGCATTGCGTTAAATACATAAAACATACGTTGTGTTTGTGTATATTGAATAGTATGTACTGTAAATGATTGCCCGCAATTCTGATGACATTGAATTACATGATGTAACATAGTTTTTAATATTGTATTATACTATATGTTTTTGTTTCTTTCAAACGTATATTCCATCTGCATATGCATATATCATATATATATATATATGTAGGTCTATAGATGTATATCCATGAAAACATACATTCATATACATGTATTATACACGCATAGTTCTATGTACATGTACACATTTGTTTAGGTTGCAGAACCCATACACACACATATAATATATATATATATAGAGATGTGTGTTTTTGTTCGTCCAAATGGGAAATAGCTGAAATGTTTCATGGTTGCAAACACACCAAAAGTGATGCTTTTGGCATCCAAAGTTGGCTGTAAGCAACGTATGTTGGTGGACACAGTCAATGCAGTTGCTGTAGCTGGTGGAAGGATCGTTTCAAGAATTGCTGTACCTTTTCCAGGCACAAACCATCGTACGGGAGTATGAATATGTATGGCCTAATAAACCATCCCCAATGATCAAACAAATCTCTAAGTAGCACATTCATGGCTAATAGTCAAGCACCCGCGATGATTCGCGTTTGAAACGGGTTTAAAAAAACAACAAAATTGAAGGTTTTCCACATGGTATGATTGTGTAAGGATAATTTATATATTTCAACCTCCAAAATACACGTCCAAGATTGAACGGTTGCAACCTGATTCACCATTGCTAATGGCTATCGCTATGCTTCATGGGTGAATGCTTATCACATTCGTACGAGATGTTCTCCCGCCCGTTCAGTTGGATTTGGAGCACCGTGGCCACCCGTTGCCAGGTCCAAGCTTACATGCCCTTTGCCGGTGGATACCAGGCCCCCGCGCTGCCAGTGCTGGGTTTAATGGAGGAGTTTCGGGGCTGGATGGTTAAATGATTAAAATAACATAAAATAACATAAAACAAACACCAAACAGTGGTGGTGGTTTACAGTAAGTGTCTTAAATGATCTAAAATGACAATATATTAATTATTGGGTACATCATGGGTACACAAGCAATGATGACCTGGTTGCTGTTTTCAAGGTATTTTTGCAACAGTGTAACCTAGAAATGTGATCCCAATTGACTCGTGCAGATGGGTGGCCCAGCCGCCAACTAAGAATATCCTTCACATTGACATTCGGACACAGGCATGAACCAGTGAAGTACATGATATTCCACGGTTCCCAGGTATGAGTGCCGGGCAATAGTTGCATGCAGTCATTGCAGTTTGCATGCTGGTTGATTGTTGCACCTTAGGCTGTGCTTGAGATGTGTCTTTACCAAGTGGCCAATAGTCACCGACGGGGGATCATGTTCGGGATGGGTGGCAGGACAGCGATGCTTTTTCAGAAGGGTTCATTTTTTTTCGGTGATTTAAGTCCTGGGCACGTAACATTTCTTGAGCAGGTACCTGACCCTCCAAATAATACATAATGATATCATCAACACAAGGTCGAAAGTTTAATTTTTCTTTTGGCGATAGATAGATTGTCCAAGAGATACTTCGCCAGAAGGAAACCACTTGGATTTTGATATTGAATTGAGTCGGGGAGAAATGATCTTCACCATCCCTGCTGGTTATTTGATGCATATACAGATCTTCTTACAACTGGTTTGTTCGTGCAAAAGGATTCCTGTTAGCACCTTTGTGAAACCAATGGTGGTGTTCCCAAGCCCATTTCCTTTTTTTGCTAAACGAACACATCATTTGCTGTATTTCCACTACTATCCTTCTTATTTATCCTTATTTGTCCATCATTGTCTCCATGTGCATGCGGTTTGGTTTAAAAATAGGCGAGAGAAATATCCCATGGTCAAGCATCACTTCTTCCATTGACATTGCCATTGGGGGTTGTCCAATTTTAATTCACTCCCACTATGATCATTTATTATCCATTGTTGATCATCTTCGGTGGCAAATTCTGCAAAAAAACAATATCTATATATATAATGAAATGAAAGATTTGTACAACAATCAAATCCTCTGAAACCATTTGCATCCATATAAAACCATTTTGTATATATACACACATATATGTATATATATCTATATATATTTGATATACGAAACCACCATATTCACCGATGATTCATAGATTAATCCTCAACTCCAAGAACTTCCGCTAGTTCCAGGTCGATGCTTTGGCCTCCTCGTCACAAGAACAGCCTCACGACGCTTGGCGGTGACTTTTGGATCTATATGGTTATTTTTAAGTACAGTACGATATGATTGCAGTATGGGATGCGTATAATATCTATCTATATATATATATATGAGCAACTCGTTTATTCATTTATCTTTTTATTCATGTGTATGTATGCATTTTTACATATATGTAATTATACATATGTATACATATATGTCCGTATATGAAAAAAACAATAAATATGATATTTGTTTTAATCTCACGTCGATGTTGAATGTATACACAGGAGAATCATCCCACATGTTCGTATCTCAGCTATTTTCTGGTTTGTGAATGATTTTAATGCTGCCAAATGGGATAGATAAGTATGTGCATACATATATATATATATACATATAATGTTATTTTGTGTGTACATGTAAATTGTGTTTTCAAATGAAAATAAACAGAGTTTATGGGACAATGAATGTTTGGATGAATTTGATCACAACCGGACCCAGCGACGTCACGAATGATGCTGTATATACAGGTAACTCTCCCAAAATAAGGTTGTTTCAGGGGGATTATTACAGTTTGCCTGGCATGCGGTTTGCTGGGCACTTGGAGAATAATCCCACGCACTGTAGCTGGCTGATAAATGTTAATAACACCGATTAGTAAGTGGCAGATCCACGGGTTCCCCACCTGCCAGGTGAGGGTCTCAAAATTCCAACACAGCATCCCGTAGCCGCACACCGTGGCATTAGTTTCACTTCAACCCTGCGGGATATATACCAAAAAGGTGTGCCGGAAAAAGAACATGTGAGAATATGCGTTAGATAGAACGTCAGGGTATATGTCAGATAAAATGTCAAATAGAATGCCAGCATATGAGTGACGATCAAAACCCCCGCAGAGGAGTTTTATACAAACGTATGAATGGAGTATGTTGTTGTAAATTTGTAGTCCGTTTTGCCTGGGAGGCGCAAGAAAGCGCAAGGGCGGGCGCAA
>Ga0126342_10021951_pt1 | contig 10592 bp, 9 predicted proteins | sample Cyp1metagenome_FD_92528 | JGI IMG/M metagenome (GOLD analysis project Ga0126342, IMG submission 92528) | Coral microbial communities from Lord Howe Island, Old Settlement Bay, Australia - Cyphastrea 1 metagenome | ecosystem: Host-associated > Invertebrates > Cnidaria > Coral ...
GCAATTACTGAGGTATGGATCATGGGTATGGATCATAGGTATGGATCATGTCCTCTAAAGGGGTATGGATCATGGGTATGGATCATGGGGTATGGATCGCATGTGGTCCCGGGGTATGGATCGTAACCTTACATTTTGAGCTGCAGCCATATATTACAGCCTCAGTTCTATCGGTTGAGTACATGTTTCCATCACCGTAGCCACCCCGAGTTCCAAGCTGTTGCGCTAGGGCTTTCCTCAGCGCTGGCGTCATCATGGACCCGGGTGGACATAGTTATGTTAGTTGGTGGTATACCCTCTGGTAAACAAACATAACTATTCGAAAATTGCCATTTATAGTGATTTACCCATTAGAAATGGTGATTTTCCATAGTTATGTTAGTTTACCAGAGGGTACCTACCCCTCTGAGAAATATGAGTTCGTCACTTGGGATGATGAAATTCCCAACTGAATGGAAAGTCACAAAATTCATGTTCCAAACCACCAACCAGCCAGTTTAGTATTCAAACCTCTGGTGACTTGGGCATCCATAAGAACCCCCCAGGCATAGTTAAAAAAAACATAAAAAAACTAAAAAACTAAAAATATGATCCTGGCGAAATTAGATTCCATCTCCACCGTGGTACATTTGCCAGTGAGCTGCAGTAGATACCAATACGAGATCCACAAATGGTTTTTCATGGTTTCTCGGCCCCGCAAGAATCATCAAAACATTTGTTTGGGGGGGGGGGCGGTCCATGCTTGTGTCATATCCAACTAGAAATGGATCGAGCAGTACACCTCTGAGCTTGCTGCTGGGTGTGGTGGTTCATCAAATCCTGCAATGGTGGGATGGATGCATTCGATCCGTCGCAAGATCCGTAATATGCAGTCAACACATGAACCAATTTATGGGTTAATTAACGGTTGAAGTCAAAAAGGGAGCCGATTTCGGAACAATATATTATATATAATCGACAGTGTTGATAGATCCAAATTATTTTCACCATGGTAGAAGTGCATTGCAAGGTAAATGATTTGGATTCCCTCCGGATAAAACATGATATCTGATAAAACGCACAAGATGGTGATCTGATCCTGTTATCCATCCTGTTGGTGAATGTGCGCAACTTTTTTCCGACAGCACGAGAACTGATGTCATGGCATCACCAAAAAGCACTAGAAACGTAGTTGCTGACTCGCACATAGTTTCCGCATCGGCTTTGGATTACCAATTCTGGGGATCTATCAACTATCATCAACTATCCTTTACCTTACGTTGGCTCGGTTTCAGCTCTGCCAATCATTTGGTCTTTATGTTGGATCATTTCTTCGTCTGGATATAGAATTTGCAAACTCACTGCACACATATTTACGAACAGAAGCAAACCATTTGATGGTATCATGGTATCATTGTAATATTCAAAATCATCCACGCAGCTTGGTCTGCCATTTTTGTTGGTCTCTGGAATTTTGCCAGCATCCATTTGATCCTGGGTTGTGAAAAAATAGCAAACAATTTTCGCAACTAAACCCATTGTATCGCAACTACTAAGATATAATAACCCACTGGCAACCATTCCGCAACTGGCAGTATGGCTATCTAAAAATAAGGCACCCTAAAATCTTACTGTGTATGATGGTTTTCCTCATAAACTAGACATTTTTGCGCAACCGCCCCGATTTTGGACCCCCCGATTTTGAGTCAATTCCTGGAACGCCAAAGTGGTTCGTTTTTTAGGCAACTTTTTGGAAAGTGGCAAGTTTCAATGCCACCTTCAGGAAAACAACAAAACAAATGTCTGTCAACTTCTCCAAAGTGTCAAAGTGTGCAAATCTAGATTTCAAAAGTGGCTCAAATATGAGTTAAAGTAGCGCAAAAATCTGTAAAGTGGCGCAAAAACAACACGTCGTACAAATACAGAATGTATGGATGAAACAGGAAACTTTGCAATTCCACAAAGTGGCCCCAGAAATGGTACACAATGGCGCAATTCCCTACAAAAATAGGCACCTGGATTTCCTGGAATCCCAAATATCAATATATAAATATTATATTGATTGGATACATGATACATGTCCCATCATAATTTGTGTTATAGACATAGATTATATCCCACTTAGCAACTTTCATCAATGTTCCACTTACTGTATCAATATTGGGCCATTTTATTGATCCAAAAGCGTATGCCCAGAAAGCGTTTGCTTTTCCAATTTTCTGATTCTTCTCATCTCTTATTTTCGCTGGTTGAAAACGGACAATATATATATATAAAAAATAAATTCCATCAACTATCCCCATGAACTGGTTGGCTATCCTCGGTTTTTGCTGGTAATATCATGTAATATCTCCATTTATAGGGTTGGTAGGCCACCCCAATTTTTGCTGGTGGAATCTCATTTTTTCAAGAACACTACAATGAATTCCTGCTAAATCCTCAGCCCCATCTCCTGCATGTGCAGCTGGGCTGCAACTCCCTCCAGGGGCTTGGACTCGGCCATATCCTGTGCTAAACGTGAAAAACACTCCCTGGGATGGGTGACTGAAGGTGTGTTCCTAGCTGGTTGGTGGTATACCTACCCCTCTGAAAAATATGAGTTGGGATTATTATTCCCAATTGAATGGAAAATTAAAATTCATGTTCCAAACCACCAACCTGCTAGATCATTTGTGGAAAAAACCATGGAACTTCTCTGGCAATCTTCAAAACCACCGCCTCCACGCCCAGTGGGTCCCCTGCGATCTCTTGTGCCTGCCGCCATCCCATTGAAGCAATCTGAATGTGGAAAATGATTCTAAACAATGGGGAACATGATCTGAATGGTCATTGATAAATCAATGTTTACCAGTATACCATGGAAACATGTTGCTATTCAATTGATACTCCATTTTGTTTACCATGGGGTTGATTATCAATGGTAAATGATTGATGTTGAAGAACATTGATCTGAATGTGGAAAATGGACCCATAAATTATGGCCAGCAGAATTGGTAACGATCAAAGCGGCTTGACGGGTGCCTGGCTTGAGAACGCTACCTGGACCCAATGGTTTAACTTCACCCATCCAACTGTAGATACAAAACCACAATGAATGCTGGTTGTCCTTTCGAAACAAACCAACTTAGCTGAGCAGTGTTCAAAACCGCCATTTCATTGTGTACACTGGTCAAGAATGGGATTCTCAGTTCATGGATAATGATCATCTCCAGTTACTAGTGGGTAGTATAGCCATCGAACGAATCATCACCTGTAATAATCCCAACCTGGGGTGGTCGCCTGAGGGGTTGGTTCCCCGTTAAACCTCGTGAATTTGACCAACTTATCTGTTGTTTGTGGGCCGCTTCTTGTACCCTGGAGTCATCCCCCATTGTTTAATGGTTGAAACTTAAAAACCCTACAGATGATGATGAAATCCACATTAGCCACCATCTTTGTTGCTTAAACATGCAACAAAACCCTGATCTTTAACTTCATGTTTCACACTCTTTGTGCGTTAAATCAGTTAAATCCCATACAACCACCATATTTTTGCTGGTGATCCATGGTGATCCCATTAAAGAAGTACCATTTTTGTTGCTACCAGGGCTGTCGCCCGCAGAACCTTGGTGCTCTTCGGTGACCTCGGTGTGGCCGTCTTCGTTATCGTCGATGCCAGGGATTCGAAGCCACCTGTCGACATGAATATATAATGAATATATATATAATATCTATATCTAGATATAATTACATATATATGATATATATATATATATATATGTTATTTATTTATATATATATGTTATATATATATGATATATATATGATATATATATATATGATATATATATGTTATATATATATATATCATATATATATATATATATATATGTTATATATATATATATGATATGTATGTATGTATGTATGTAATGTATGTATGTATGTATGTATGTATGTATATTCAAATGTATATTCAAATGTATATTCAAATGTATATTCATGCACACCTACACTTCTGGATCTGTCGGTATGGAATAGTATGATGGGAATATCTCTTCTGCGATATGGAATCGGATTTGATGACCCCCTCTAGAAAACATACAAAAACACTGAGAAAACGTGTCGGAAAACCCGAGAAACATGATCTACAAATTGTGGATCATTTGACATGTATCAATTTACTGGAGTAATATGTCCAGGCTAAATATTGGGCATCCAAGAATCAGCATGTATGAGAAAACTTGGAGAAATGCTGGCACATGTTGAATTGCTAATGGGATATCTATGGATATTTAGTACGCAACCATCTCAACAATCATGGCACAGTAATGACATGCAACACATCAAAATGGGGCTGGCCGCGCCTGTGGCCATACTGAGGATCCCATGTGACTCCTCAGAGTGTCATCCCGGCCCATGAGTCATGAAAAAAAACATTAGTGGTGGTATTACCATGATAATAGTGACATATTGAAATACCATCCAACATATGACTCTTATGACCATGACACATATTAATACATATTAGCTATAAAAGCTAATATGTATGATTCGCTGGTTGGTGTTTATATATGTTTATAGAAAACAACAATGAAAACACGGGATATAATATAAACCAAACACGATTGGCTGGTTGACAGTTATTACAGTAGCTGGGGACGCTAGGTTGAAAATAATGAAGATTCGAAACCAACTACATAATGTAGATAACCATTAATATAACCTACAAGACCAGCTGTTCTGCCACGTGAAGCATCAACCATTTTGTGGGTACCCGGTACCCCAAGACCCCAAGAACTGAATGTTTGGTAGCTAACAAATTCATGATATAACTAAAATAGTGTAGGCACCATCAAGAGTATTGGGGGATCAAGAAAAAGTGCTTCCAGAGCTGCATGACCCGTCCAGTGTCCAGGGTCGTTTCGTTTCGGTCACTTTATGATTGTTTTTTTTTTGGGTATTCACCGTCCAGCTTTGAAAAACCACGGCCTTTTTGACCCGTACCCACTCAAAATGGAGGAAAGCGGCAATGAATTAGTGGACCCCCTGGGTATATATAGGTTAAAATTGCGTACCCCAATAATTAGATGGTTAATACTAAACTATATGGTTAATATTACACCAAACACACATATATTATTAATCCTATATAAATATAATATACATTTCAATCTGTGGTCCCTTGTGGGGCTACATTCATATTACATGCGTTGCGACAGGAACATTAACATGCCCCAGTCTGGCCACCTCTGTGCTCTGAAAACTGCACTTGATGCATCGTCAATCATGAACGTATTTGCTCTCTCACTGTAATACGGAACAAATTATCAGAACAATTCACACATCCTTTTGCAATTAATCACCAGAAATATCCGTAAAGTGCATGGTAACATGGCAGAACAACCCCTTCAGCAGGTCAAGCCACCATCGTGTTGAGCACAGTCGGAACGTGTCGAGGGCTTGGCAGGTCTGGTGATTGATTAAATGTGTGACAGTCATCTGCTCGTTTAATTTCTATCTATCACACCTCCAAATCCTAGTCTATCATATTGCACAACTGTTACTCTCATCCGGATCGGATTTGGGAAAACACCCCATCATTTGCAATATGATAACTGGGGAAATATCATGAAATATCATCATAAAACACCTTCATATGGGGAAGAAAACACCCCATCATGTTCTCCGGCAATCGAAACGCTGGATGGGGCGTACGATCATCGAGCCGCCAGGGGCCCCAATGTCGGAATGCTGAGATGGATGAGGTCAAACCCAAAAATCCACGCATGGTGTGGCAAAAGTTCAACTGTTCAACTCATGACTCATGACCCGAACCCAAATCTGTCATGACTCATGTCAATCCGAACCATTCGGATCCATTGCATCTACCGACCTTGATAGACATCAGGATGCCAATTCTGCACCGCGGTGCCGCGCTTCATGTTCGTGCTTTTTGTTCGGCTTGAAGTCGAAGATTGGCGAGTCAGGCACTCCGCTCGTCAAGGAGCAGTTCTTCTTGAGCCGACTGCTAGCCTTTACATAAATTTTTAATCATTTTCTACTTTGATGGCCATCCCATCTTTAAGTCTAGATCATGGAACATCTGATGACGTATAAATTTTAAAGCCCATGACATTGATCGCGAAATTTATGATGATGACGCATCATTTATGGCATCATTTAGGGTTTCTTGGTCAGTTTTGGGATGGGCCAAGTACACCAGATGATTTTGCCCTGCTTTGGGCACTAACGTCTGCACGGCACCGATGTACGTCGTGACTCACCATTTACCTGAGCCCGCATAGAAGGGTCACAAGGAGCACAAAGGAAGCTGTCTGTGGTTGAAATGACGAAAACAAATCTTCAGGGTGAACTGTTGCAGTATATAACCTCTGACAATCAAGAATAAATGGCTGCAAAATCTCGCATTTGTGGACGATTTCCCCATAAGAGGTGTACGTGTCCACGCATTTTCCATCGTCGTGTTTTGGATTAATGAGGTGACGTGGTAGATTCATTAGGAACGTTCCCACAAATAGCAACAATCTAGTACTGATACTGAACTCCCACAATTCCCAGATCAGCTCAGGGTTTAATTGATCTGGGATGATCTGGGCTTAACATCAGTGAGTATATAATTCAGTATAATTCACCAAATGTAGCTGCAGTTCCAGCTTGGGCACCCGTTCAAGATCCCAAAAGATAAGTTGCCACTATATTGCGAGGACTTTAACTTATATATATATATACAATATATATATATACATATGTATATACTGTTCTATCATTTTGGGGTCGGCTATACCCCAAAATAGATAATCAATACTTATTGAGAACATGCCCAAAATCTGTGGGTTGGTCAATTTGGACCCACGCAGACATCAACATGACAGAGAATTACTTCACAACTGTGTGTGTGTGTGTTTGCTGTTTGCAGAAACCTGAGTTGCAAATTCTACGACGCCCAGCCACAGCACTATTCCACCCCTGACCTACGCAGGTTTAATCTTATCCACATTACCATGATCTCACCGTCCCAGCTTCCACGTTTGACACCCAAATCCTTCACAAATTCATAGAAACTGTCTGAAAATCATCTGAGTTGTTCCACAAAATTCTAGAAAATCATCCACCATCCACCTCCGCAACCATGCAGGGTCACTGCGCCAGGGGTGGGTAGATGAAGCCAGCCCCCAAAAAGGGCTCAGTGGTGCTCTCTGGGCCCACGGGGCTAAAGAGCTCCTATCGAGGAGTTCCTCTGGAAAAACATCACTAATTTTAAATTGACAATATTCCCAAATCTAACAAAACAAATAATTTCACACTATATCAACGGGGAAATTGCTTATGAGTCAGTTTAATGTGGTACCCTGTCTTTCTCACATCAAAATAATTGCTGATTTAGGGATGTTCTTCCCCCGTAAGTAAAAACTCAGAGGTTTTGACCCATCCCCATATAAAGAACCAACCCAACAATAAGCCTCAGCTTTCGAATGGGATACAGTAAATCCCGTGTTTTCTTAGTCAATCCACAATGACTTATCATGAGATCTATGCATGGTATGACCCTCCAAAAAAAGAGAGAATCTCACTGTCACTTAAAAGAAAACATCGCTCAGTGCGAAAAATGGAATACAGCACAAAACTGCAGAATTCCCCATCTCTTGTTGCTTCAACTCAGTCAAACCAACCAAAATATACACTTTTCTAGCGCCACAAAGAACATACATCAACTCAACAGGACATTCACCAAACATCAGCTCCTTGCAGGCAGCCGCGCCGAAGCAGGGCAACACCGCAGCCTCGCCGAAGTCGCCAAAGAGCACGTCCTGTATCGTTGAACGATGCTAGAGGGGGTGAGGGGGGTAGAGCTAGTTTGACAGATCAGAAAACACAGTCAGTGTCACAGTGTGGTCTATAACTCCAATTTCACTATGGCTTATGATACGCAATAAGGTGGTGCTCCTACTCCTTAGCTAAGTTGACGCAAATAACTAGGTGAACTATGATTTAGATGGAATATATCTATAGTATGTGTATATATATATCATCTATATACATATATATATACATATATATATACATATACATATATATATATACATACTCAAGTGGGTTTATAAAACAAGTTACAACTGGGGGATGGGGCCGCATTGTAGGGTGTTTCATAGGTTTAATAGGTTATATATCATATACATATGTCTTTTCGTATATCAGTATCATTCATGACCTATGATAGTCTCTGTTCATCTCTAAGGTTATAAACAAAAATACACTATAATAGTATATCCAACATATGCTACAATAGAACATATATATATATGAATATATATATATATATGAATATATATATATATATGTATATATATATATATATATTCAATATGTTCTACCAAAATAAAAATTACCATCCAACTACGGCAGATATCTCTGCCATGAGCAAAAAAAGGAACATCCCCTGAGCTAATGGGCAGAAGCTAAGTGGCCGATAGCGTTGTTAAATGATTTGAAATGGATGTATAATCTATATAGACTCTACGTGAGGGGGGTGATATCCATCTGCCAAATGCTCTTTCTAGATGTTATTAGCCGTAATGGATGACGAAGAGAATTGAACCGCATAACCAGGAAGTTAAGCTGGGCAAACTGGTTTAAACAACTAGGCTAGCGATGGCTAGCAGATGAGTTTATGGTATCACACCAGCTGACTGGTTCAGGATAGACCAACTTACAAGTTGTGCGCACAGGAATCAAGGAGGGAAGGGGTTGACATACGACTGAAAACTGATGACGGGTGAGGATTCAGATGATAATAATTTACTATTGCCCAATCATGGAGTACAAAATCAACACCAGCAAAACACTACCTTCTGGGGATTTAACTTATAGATAAGGACCATGGCCCATTTATAAATGATTCTCCCCCATTATCAAACCTCGATATGCATGGCAATCCTAAAAAACATACGAGTCTAACAACAAAATGTTGTCAGGCAGCTGTACAACTTTGCGGGTCAAACTTCTTTGAACCACATACGACTGGTTGGAAGGATTGCCCCACTTCTATCGCCTTGAGAAGACGACAAATGAGGGCAAGTGATCCAATTCTGTACTGGTCGTACCTGGATTGCTTCATGAACCTAAAATGGAAGTGAAACCACATCATCCTTACCACCAGTTTTTTTGTTCGGGTTCCACCGATGTCATGTTGATCCGTCTTCAGTTTTGAGAGAATTTATTAGTATATTGTCATGCGTCAACACTTCAAACAATACAACACTTGAAAATGTTCGGGCCAAAGTTCAACCATGTTCAACCATACATACATATGTATATATATATGCATAAATTATATATATACAGGTTTGTCCCAAAATGCAGTATATATATATACAGGTTTGTCCCAAAATGCAGTATATATATGGCAAGGTTTATGTGGAACAGCCATGGCTAATCTTAGATATCTTGCAAGAGAAAAAACTAGATCAATAGTGCATATTCCCATGAATCAATCTGGCAAAAGATTCAAGTACTCGCAAGTACTAAGCTACCCTTCACCGGTTTACCAGTAACATCTTATGATATCGTTCATTACCATCATTCTCGCTGAATTGCATCATAATTCAACCGAATTCGGTCATTTTGGGAGAGCTACCCACAACATGCACCATGTGGATTTGTCTGAAAATAGGCTTCCTGAAAGTCCAATAGTGGTATACTGTATACTCCAATTTTTCAGTCGCACCCATATGTCCCATCAAAAATCACATGTTAAAGAAATCAGCCCGGACAATATTCCATTCTATTCCCATCATATCCCAATATTCAGGGTTAAGTAACTGTACAATCCAGGAAATTCCCATGAATGCCTACTGAATCCCATTCCAAAAGTCACATGTTCACCCGTAGCAACCCATCCTGGGCGATCAAGCCGGTGATGCCCATCATGGCCAGGCGCCCGTTGTTCAGCTCCTGCAACTGCGCCTTGCCGAACCTCGGACGCTAACGAGAATGTCGAGAGTCCATGGTGACGATGGTGATATTTTGGGAATTTGATAGAATTTGATGGAAGTGAATTTTTGGGAATTTGATAGAATATGATGGAAGTGCATTTTTGGTAAATTTGATGGAATTTGATGGAAGTGAATTTTTGGGAATTTGATAGAAATTGATGGAAGTGCATTTTTGGTAAATTTGATGGAATTTGATGGAAGTGAATTTTTGGGAATTTGATAGAAATTGATGGAAGTGCATTTTTGGAAATTTGATGGAATTTGATGGAAGTGAATATTTGGGAATTTGATGGAATTTGATGGAAGTAATTTGTGGGAATTTGATGGAATTTGATGGAAGTGATTTTTTGGGAATTTGATGGAATTTGATGAAAGTGAATCTTTGGGAATTTGATGGACATGATTTTTTGGGAATTTGATGGAAATGATTTTTTGGGAATTTGTTGGAATTTGATGGGCCTTATTTTTTGGGATTTTGATGGAATTTGAAGGAAGTTTTGGGAATTTGCAAGAATTTGATGGAAGTGTTTTTTTGGGCACTTGATGGAATTTGATGGATGTGAATTTTTGGGATTTTTTGGAATTTCATGGAAGTGAATGTTTAAGAATTTGATGGAA
>Ga0126342_10021952_pt1 | contig 10592 bp, 8 predicted proteins | sample Cyp1metagenome_FD_92528 | JGI IMG/M metagenome (GOLD analysis project Ga0126342, IMG submission 92528) | Coral microbial communities from Lord Howe Island, Old Settlement Bay, Australia - Cyphastrea 1 metagenome | ecosystem: Host-associated > Invertebrates > Cnidaria > Coral ...
AAACAGTAATATCCCACGAATTGAAAAATTGTCATGGGTCATAGGCTTTTGGGTTTTGGGATTACATTGATAATGGATTATATGGATAATCGCTATAAATCATGTGATTATGGCCGATTTTTTGGTTTCAAGATCGCAACTTCAAAGAAACAAAAAGTACTATTTGACTATGCTAACACCACCCCAGTAATGGGTATACCCATGCAAGCAAACATGACACGGGGAAATCCCCTTTAAATATTGGATGCTGCACTTGGAAAAAGTCAACAATAAATGGCAGATGTTCATAGATTTTCTATTGCCATGTTTGATTACCGGAGGGTATTGCAAAGTCTGCTGCTTCTTTCGGTTCGGTAAATAGGGCCAATATGGGCCGATGTTGATCATATTTTTCAGCCAGCGTTCTTTTTCCACAAATACGCATAGAGTTTTGTTGTTGTTTTGGGGGCTGCCCGCTCAAAGACTTCGGCGAAGTTCCTGTTTGTGAATCGCTATTTATTCTTGGCTGAAGATATTCCTATGCCACTTTCGATTAACTCTTGGCAGCTGTCGATCACTCAGCACCGTTGCAGTTTCAAAGCCTTTCGACACAAAGGAAGTTGGCTCGCAACACCAGACGGCGCGTGCAAGAAGCAGACGATTTCGACGATTGAGCGGTGGCTGGATCGGCATTGCTGGAATTTTTGTTTTTACTTTTATGTTGGTTTCCGTGAATTCCACCTAGACCGTTCTCACTTATTCCAAGAAAACCCACTGAAACAAACAAAAACGCATACAAACCCTTCTCCACAGTTTTAGTTATTGCCCTCAACAGTACTATAGTGTCTTAGTTCACCTCAAGCGATATTGTTCACCTCAGTCTTCAGTTGTTATTTCACCCCATGACCACAACTGTGATTCTCATAAATCAGCAGAATCCGAAAAAATCACCCGGGATTTCTGTTTCGTCACCATTCAACTGATTTCGTGCATGATATTTCGCTTCCGGCCACAACCATGGTCACCAAGTTGATCCAAGTTGTATGGGTGCTTGGATGTGCACGAACCACTTTCTAATTGGTTAGTAATCCGTATCATTCATTACAATTCCATATATTAAGAATGATGGTTGCAGATAATCATATATGATAAGCTATGAACAATGATTTACAAACTATCCATACATGGTTAAACACGTCTCATTGCCTGTTTTATCACAATGCTATAGTCAGTACCCACTTGAAGGCCATCTTTACAGGGGATGGATGGCCAAATCCTTGCCGTTTTCACCGTAGGTTTTCACTTGGGAGGTGTGGTTGGAAGTCCCATGAAATTATGATGAGATATGATGCAATGAGGATGTTAATTGTAGTTCACCTCTGGTTTTAGAAAAAACCTTTGGTAGTTCAGTAGTTAACCTCTGGCAATTTAGTCGTGAACCTCTTTTTTTCTTCGAATGTTGCGTTGGAACATCAGGGGAGTGTCTCGGGCCCCTGGGCCATGGCTTCCATGGCTTCCATGGCTTCCCGATGACGTGACCATAATGGTGGTTGGATGATGTGTTCCGGAGATTTTGGAAAACAATCCACTAATAATGTTCACATAGATGTAGATGATTCTCCAAAATTATATGTGGATTGTTTTCCAAAATTCACATATCTATGTTCACATATAATTCTCATCTTTCGATGCTTGAACTGATGTTATAAAAGGTTCTCTAGATTTAGATCATAGATGTGTTTGACTTTGGGTACCTCAAAACCCGATAGTTCATCATCTGGTTGGTGGTTTGGATGTTTTCCATTCAGTTGGCAATAATCATGCCAACTGACGAACTCATATTTTTCAGCGGGGTTCAAACCACCAACCAGTCATCATTTTCCCTATGAAACAGCCATATGTTTGGTGCCTTGGGCTATCCCCCATTTCCGGAGAGACCTCCAGGTGCCATGGGAGGCGCCCGAAGCGCCTGCGGCTGAAGTCGCCGAGGCCCCTCTGCGAAACCATGGAACCATGGTGTAACAGGTTTGTTTATGAACCACTTTTAGTTTGTTTATGGACCACTTTCAGTACCACAAGTCTATAACATTCTATAACTCACAATATCGTATCATCGCTGCAATCAATCATGTTAGTAAAGTTGCCGATGTAGAAGTACCTGATGGTATTTGTTAGCAACCTTCAAAACATGTCAATCCACTTTGATGATTGATGTGGTTTATAAACAAGATCTAATTAGAGGAACTGTTAGTAACCTTCAAACCACTTTGATATGATGTAGATGTGTTCAGAACTGTACTGTAACCTGTCAAATAGTGGGTATATCCCCAAATGGTTCATCTGTAAAGGGGAAAGGATAATGATAAACCAAAAACAGTTTCGGGTACCCTTGTTTCAGACACAGCCATATATACAGCTTGCACGCGTTTATAGACCAATTTTTCAGAAATCATCTGTTATCCCAATTTTCACGATCATAGAATTTACATCAACCTGGGCGCAGGTGCAGGTTTTCCTGGCATACATGGCAATCAAATTTCTCAAGTTCGAGGTATTTGGATTGTTATACGGTTTTGATCGTGATACGGTGAGGATGATCCAAATAGAGCTTAACATTTTGGCTACGCGGTCGAAACTATTTCCCAGAGGAAAGCATGGGGGTTGGATTCGGGCATGGTTTTGATGGAAATGCGCGATCTGTAGTAGTTTTGATCAAGAACCACCACAACTAGCAAAAGCGGTGTATTTTGACAACATTACTACGGATTGGAGGATGAAAACATGGAGTTGTACATGAGTTGAATGCAAGGGGACCACCCTGTGTTGGGGCTGCCAGTTTGCAGCGCTCATGCAGCAAACTTTCAACTCTTTCGTTCAGCTTCCATCCGCTAGCGCTGACAAACAGAAGGGCGTGTGTACCTTTCTCAGGGCATTGAAGCTCAAGTTCATCTTGAGGAGTAGTCGCTCAAGAGGCCGGACCTCCACTTGTCGAAACTAAAGCGGACCAGGTTGAATGGGACATAGGTGGAGACGAAGGCGACGAGGAAGCCAGCATTACTTGCAGCAATGGGAACAGGAAGGCTTCATTGCAGTTCATTTACTGTTCTACTGTACATTCTTTCGATTCTTTACCTTGTGAAAGTCATTTATATACAGTATCCCTCTTTGGGGGGTCATGCCGTAGTGATCCTCCACAACCAGTGGGCCGCCACAGGATAGCAATCCCCAACCTTCCAGGTACCTCTGAGAAAGGCAGCCGTTGGGCGACTTTACCAGCCATGGTGAATTCGGGCTGGTTACCCTTAGACAGCAGGAAGTTGAAGGGTTCAACCATCATCAAAGTCTCTATTCTATTCTTTTCGATTTAAATCCATGTATATGACAAACATCACCATTATTTGATATTATATATATATATATATATGTATTATGTAATTATCAATGATATCATATCCCTAATTTAGATGTTAAATGTTAATGGTTAGTTAATTTCGCCACTTTTTCATATCCCTTGGAGATTTGGACTGCGCAGGACGGAAAAGAAGGCGCCAAGGAGGAGCCAAAAGCTCCTGAGGCGTGTCGCAGCAGTCCTGGTTTTGTTGAAGATGATTTTTTTTTCCCCACTTGGAAAAACCCGCTACATTACTTAGGGAATCTAGAACATCTTTTTTTGGGGTGTGTTCCTTAAGAGAATCCCCAGGTTTTTTGCTGTTCGCAAATCCCATGGCGATTCCGTTGATGGATTACAGCCATGGCTACACTGATGCGAACCATGGTGCTGGAATATTTACCTACGAAACTGGGCCATAAAAATAGGTAAATGTAGGTAAATATTCTGCACCATGGAGCATCTGGGATACATAAATGTCTTTCAGTTGCTGTTTTCAGAGATGCTTAGACGCCACATATCCCACTGAAAGCGATTAGTTTGTAGGATGAAATCGACAAACCACCAAAAGGGGAAACCACATCGATTGGTCAATGTAAAGTATATGAACAAGCGTATACCCCGAAATCAGCATATATTTATGGTTGGTGGTTTCAAACATTTTTGTCCATAACATATGGGATAATCCTTCCCATTGAATAATATTTTTCAAGATGGTTAAAACCACCAACCAGATTTGATTTGGGAGAAGAATGAATGATCAACCATGATATTTTTGCGCACCCTATGTTCCGTCAAACCCAACCATCCAATCTGAATGGTGCGTGTCTTATCAGAGAGCAAAAGTCTTGTTTTGTTCTACCCAGATCATGGATCCATGTCACAATTACCAGAAAAGAAAAAACAAACATGACATAATTATACATAATTGAATGATGCAAATAATCTATTGCTAAAGTCACCCCTATGGATTGTACCCTCTGGTTATTTAACATAGCCATGGTATAGATGGCCCATAGAAATAGATGGCTTACCTATTAATAGCATGGTGATTTTCCATGGCGAACTGTTAGTCATAACCAGATGGTATATGATATTGTTTTACCAACAGGGATGTCCAAAGATGATAAGGCCCGTCTACTGGCCTGCCCTGTTGAGTCTCACTACTGGGTACATTTTAACGCCAACCTTCCAGTTGCCGTCATAGGTAACCAGGGCGATTCTACCAGATAGGTGTTGCGTACAACAAAAGTGCCGGATTCCCAAACGGCTTTTTTGTTTTTTACATAGCCCGGAAAATTTGACGCAGGACATCCAAAAATATCCAAAAATGACGTTGCCAAAGGTCAATGGTTGTGAGGGCTGTGGAACTATGGCTCACCATGCATACGCTTGACTGACAAAGATGTTTTCGGAGCGCCATCGCATGCAAGTGCCATGCATTGTCATGAGTATGTCGTGAGTCATTCGTGAGTCATTTGTGAACTAGGCCCCCGATGATCTTGAGTCTTTCAATGTTCTTTCATTGTTCTTTCATATTTTTTTCATTTTTGATACTTTCTGTATGGATTCTGGTGAGGAAGAGAGTGGACTGTAGAGGAGACAGCTTTGACGTTTGTTTCTTGCCACGTCGGCCGGAAGATATCACCGGAGAAGCTTGCCTGCAGATCATCACAGCTTGCTGGGAAGCAGCATACCGAACAAATGACTTCGTGCCACCTCTTTGCCATGCTCAAGACAATCACTTTACACAAGTCCAACTGACTGAGATCTGGTTGGGAATCAGGGATTAAAAGAATGCCTCGCTACCTTTTCTGGACTCTTGCGTGCGGGAACCACGTCTGCCAATCAAGCGTCCCAATACCCTGAACAGTACAAAACTCCTCTTCTCCATGGACTCTGCAAGTCCATGAGCAGCAAAAATAGTGGGAAATGAATTCTGTCATGGTTCCTGGAAACTACGCCGTAATGTTTGGGAATTACGATGGCAACTTTTGGTGATGTGTCCATTAAATTCCATTAGTTTGTTTTTTTACTGGAAAAAACATAAAACAAAACGAACCCAGGTTCCAAGACATCGCACTAATTTAAGTGCACATCTTTGCCTTTGAGCCCCAACGTGGTCCACACATACCAATGAAAATGACGTAGCCCAAAAAATGATTACGATGTCGCTCCTGGAATTACGCCGTAGCATGGAACAAATTGCCTTTTGGCATAAGAGTGCCGCAATTGAATTTCTAGGTATATACCTGTCTCGCAGATAAGTGAAAGAAGAGCGGCAGTTAAATGCAGACACACAAGCAGATTTATTTGGACATAGCGTGTAGCTCAAAACGCAACTGATCAAACGGCATTAATTTTCAGGGAGATGAAAGGCCAATGTGACACAGCTCCGGAACCAAACTTGCTGCCCCGTTTCTTTGTTGGTGGGCGATGGCCTAGGGATGAGTTCCAAAGGACCTTGAAATGCCAAGACGATTGGGCTTGTAACATTTTTCCACGACCAGAATATTCGCAAATGTTCTTTGCAAGATGGGCGCGATCTGTTTTGAATGTTCGCAACATATATAGACCTTTTCAATACAATTGAACAATCAATGGCGTATGGCCATCCACAAGTGAATCCCACTCGTACCCCTTTTTTTGGGGGTTGCAATATTATAGACTCACTAAACATTTTCAGCAAAGCACCTTTGAAATTGCCTTGTACAGGCTAGTGGCCTCGTGGCTTAAGTGCTAGCTGTCTTTTGGATCCAAAAAGGCACCCAATATATCATTTCTGTATATAATCTATGAATAACAACAGCAACAATACTAGAAACTATATATTGAATAAGACAATAGGATCTTATTATTTAAGCATCATGTTCAAATCATTGATCAGTGAATTGTTAAATGTTGTTAATCTATCATCAATATTAGAGTTTTTTAAACTGTGTAAATCATACGCGCTGATAAACTAAACATGAATCGTGCCATTTACCGTAGCTAGTTATCATTAATTTCATGCATGTTCATTTACTATTGTATATGGTGAGTAAATGTTAAATTTATGAAACTGTTATAGCTATGTTTGTACCTATTCTTTTAATTAGTAAAAGATTATCCTTAATTAGTTGTAACTAGTGGTGATTAACGGTTAACTGTTCTAAATTTGGAACTATTATTCAATGAGTGAATTATTTGATAGTTCATTTGTTATAACTACCAGTTGTTTCACCATTTGAATTTATGATAGTTAGTTAGTTTAACTATCATTTGTTAGTAAATTATTATACCACTTAATAGTCAATATGAATGTTCCAAGATCACCTGACCGCAGGGCCGCGAGGCCTCGCACGCCTCACACGCCGCAGGGTTGCAGCCTCCTGAGGCCAGAGGTATAGTGATTGCTGGTACACACCTGACTGTTTCCACATGGGATTGATATAGGATTTTATGTGCGATTTATAGGGATTTAATATGATTTAATGATTTAATAAAAGTTATGGAAAGTTAGTGGAAAAAAACTGATCCGGTGGATGCTGTATCCAAGTTTCAGAGAATCTCCGATACTTTCTGGCTGGTGGTTGCAACTGCGTCTTGTTTGTCAGCCATGGAAATTAAATGGGATGATGATTCCCAATGACGAACTTTTTTTTCAGGGGGTCGAAACCATGAACCTGGTGAGGTCCGAAAAGTAATCTTGGTGAACAAATCGATATTATATATATATATGGCTGTTTTTGTTAATGTAATTGGGGGATAGAATGAAATTACATGATGATAATGGTTCTGGTGAAGTAGCCATCTGAAATAGCCAAACCATCGATAAACCATGGAGAATTTTAGCTACAATCAATCACCTATACATCCCTAGATATACATTTGATTTTGCTTCCATGTTTACAATGTCGGGCCCGTCAGTTCTGATTGTTGGTTCATGAACCCCAGTAACGATAGTTTTAAATATCATAGACCAGTAACTCCAATAACTATGGTTTATGGTAGATATATCATGATATATCTACGTATACTATGCCTTTCTGGTTTATAAACCAACATAAAACATCACTGTGGGAAAAAAACGAAGAACCACAATTTGCCTAACGATTTCCATCAATTTCCCAGGTTCCCTCCATGGCTAGCTGGGTGATTTCCATGGATTTTCCATCAGTTTCCATCAGTTTTCACCAGGTTTCACCGGAAAATCCCCAGGCCAAGAAGCGGCCCGGCTCCGCCGCCTCCGCCGCCTCGGCGCCCACGGCGCCGGCGCCCACGGCGCCCACGGCGGTGGCTCGGCAGATGTGGCCAGAGAGATGATTTATACATCGCCATGATCGTTGTCTAACATATCAATACATATCATGTTGATATTTAATATCAAATATATAAGGAAATATATTTGATATCATATCATATCATATATATATATGTGTGTATATTCCATAATATGTATATATATATATATACATATATACACATGTATGTATGGGCATACCCACAGTTGAGAGGGTTTATAGTAGTGGTTCATCATTTTGGATGGTTCATTATTGTGGATCCTACATGGATGGTGAGTTGCACCCACTTTTATAGAGGGATCATCAACTAGCTATAGGTTGATTTATCGCCTTAATTGCCCTCTGGTAAACTAACAGTTTGCTATTGCAAATGGCCATTTATAGTGGATTTACCCATTAAAAATGGTGATGTTCCAGAGTTACGTTGGTTTACCAGAGGGTAGCTATAGATTCTGAAAGCAACGTAGCTCAACTGAGGCTAGCCGTGCGATGGTTAAGAAATGCAATGTTTGTTAGTCATACCGAGTCATACCCCACAAATTGGGCCCCCTTAAGGGATACATAGATAAGGTGGCTTCCAAGTAGGCTAAATGTGTTTTATAAAGGGCATGTCCAAAGCTAGATGGTTGATTATCAACCAATTTTCCCACCATCGGTAAAGAACTGCTGAGTACTAGTACGCTCGTCTTCCAGTTACCCAGGTAGTTTCTACCAAACCGCAAAGTATCAGCTACAGCCGCAGCAGCTAAACTTATCCAACGGTGACCTGTCACAGGTATCTGGAAGGCTATACCCTCTGGTAAACTAACATAGCTATTGAAAATCACCATTTTTAATTGGAAAATCCACTATAAATGGCCATTTTCAATAGCTATGTTTAAATTACCAGAGGGTAGACAGTTTTAATTCAAGATATGGATCTGTCTGAAAATTGGGTACCCTCAATCCCAATGGAACAGAACATCACGTTCCCCATTAGGCAATTGGGGTGTATGCCGGTGTATGCCTCAATTTCAGACATCCCAGATTCCCTATGTTGTTTGTGATATATCATTATCCCATGAATATTCCTATTATGATCATTATCCTTATCCCAATTGCTCCATTCTGGAATATTTACCAGCATTTACTGAACACTTCAACACAATTCAAATGTTGTACTTAAAGGATAGACAATGATAGACGTAGATATTCCATGCGAGCCCAGAATGCACTTGGAGGATCACCCAAAAAAACTAGTCACCAATACAGCAATGTATGGGTCATCCAGGATCACGAGTTTCCGAGGTTTCGTGGTATCCGAGGCCTTTAATGCCCCACATCCGAGCCCGAAGAAAACACACCGCTAGCCGCTAGTTGGCTCGCTTTCCCATGTTTTTTGCCCCATGTTTCTTGGCCCAGGAAGTTGAAGTCATCGACGACCCAGGCCCCTGGACCGTGTTGTGATCTATGAGATGTTTCGCAATATATAGGACGTTTGAAATAGGGAATTTCACCCATGGTAAATGGTGACAGAAATGGTCAAATTATGTGAAGTCAATAAGGGATTAGACATAAGGGATGTAACCATCTTTGCACTACCTAATTTCTTGGGGATTAGGATCACACTTAATAGGGATACCCATTAACGAAGATGATTGGATGGGATAGGGATGTGTTTCATGGCTAAATCGATGGAACCCAATTACAAGGTGGTGCACAACAGATAACTAAGTTGGCTTAAATTCAAAATAGTTTTAGTTTCTGATTGTTGTAACTATAGCTAGATGGAGTTATAGCCCAACTTGTAGCTTGGGGGTTCCACCATGTAAGATGTAAGGAGGTTATCAATAGTGTATTGTCTCATGTTTTTCAGTAGTCCAATTTTATGATCTACTGTATTTTAGGGCTATGATATTTAGATTTCCCTCATTTTGTGGGCAGAAATAGAGCTCACACCTTCGGTGCATCTCCAACGGTATGGGTATGGTTTTTCCGATGCCTGGCAGCGAGTAGCTCCGGTCTGCTTATGAAACTCATATGCGAACCATGGTGCTGGAATATAAATCCCACCATTTACCTCATTTTTATGTCCCAGTTATGTAGGTAAATACACTATACATGGAGCATATGGGAAAGACAAATCACTCAAATGTACACGAACGTGTTGCAGATGCCAGAAGAATTGAATTCAGTCAGAATCTGGACAAGATGCCGTCATTAATTTGTTTGTAACATGAACAGTGCCTGCACAAGTGGATCGTGCGCGTGCTATGAGGAAGAGCCGTCTCTGCTACAGACTTACATTGTGGTTAAACCCATGCTGCTATTGTGGTTAAACCGTCTCGTGCTATGAGGAAAAACCAGTTGCATGGTGGTTAAACCCATGAGGTTATAACTATGACTGACCATAAGTGGGATTATAATAACTGACTTACAACAGGTATTTCGGGCCATTTTGCTGTGCTGAACGGTGACGCGCAAGCTGCAGGAAGTTCCACTCTGGAAGTGGCCCAAAAACCTGGTTTTCGCTGGTGGTTTCTTTGGCAGCACTGGAGGAAGTGGCTTACCATCGTTACCCTCTGGTAATTTAACATAGCTATTGAAAATTGCCATTTATAGTGGATTTACCCTTTGAAACGTGATTTTCCATAGTTATGTTAGTTTACCAGAGGGTATAATCCAGATATAGTCTTATCTCCCTAAAATATCTGGGTACGGTACGGGTCAAGATTTTCCAGACCTGATTTTTAGTGCCACCACTGATTTTAGTCTATTTTTTAGTATTCACCATCCAACTTGGAATATGCTGAAACTGAGTTTAAACTTTCACAGCAAAATTTTACTTGGAACCGTATTGTTAACTGGACCCGTCACCACCAGTGTCCTATCTTCCCTGGTGAATGGGTCTCGCAATCAGGCGCCCTGAAGGATCTTGGAAATAGTTTTTGGGTCCCTGCTGT
>Ga0126342_10021953_pt1 | contig 10591 bp, 11 predicted proteins | sample Cyp1metagenome_FD_92528 | JGI IMG/M metagenome (GOLD analysis project Ga0126342, IMG submission 92528) | Coral microbial communities from Lord Howe Island, Old Settlement Bay, Australia - Cyphastrea 1 metagenome | ecosystem: Host-associated > Invertebrates > Cnidaria > Coral ...
AGATAGATAGGATTAGATAGATAGATAGATAGATAGATAGATAGATAGATAGATAGATAGATAGATAGATAGATAGATAGATAGATCGAGAGATAGATCGAGAGATAGATCGAGAGATAGATCAATAGATAGATAGATAGATAGATAGATCGAGAGATAGATCGAGAGATAGATCGAGAGATAGATAGATAGATAGATAGATAGATCGAGAGATAGATCGAGAGATAGATAGATAGATAGATAGATAGACAATTACAACTACCACTACACTACACTACACTACTGCTACAACTACAAATGCAAATATACTACGCTACATTACACTACAGTAATTAAACAACGCTGCGCTACATCAATTACATTACAATTACATTACAATTACATTACAATTACATTACAATTACATTACAATTACATTACAATTACGTTACAATTACATTACAATTACTACAACAACAACAACAACTACTACTACTACTACCACTACCACTACCACTACCACTACGACTACTACTACTACTACTACAACTACAATTACAATTGCAACTACACTACTCTAGTTACATTGCAGCACGCTACAACTACAAATATAACTGCAACTGCAACCACACTTCATCATTTACAGAACACTACGCTAGACTGATTACATTGCATTGCACTACAACAACAACTGCAGCTGCAACTACAACTACCACTACATTACAGCTTACACTACACTACACTACATTACAGCTTACACTACACTACACTACACTACACTACACTACACGGCACTACACTACAACTACAGCTACCTTACACTACGCTACATTGGACTACACTACGCTATACCACACTACATTGCACAACACTACACGACATTACACTGCAGTACGCTACACTAATTACAGCACACCACGGCTACAACTGTAACCGCGCTTGCAACTGAACTAATTGCACTACATTACAACTACAACTCCACTACACTACACTACAACTACAGCTACAACTACAATTGCATTACACCACGCTACATCCAGCAGATTTGGTAAGGTGACCACTGCAACCATTGCAGCCGTTCCCAAAAACACAACTCCGACCACCTGTCGGTCCATTCGTGGTCTCGCTCTTCACAACAATCAACCTCTCCTATAGGTTTCCTATGTTTGAAACTTCCGCCACCGCCTTGTGCGGTGTGAAAACATGACGCTGGGGCTTTGGATCGAACATTCTTTTTTGATGCAGCACTGGCATTCTTTGCCTTGTGAGAAGGTCGTTGCTCGCTTTGATGGCAATATCGAAGTGTCTTGAAACGATGCGTGAGAGCAGAAAGATGACACATGTGGCCTCTTGACATCACATTCCACACACATGTCAGTAAGGTCCCTGGCATTCGGCCGGGTCTCAGCCTGGAGCGTACGCACGCCCCTGTTTCTCCAAATGTGTTGTCACATACAGAAATGACCGTCTACGGCATCTTCAATTGGTTCACTTGAACTCTTGTGCCACTTGGCATCTTGAGGCAGAGACGATGACTATGGCTGGGGTCAACAGTCAGTCGGACCGCGAACTATCGTCCTGGGGACCGAGGTGATAAGCTTACTGAGAACAAGTAAATGTCTCGGCCGTGTCAAATGTTCCCATGTCACCTCCAAAGAGGCTCGTCCCGAGATGAAGACTCACAGGAAGTTTAGGCACTTCTGCTGGTATCGCAACGAATGCGGACATATAGCAGATGCAACATGGAATGAGAAAGGAACGTCTCCAAAACACTCTCTATGGCTTTTCAGGATGCAAGCCTCCCCGGAAAAGGTCTGAAAGTACCTGCCATATTTTCGAATTATCAGAGAAAGGAGGAACCGTTAATTCCCAAATCGGACAAACTTAAGAATGGACTGAAGTCGAAAACAAATAAGCTCTTGGATGCATGTGTCATTGAATCTTTTGCTCATCATCCTGTTCCTTATTTTTCTTTTAAACTGAACTCGGAAGAAATGCCCCCCCCCACCGGACACCAGCGGGAAAACCGCTGCAGGCTGAAGCCAACAGGATGCACATGCAAACATGCTGAAACCACACATGTGGCCGACAGTGACATCCACTGCTTCGTGGGGCTTTTCAACAGCATATCCTGTTGCCAGCCACTTCATTTTCACAATCGCCCAAAAGTCAGACAAGTCCTCTGTGCAGCAATTGGGGTAGCATCCATGAAACCGAATTACATGGGTATTGAGCCATGGCACTACATGTATCTGGCAAACGAAAGAAACAGGCTAAAGCTAAGTCACGCCTAATGCAATCAAAAAGAAACCAGGCATCCAAGCCAAGCCAATGCCTGAATCACCTGAATTGTGCAACAACACAGGGCCCAAACCCTTCCAAAAGAGATATTCACAACTGTACATCGCAAATGCACCCAATCAAAGCGATGACCATCGAATCGTCTCCTCAAAAATGAAGTACCGAAGTTTCGCACCATTTCACAGCACATCGAAGCCAATCCCCTCTAATACCACTGGATCACAAATTTCGCAAAGCAGTGAACAAATCGGCCAAAGACGGGTTCTGTGCCGTCAGGGTCTCGATGCAGACCCCCAGATTGCGTTGCATAGTAGCAACACGCTCATCCGCATCTCTTTGCCGATCTCGAAGCTCAGCCAGTTGAAATTGGGTGTTGTTAAGCTCCCTCGCCACAGTGCCAAGGCGATAGATCACATCGGTCAGGGGGATGTAGCACAGGAGAAGGGAAACCTCTTCATGAGCAGCGGTGTTGTCCACATACGGACGGAGATCAGTGCAATTTTGCAACCTCTCGGATGCCTGCATCGACAGAGACCTGAAAAGCGTGAGGTCCACCACAATGATCCACAGGTTTTGCTCCGGCGTGAAGCAATGATCCCAAGGAATCCAGTGGTCCACCAGGCGGTTGAAGGCGGGTATGTGTCGCTGCTGGGAAGGCCATCGGGAAGAGAAAGGAGTTCAAGCTGCACTCCAAGTGATCGCACTGGAAGAAAGCAGTGATCGCGTCCACAATCGGACCTCCCCCCAAAACCTGCAGCAGGAACAAGATTCTCACCCGATGCTCTGCCGCGGTCGTGAGCTCGGCCGGCGTGGGGATCACCACGGCACTTCTGGAGTCCAGGGATCGATCAAAACTGCTGAGCCAGCCACTGCAGGCTCTGAAAATCCAAACAATCTTCAAGTCAAACCCCCATTCAAACTTGACATGGACATCACATGTGAACTTCCGCTGAATCGCACACTGTATGGGCATGAAGACGCAGTTTGTCACACTGATAAGAACAGTTGTGTTCCACAAGCAATCAAGCATGTACACGTGAACAGTTGGTCGGTCTGACATCAGACCTACTAGTTGAAACTATGATAAGGTGCTGTGATTCCGGTACCCTACGTTAGAAATTGACTGCGCCGAAACGGCGTGCAACTTTGCATCTCTCATCTGGCCACATGGCTCCGCACCCGCCGCTTTAGCGAGCCTACTTTTCGACCCTCCTGAGCCACAAATCATTGGAAAACACGGTGTTTCGCGACTTTTCTACCTTTTCGCGCACCTGGATCTTCTTTCTTCGGAGACTTTCTCTTTTTGCTCTTCTTTCTTCTTCTCTTCTCTCCTTTCCGCTGACTCTTCCATCTCTGCTTTTCATCTGTCCATATTGTCGGAGATTTGACTTCTAAACATGATATGGTGTGAAAGGTGGACATCAGTAGCCCATTCCACGGAAGCTGCAATCAGGTTCTTTATATTTGTCTCCTGGTAAATCGTCCAAGTAAGGATGCCACTGGGCTCGGCTAAAATGCGTCGGGCCGTCGTTTGCCTAATGAATCAAAAGTTGGCATGCATGCCTACCCCTCTTCTGATATAGACTTGTAGAAAGGGATCATGTCAACACTTGAAGACGGTTGCAAACTTCTGCGCGCAATGGTAGGCCCACGGTCACTTGACTGCAGAACATCTATCAAAGGCCCTCACGCTCATCAGAGTTCTTCCCGTTTGGGGGGCCTTTTTATTTCTCACCTTTGAGGCTCAAGAAATTACGTCAAATAACGTAGAACAAAATCTATCTTTGGAAAGAGAACCGATGGGTACAAACCACGACGCGCACTCACTTTCTTTTTGTGCCACGATGGGGGAATGTCCAGTCTCTGACATGTTTCAATGTCAGCATTTAGTGAATGAAGAACTTCTGATTGAGTGATGGGGTTTGAAACAACAAATGTCACAACTATGAAAGAATTGATCAATGCAATTATGAAGGATTTCAATGTCGCTACTGTATGTCACAACTACGAACGATTTGATCAATGTAAATATGAAAGATTCCAATGTCGCTACTGTCTGTCTAGTCATTCGGGTTCATCCCAGAAATGGCCACCATAGCCCGATCCCTAAATGTAATCCTCGAAGTCAGCACAATCACGAACATTTTGTTCGATCATGTCAGCTTCAAATCGGTCCTGTAAAAAGACATCGGAAGGATGTCCAAAATCTTTCGAGGAATGGGAAACTGAGTCGCCGGGATCGATTTCTGTCAAAGCGCTCAGTGCTGGTGAATGAGTGCCATCTGTTGGTGCACGAGGCGTCAAATCAAACAACCCCTCTGAAAAATATGAAAGTCAATGGGAACGATTATCCCATATATTATGGAAAATAAAAAATGTTCCAAACCACCAACCAGCTGGTTTATGGTAGATATATCTATACTGATTGGTGGTATACCTACCCCTCTGAAAAATTGAATTCAATGGGAAGGTTTATCCCATATATTGTGGAAAATAAACATGTTCCAAACCACCAACCAGCTGGTTTATGGTATACTGATTGGTGGTATACCTACCCCTCTGAAAATATGACAGTCAATGGGAAAGATTATCCCATATATTGTGGAAAATAAACATGTTCCAAACCACGAACCAGCTGGTTTATGGTAGATATATCTATACTGATTGGTGGTATACCTACCCCTCTGAAAATATGACAGTCAACGGGAAAGATTATCCCATATATTATGGAGAATAAAACCTGTTCCAAACCACCAACTAGCTTGTTTATGGTAGATATATCTATACTTACTATGGTTATAAACCAACTTATAACTGGAGTGCACCACCTGGTACCAACACATTAATGCCCAATCCGAAGATAAACTACACATTTACGCCGGCCAAGGTTTGGCGGCAACAAAATATCCGGCCATGTTGCCCGTTGCGCAGCATCTCATTCTCGATGCGGCATTGCTGGAGCTGCCTGGAGCAACGAAAAATTGATTCCCAAAAAAGATGGGCTTGCTGGGTTTTCAGTTATCCATTATCACTCCATAAATATATATATATATATAATACAATATAGTGTGGGTAAAACAAAAATAAAATCACCAGAAGTAGGTGAAATAAACCATTCCCAAATGGGTGGTTTATTATTGTTTCACCCAGATTATATAATTATGTAGACTAGTATGTGTACATACCTATCCATTCGACTCGTAAGTGGAAGGTTTTTTTCCGAATAAATGGGTTGGTCAACCTTGGTTGAGCTAGGGGGTCAGTTGAGAGTTGTAAGAAGACCAGGAAAGTCCCTCTCCAAAGACCGTCTTTTGGTGGTTACATGCGGGTGTGTCTGGGGTACCCCAACCCCCATGGTTTAGAGGTATCCTACAGTGGAACCACACGGAACCAGTCTTCACTATTCTTCAATATGTGGTATGCGATTTCCATGAGAACTCCACAGGAAAGCTCTAGAAAATTGCCCTTCTGTTTCTTGGTTTCTGGTGCTTTGGTGCACATTTCTATGGATTTCTGTTCTTGTTTTCGTCTGGGGTTGCACGTCTCCCAACGGTACAATACACGAGATCTGCTGCGGACCAGCGTCTGCATCTCCTTGTCGCCTCGCGCGTTATTCCGGCGACAGCTGCTTGTTCTACAGCACTGCTTAGTTGTATGATGCGATGCAGCTCGAATCCAGTCTGTGCGCAGTTGTAGACGACGGCAATCAGAACTAGGGTAGCCACAGTGCCCAGTACGTTTTCAGCGGGAAGGCAGAGCTTCTGCGGCTGTGCCACTTCCCTGGCTGTGGATGAGTCATTCTTGTAGAGCAATTGGTAAAGCACGGTGCACTGCAACTGTCCCGTGTGCATGGCAGGTGGGAACCAGTTGAGTGCTGCTTCGATGCAGTTGTCGCCTGCTTTTAATCAGAGCCTTTCTGCCCAGTCGGAGATATGGTGAACTCATCTAACCAGAATGGTTGAACAATCTAAACGCATCAAGAAATTGTTGACGAGGATCCACATGCTTTCAAGGGAAAACTATCCTCTTTTGCACCTGCCCACTACGAACCATGTTTACTAGGGAAAAATGAATTTGCAGAGCAATACCTATCTTTAGAGGAACCCCACATTTCGATGAGGAACACCGATCCCTATTTCGAAGAGCAACGTCTAAATTTCTGAAAAGGTCAATCATCATATTCAAAAGAGAACCGCCCCCATGCTTGAGCAGCTAAAAAATATCATAAGATGCCAATCATCATCTATATTCTTTTATTCATCTGAAATATAAAGCAGGAAATTATATGAATATTTGAAACCATGAGAAGCAGATTTTTCATTCCACTTTCAATTTCGCTTCTTCAGTGTTGGGATACTTTGGTTTACGAAGAGATTCACAGAGTAAAGCCCTCACTCTTGTCGTTCTGGAAGTTCGACATCCGTCCCGTCCCAAAAAATTCGATGTATTGAGTGAATCCACTACTGTGGTAAACCCAATCATAAAACATCCGCTAAATCACCATTTTTATGGGTGGTAACCATGATTCCCAAACAGTAGGTTTATTGTTGGGTTTACCACATTATGCCTTCTGTCGTGCTTTCACTTTTTTAACCGCAACCAAACTGCGGTTCCAAACCTTTCGAATACCCCCAATGCTGATAGCACTGGTATCAAGGTCAGGGGTCCTGGGGATTGCAGATAGTCTGGTCATTTCTGGTCTTCGAGCTTTCATGATTACGGCAACTGGTTTTTGCCTGTAGCCACCCATTTTATTTGTGATGTTCCCATGATTTTTGCTTGATCTAGGTTCTATCTTTGTCCCCAAGGTGCTACATGCCTTTTTTGGGAATAAAGCAGCACTCTTCAAACACGAAGCCGATTTTCAGGTCTGCCCAGGCTAAGGGCCCCCTTTACTTGGCCAACCGTACCCTGGTGTATCTATTTATGTATTGGCAAAGGACGGTCCCACTAAGGGCTTCTTCTCTTCCCATGGCTAGTTGCCAGGATGAACAACGTGATGTGAAAATGCAGGAAGAGACATCAAGGGCGTTTTCTTCTCATGCTCGTCTAGTTTTCTCCTATGTCCATAAATTCCACAAGTTCAAGCCCGAACCAATTGCTTTGTCACTCCGACCAACAAATTCTTGGAGCCATGATATTCTTGGCATCTACATGGCATCCACATTGGGGCTCCCAATTTTTACCGATTCACGAATTCATTCCATATGAAGGTTTCCTAAAATGGGGGGTACCCCTAAATCATCCATTTTAAAAGGATTTTCCACTATAAACCATCCAGCTATTGGGTTGCCTCCATTTATGGAAACCACCATATCCGCCGTAGGATATGCTCCAAACACGGAGCTGGTCAATCGCCTTTCGGTCTCCTCCAATCGTTCCAATAAGTCCTCACCGGGCCACCAGGGCCTATGGTTGGTGATCAAAGATACCCTCCAGGTATGAACGCATGGGCATTGGGAAATCCGAACTTTCATGGATATCATGTGGGGACTTCCATACATGGGGATCCCCAATAGTTGGTTGGTTTATAAGGGAAAATCCTATTCAAATGGATGATGACTGGGGGTACCCCTATGACTTAGGAAACCTTCATGCGGATTATAGTGGATGATAGTGGTTTCGTGGAGAATTTCATGGGAAAGAATGGGACATGATCCAGTCAAGAATGGGGATTTAACCAACAATTTTACGGGTAAATCGTGGATATGTAATGAAATAAACACCACCGTGATATTTGGGGTAGTCAAACATGGCGGGCCGCTGGGAAATCCGCGAACATTGTGATTTTTTCTTTTCAATTGGGACAATTATCAAAGTAAATGGGGGATTTTCCAGCAAACCATGTGTGATGACCAAAGGGCATCTGTGGTAATTGTATGTAATTGTCAAATTTAACAAGGTAATACACAATTTTCCAGCAAACCATATTGTGATGATTTTTTTCCCAGAGTGTGGGTGGTGGATCCAGCAATTTAACTCCATCTCTTGCCATCTTAACGGGGAAATGAGGATCATCCCCTATGAATCCTTGACCAGGTAGGTCGATGTATGAAGGGCTCTTTTAGGTCTTGATGGGGCAACCCCCCCAACAGGATGGTACCCTCTGGTAAACAAACAAAATACTATTGAACATGGCCATAGAAATATGAAATAGTTGATTTACCCATTAAACATGGTGATTTTCCATAGTTACGTTAGTTTACCAGAGGGTAGTTCCATGTTGTTTTCCCCATCATTTCATTGTCATTGCCAACTTTTCAACGGTATTTTCGGCGATTGGGTTGCTTTTTCAGGCCTGACAAAAAAGGGAGGATGACCGTCCTGGGGGAGGTTTGTTCAACTAGCTTCCGTTCCTGGGGTGAGCCACCAGTTGGTCGTTCCGCCAAGTTGCCTGCTTTGCTTGCTCTTGAGTCATCACCTCACAAATGTGATGGGCGACTTACGCGCCATTGGCGCGTAAGTCGTCTGGTTTCACCAAACGGGGCAATACAAATGAACAGTGTTTTTTTAGGGGATAACAATGCTGGGATAATACAAGATATGGCATTTCTATCTCATCAACATCCATTAATCATTAATATCCATGATCCCTGAACGCAACTTCTGAAATCTAAGCAGCTACCGGTTGGATGGGTTTTTTGCGGGATTCTCCGAGAATTTTCATCATGATCATCCCCATAAGTCAGATGATTGAGGTTATTATTGTACATCATTTGATATACCCTCTGGTAAACTGTCACATAACTATAGAAAATCACCATTTTTAATGGGTAAATCAACTATAAATAGATGATTTTCCCAGCTAGAAACCTCCATTTATAACGGATTTCCCATAGTTATGTTAAATAACCGGATGGTATATACATATCAGAAGAACATTCCCCCTGGTTACAAATTCGAAGACTGGCCATTGACTATGATCATCCGTGATAATCCTCACCAAATAGAGGATCGAATAACCCTGGAACGAATCATTCACCCATTTCGGCGCCAACATTTCTGGATGGTTCATAAGTCCTAAAAATCGCTTGCCAGCGCATGTCATCATTGCTCAATGCATTGCCAACATGTCATATCTTTTTACATTGTATCCCCATATCCGCATTCCTCATGAAATATCATCGTCAAATGCTGACCCCAAATCTCCTCCACCAAACTGAAGGTGAAGTCTTAGTGGCTTCATATCTAAATCCGGCGGTTGTACCCAGATAAATCTGATCCGATTTTTGATGGTTAAAGGATTTTACAAACAAATTTCCATGCTTGAATTCCATTGATCGACTCATTTTTGTTGCTTCATTGGCGAATGACCATTTCACTTCATTGGGCGAAGACAGTCGTGTCATTTGAACTCTTTGCATCCGCCCAGCGATGCCCAGTCGTTGATCCAAGTTGCGATGTTCAGCAAGTGCTGATACTCCGGGCTGGGGTTCAAAGTTCCTGCGCCACGGTGATCCAAAAAATCATCCAACGGTAAGAAAAAATGTGTCACCGATATAAATCGATATAGCAACGGAGATATCACTGAAAAATATAAGGATATGAAATGATATGAATCGAAAAGATGGATGGGAATGGAGATAAACGGATATTCATAGCATGTAGTTCAGAGTAGTAAATAAAACATGGGCTCCCAGCTTGCTCTGCGAACGCCACATGTTCGCTCTCAATCGTGGATCATCATCCCAGGTATTAAAAGTTTTGCCGGTCATTTCACATAGCTATGGGACATCACCATTTTGAAGAGGTACATCATCGAACTCAAGGGGCAAACTATACCATAAATTGCCAGAGGGTACGAAAAATCCTGAATCTCCACCAGTCCGTTTTTGTTTCCTAGGTCAATCATGGTCAATCCATCTTTCCGCGCGCATTGGACTTGAGTTGGTGGGACGCCCCAGGTAATTGGATTAGCTGCTCGGTAGTGAGGTACACAGGAATCTTACGAGGATTATGCGCTGAGAAACCTAGGATCCAAATCTTTTGTTTCTGGTCAACCTTGGTGTTTTTCAAGAAAAAGTGAAGCACACACACACATATATATGTATATATATAAAGGTATATGTATATATATATAAGTATACAAATTTTGATAAATGTACATATGTATATGTATGTATATACATATATATATATGTATATATGTATATAAATGTAACTATGTATATTTGTAATTTTCTGTATAAATGTAAATATATACATGTATATATATGTAAAAATGTTAAAATGTATATGTATGTATGTATGTATAAATGTAAACATGTATATATGTATATATGTGTATATGTAAAAATGTATGCATGTAAAT
>Ga0126342_10021954_pt1 | contig 10591 bp, 12 predicted proteins | sample Cyp1metagenome_FD_92528 | JGI IMG/M metagenome (GOLD analysis project Ga0126342, IMG submission 92528) | Coral microbial communities from Lord Howe Island, Old Settlement Bay, Australia - Cyphastrea 1 metagenome | ecosystem: Host-associated > Invertebrates > Cnidaria > Coral ...
CATGAGCCAACCAAAAATTCGGAAATGAGACCCAATTCTGCATTTCCTGCCTAACAGTTGCAGCAGCTAAAGGCTGCAATGCATCTGCTCCAACAGCCACATTTGCCATCGCCTACCTCAAAATGCTACTTTCGACACAAACTTGAGACAAAACAGCTTCATGTGTACCAAATATCATTGGAATTCCCAATCAACATATACAAATTCAAAAAATAACATAGCAAAACCTAAGTTCGCTAACTTCCCCATATCTTAGTCTTAAGTTTTCAACTTAAGTTACTTAAATTATGTTATAAATCCATAACTAAGATATATCTCTAACATCAGTTACGTATAGTTACAACATAAGTTAACCCCTTTTATAAATCAACTTAACCATACTTATAACATAAGTTATAAATCACAGGCACCACCTTGTACCATATTACCCCCATGAAAAACCATCCACATCCCTGAGATCTCTCAGATCTTCCAGGCTGCCGTGGCCACACCTGGCGCCGCACGTTTTGAGGTGCGAGAGGTGATGAGACCCCAGCCGTTCGGCCGGATTTCCGTCGGGATGGGGGTGGAGATGGGATGGAGCTGGGGCTGGGAGTACTCCAAAAAGATATGAAATTACAACATGGAGGGATTACATTGAGCATCATTTAGCATAGCTTGATCAGATCCTCGAAGTACCTTTGAAGAAGCCGGCCCTCAAGATGGTTGGCTCCTGAAGCACTCAATTCCTGCCAAGAAAAATGACTAGAGAGAACAAGAAGCCAAGGGTTCTGGGGCGGTTTGACGCTCTTGCAATTGTGAACCCGATCAACATCTTTGTCGCAGGCAACCGCGACTGATATAGAGGAATGCATCCTTCATGAGTGGGCTTGTGAACTGTCTTTTGTATTTGTTTTTCTCTCTCTTTTGGTAGTTTCAAGCGTCAAAATGTGAAGCACCTGCCTGGGTACCCATCATTTTGGGTTCTGGGCCATTGCATGAGGCCCATGTCACGTCCATCTGCATCGCTGAGTGCGCAGGCGGGTCAAAAGATAGATTACGACCACACCCATTTTGGGGGATGGTCGTCGGTCATCGGTGCATTAGAGATTTACATTATATAGAATTAATGATAATTATATAGAATTATTATATATTATTATTGTCATTGTTAATTATGTACTATTATTGTTATTGTTATAGTGTTATTATTGCTGTTATTGTATATTATTGTTATTTTTATTGCTCTTATATATAATATTGTAGAACTATACACCAGAATTTTATGGATGCCCATGAAACGGAATGACCGGGGGCCCCAATTCATGCCCAGAAGGTGCCCAAAGAAGGCAGCTTCGCAGCGACGATGGGACAAGGCACGGGAGTTTCAATTAATGCCGAGCGGGGCAAAGAGTTCAACGATAGTTTTCCACGGATTTTCCATCCAGATGGAAAATCCATAGTTTTTCATATGCCATTTGGATCCCATTTAATTGGATCCCATTTTGGATATTTTGAAGCCGATGGACCAGTATGTGTTCAGTTGACATAGCCGTTAGTTCCCGGTGGCTGATAGGTTCTGCCCCATCGAAGCGGCCCGAGAAACGGACGTCGCGCAAGGTGCCGAGAACTTGGTGATCTTGGTGGGTGGTCTGCAAAGAATCCGAGAACTTGTTCCTTTTAAACTTGCCTCAAGTGAAGTCAGGGACACTTTGGAAGTGGATGAATTCTTCAAATCTCTTGCGTCGAATTCCATAGCCATGCCTCCATGCCTTTGGAACCCGGTGGGATCTCCACAACAGACTTGGTCAATCTCGGATAAACATGATAAACGAACATGACCATGGACCATGGTTAGTCCCAAGCCCCAAGATTACAATCAACAGCAAAGTCAGGGTTTTCTCCATAAGGCTTGGTTTTTTCATTTGGGACGTATACATGTACAGCATTGTGCCGCTTTTTAATCTGATTATTCCATGTGAGTCCTAAGCGAGGCGGTCAGTGAATTTCTGCTCCAATCCTCATATTCAACAGCTAAAGCCGTGTTGCTTTGGAGGTATCTGGGTGAACCTTGGATAGGTACTATGACCCTGTGTTGATCATTTAGTCATTTGCCATGGTGATACAACATGATATAGGAAAATGATAGACATAACTTACTAACATTTACCAGGTCCAACCAGCGAAACATCATCAACATATATCAAAATCATCAAAGACCTCTAATTCTGGAGATACCCTCTGGTTATTTAACATAGCCATGGAAAATGGCCCATTTATAGATGGTTTACCTGGGTTTACCTATTAAAAATGGTGATTTTCCATGGCTATGTTAAATAACCAGATGGTATCTCTTGGATGATTTTTCCCATGTTTTGGAGATGAGGTGGCCTTCGGGGGTACCGACTTCGCCGAGCCGCTTCCAACGTCCGAATCGCCCGACACGCCCGAGCCGGAGCTCCTGGAAGGCGCCTGGGAGAGGGTGGAAATCCCCATAGGGATCCATGGTGCTGCCATATATGGTGTGCCATGGATCCCATTAATATACCCCAGTCATGTTAGCATATATACCAGCACCATGGATCCGTCATGGGATATGGATAGAAGGGGAAGTTCTCTATTTATATGTTTCAGTAAAAACTGAGTTACTGATTGACTTGAGGAATTTATATGTTTTTGTTGTTCTATGTCTCTATCTGTTTGTATATCGTATGTTTGAGATGAGTTGCGATTCACTATGGACAGTTGCTTCACCGGTCAACTTGGAGATTCTGAAGGGATATTCCGGGAATGCTCCTTGAAACAAACTATTTCTGAAAGATGTTAACTTGCTTATACAACTGGCGACTGGCTTTTGTTTGTCTGGAAAGCGCAAAGATGAAGCCCTTGATGTTTTGCATGAGTTCATGTGCATTATTTGACAATTCCCCAACTGCCTGGTGAGGGTCTCTAGGTTTTAATTACATGGTTTTATCAGAGGTTCATCCCGCCGCCTGTCGCCTTCCACCTTCCGCCTCTACCTCCACCTCCGCCTCCTCAACCATCTCAGTGGGCACTGCCGGACCTCAACGGCGAGCCCCAGGTGTCAGATAGAATGCCAGATAAAATGTCGGAATATATATATATATATATGTATACATATACATATATACATATACATATATATGTATATATGTATGTATATGCCAGATAAAATGCCAAACAGAATGCCAGATAGAATGCCAGATGCCATGTCAGAATATTTATTCCAGAAAGAATGCCAGATAGAATGTCAGAATGTATATTTTATATTATTATTTTATTTTTTATATATATCAGATAAAATGCCAAACAGAATGCCAGATAGAATATGATAGAATGCCAGATGCAATGTCAGAAGATTTATGCCAGATATGATGGCAAAATACGTGTGAGATGAATATCAGTTGGTGGGGATCACTCGTTCAGAAAGTAATTTTTGGCGTTTTTGTTAAGGCCCTTTGACCTTTGATGAACCAAGACGAACCAAGTTTGCCAGTTGTCCCTGCCACAGAGAGTCTTTCCAGGCAGCTTGGTGGAGGAAGTGAACGACCCCTTTGAGGAGAGGCTCCCGATGAGCCAACTGAATGGCATGGCATTTGGCCATATAGAAGGTGGCTACCAGAGAATCTGAGTCCGGAAGTCCGCTTAGCATCACTATTAACTATGCAGTTTTGCTACTTCGGTGCCAAAGCTGCGGCAATTGATGGCTTTGGGCCGTCGGGTGCTACTCACTCACCATCCATGAATCAGGAGATTTGATGCAAACACATTTCGAAATCAGGGCGCCGTCTTGTCTTTAAGAACCTCTCTACGTTTTTGGATCAGATAAGATCGACCTTCAGATCTCCTCAAAGCAATCGCAAACCAGGGTTTGGTGGAAGATCCTAAGGGTGGTGAACTGATTTTGCACCATGTGGCAGGACTTTGTGGAGGAAACGACCAACTTGGTAGAGGTTCGGCAGCCTTTGGCAGCGGATGGGGCTCCAAATTCCTGGTTTTCGGTGGATTCCAGCCACTTTTTCCTTTCGCTATGACCCCAAAATTGCGCGAAATTTGAAGTGAGGCCGATTGGCGAATGTGACCCTCCTGAAGGTTTTCAATTCAGGTGATATGCCGATGGAACTAGATTTGTGTGGGCCTTCCATATGTCCAACCCCTCACCAGCAAAGATTAGGGTGGACTCAGCATTTCAATCTAGGCAGGGTAGGATTAATAAACATTGCCTGGTTGGCAAATGACCCCGGGATTTTGGTGCAATACTAACGTCAACTAGGTGGTTCCCCGCAATGATGGTTCAGCACCCCAAGTTATTAGATACCTTCTCTGATCCAGATTTTTCTAGCTGAGATAGCTAAAGTATCAAGACTGTCGAAACTTTGGCATTGAGCGTGCAACCGTTTCGTGGTACTATAGTTTAGTATTATTCTGCTTTATTTTTTTATTGGGGCTGCAATTTTCTGGGTTACTTATCATTCCATCCGACCTTCCATGGATACTAATTCCAAACTGATTTCACCAGATTTGAACCCTCATGATGCTACGATGCAGCTGTATAATTCCACGGGAATTGACACCTCACCTCATTGGTGCTTATATGCGCCCAATTCCAGCAACATCGGTTCCCATCAATGGTCGCGGGTTTTGTGAATCCGGTGTGTGTGTGTGTTTTAAATAACTCCCCAGAAAATGTTGTTGACCTTGTTGACCTATAGGGAGGGTTATAAATCTGGGGTTGTCATTACTCATTTGGCTTGAGAGAAAAACTATGCCTGCACATAGCCAGAGAATCTTCTTGATTGATGCCCTCATGGCTTCCTATCCTACATTATCCTACCACAATTATATAGAATACATTAGAATACCATATATCCATCCCTACCAGGTAGTCACACCAGCACTTCATTCAGGTCATGGGTTTGCAATCAGATTACCGCCGTCTCAGATCTCGATTGAGGAAGCAGATGGACTTCGCCGCTCGTCGCGAGCTGGATCCCATGGATCCCGCAGGGGGGCAGCTCGAAGCAAGACTCGACCGAGGTGTGGAAAACCCTCCAAGAACACCGCGAAGTGGTAAGCCTGGTGGGTTCCTCTGCAAGGACCGAAGCGCGAAGCGCAAAGATGATCCGAAATGGGTGTGTCTGAGAATGTTGTGTACCCCCCTAAACCCAATGGTTTTGCTGATCAGACAATCCCTATTAAATGGCTATTTCATTGGGAATATACCCTATTTTCAGAGAAACCCAAATGAGGATTTTACTGTAAATCAACCATCATGACGCATCATGATCATGGGATCTTGGGATGGGTAAACCCTGTGATTTTCCAATGGGAGGAGCATTCCATGAGCAGCAGTTAAACTCGATGTGAACAGCTGTTGTGCCCAGGTTTTGACCCATAGCTAAAGTAGATTTGTGAGCTTTTTCGAAGCAACAACAGGGCTCAGGGGAGTGAATATGAATGCCAAGATGAAAGCCTCTGAATTCAGTAGCAATATAATAATTTTCCCTATAAATTGTCAGTATGAAACAAATAGACCATAACCATTAAGCATACATTTAGGTCGATAAGTCATGCTGAGCTGCGCCCACGTCAGGACCATGGGAACTCAGAATCGCATGAAGGCCGAATCGCTCGTTCTGCCGGGGCTGTTCTCATTCCCATTGCGCACAGCCAGCCAGGTGCATAGCCGAGACCTGGCCAAGTTGCGGCACACCGTGGGGCTGATGGAAGAGCTGAAGTTGCTTGGAGGGGGTGAAGAAAGGCCCAAGAATGTCGGGGTAAATGTTGTCAAACCTATGAATGGGGTATGATTTTCATAGTGATTTAATGGGATTTAATAGGATATAATGATGATTTAGTGGAGACAATATGGGAACCCCTGGCTGCCATAAACAACTACCATTTGGAGACAGACTTTTGGAGATGGTATGTTTATACCACCCATTTTTGTCGTGATCACTTGGGGATGGATCATGTAAAGTTTCATCATTTCTGATGGGTGAGAAAAAACCATCGAACGGGGTTAATGTATGTTAATGTGATAAAAAACATTGCTAATGGCAATCCAAGATGATGACGCACCCGATAGATTTTAGTATGGGATATCCATGGTTACTTCCAACTCTGTGGAAAAAAAGGGTAAAAACCAACCGGATGAGTTCAATGCTGATGAATTGCCATTTGTATGGGCATATTTACATATACACCAAGCAGCGCAGGGAATGGGGATGCTCGAAAATCAGATTTATTATCCACTCGCGCATATTTTCTGAGGAGAGTGGCAAGTAGACTTCCAGTCTATCAAACCCGTTTTTGGCAGGGTCTATTCTAGTTGGAAGAAGGGTAAGATGATTTATATAACCTACTTGACTTTGGGGTATTCAACCACAACAATACGGGATTTCAACCTAAAACAATTGAGCACTTCAATCGACCGCTATATAGGGTTTTAACAAACATCAACTTGACAGTTGGATAGTTTAATAATTTCAAAACTAGCAAACCTTGAGGGGCGCTGGACCCAGAAGAGTAAACTGAAAGATTCGTGAACAGGTTCCCAAGCACGCACAGATCTTCGGTGGGTTGAACATTCCCCACAATATCCCACAATCCTCAAAAGCGAGAATGCTCGCTTAAAGCTTTATTTACTTAATCTACATTTGGGCACGCATGAGATCTGAAATTGTCCAATAAGTCTCACCATGCCGAGTTTGAGAACGCTTGACCCCATTGACCTGGCTAAGGGCAACTGCAGATGAGAGCCTGCTGCAAAAACCGGCGGGCTCCCAGGGGATCATGTGTCGACCTGTTATCGGTGTTGATCACCTGCATTGGAGTGCAGAGTTTGTCCGCAGGAATCCCCGTATACGTTTTTTTGCGGAGCTGCTGGGTATTCTGCCAGGTGAATCTTTTCCCCCCAAAAAAATCGTACATCATATCCCCCTTGGAATTTCCTCTACTGGGGAGTCCATTTTAGCCCGTGAATTCCCAGGGGAATTCATGAATTATCATGATTATGGTATGCCTCTTTTTGCCTCCCACACGGGCAGCCGCAGAATCTCAGGTGGAGGCCCGGTGGTGGATTCCACATGCGCGGCAGCGATTGTCGCAGGTGCGACAGGGCTTAGGGCTTAGGGCTTAGGGGCATAGGATTTGGGGCAGGTGTTCAGGTGTAAAGGCATCTCGTTTTTCCACCACTGGTTGGAGGATGTTATTGATTCTTTTGCAGTAGATGATGTATGTTGAAGAGACAACTTGCACGGCCAAGGGATCATGAAGAAGATTCTTGTTGGGTTCTCCATGCACTGACTTCGTCAGTCATCTCTAAAATTCTGATGATCATGGTTGCGACTGCCAAGTTCCATATGGGTTTGTCATGGTGTGTCCCCAAAATCCACTGGTTTAAACCTCATTTTCCCCATCGAACAATTGCCATTTCGGGGTACGTTTAAACCCCATTTTCAGGCGAACCCTTCGCCTCGGCACAGGAGGACTACTCAACTGGCAGCTTTCGACGAAAGCCTCGAAGGAGAATACGTCAGGGCAGGTCACACGCTGGAATGACTGGAAATAAGCTTGTGATATCTTGTGATGATATACTGATATATGTATATATATATATAGACACTATACATATATATATATATATACAGGTGTGCCATGGTGTGCCTATGTATATATATATATATAGATAGATGTGTGTGTGTCTACGCACTGATATGCAAACACAAAACTATACATATAGAGATCATGTGAATTGGTGGAGAAAAAGGGTGGAAAGACTGGGATTGGTCCACCATGGAGACCGTTGGGATCACCAAGTCTCCCTAGGTCCATGGCCAACAGATGGCTTTAGACGTCCGGCTCGTAAAATGGAAGGCATCAAAATCGAGCTGCAGCTATATATGTTAACATATATTATATGTATATTATATATTATATATATATCATTAAATATATCATGTTTAATGATGTTGATGTGTATGTATATTTATGATTAGTTATGTGCATGCTGTCCTGTCGACTTTTTGTTTTGCAAGGGACCAACAAAAGGATGCTGCTCCTTAGGGGACCTGCACCTTATGTATATCTATATGATATATATATATATATATATATAAGTATTTAATAGATTCATAGATAATCAAATATTGGTAGAAACCATTCAATCCCTTCACCCCATACGCTTGCCGTTGCGCTCAAAAACGGAGGAAAGCTCTTGGCAAAGCCTGGGGCCCTTTGCCTCGGTGGCCTTTCGTCGCTCACCTGATCTCAGGGAACGTTTGGAAACCCGAAATCTCATAGTTTTTGGGTGGGAAAAACATGGAGAAACCATGGACAAACAATGAAAAAAACATGGAACAACCATGGAAAAACATGGAAAACACATGGAACAACCATGGAAAAACAATGAAAAAACATGGAACAACCATGGAAAAACATGGAAAACACATGGACAACTATGGAAAAATCGATGGAACAACCATGGAAACACCATGGAAAAACCCGATGGTTTCCTGCCAGGGATTATGACTTATCCCTGAAATCATTCCATGGAAACAACATTTGTTGTGGGTAACTTGTGCATGTTTCAATGGATTGGTTCAAAGGAGAATCTACAGTGGAAACCTAACATGGGTTAAAAAAAACACCAATGATAGGTGGTTTCCTGTAGCTTTTCCCATAAACCAATCCCATGAATGTAACGTGTCTTACACATGGATTGATTGACAGGTTGGCGGTTGGCTGTGTAGATCGAGGTTTCTACGCCTCGGGAGATGGTGATGCCATAGAGGCCTGTCGCACCCCAGAAAGGGACAACAAAAGGCAATATGCCATTTACTTGGATTTTTATACCATATGTTATCGGATATACATGGATATACCATACGATATCGGATAGAGGGTGCCCTCACTATGTCGGAGACCATGCCCTGCAATTGGTGGAAGATATTTTGCGGCAAAGCAACTCGGCGTACACACCAAGGAAATTGACACCAAAACTTATCTGTTCTGCTTGAAGATGTCTTGGAAATCTATGATTTGTTGCAGCAAACAAATCTCAGCAAAGTCGGAACCTGCGAAAGATTGCATTGTGTTTCACAGTGGCGATGTATCTTGGCCAAGAACCTTGGCTCTTAGGCCCAAAAATCCATAAAAATCCTCAAGGTCCCATGGCTGGGGACCTTGGAACATCCCCCCAGGGCAACTCGGTCATCTTCCTCTGGATGGAGTTTGGTCGCCCAGCGCCGGATTTCTGGGTGGTCAGCTCCGGAGTTTTCCAAGCGGATTCCAAGATTCTGCTGTTCCACAAGCCCAATAGTATAGAATATACCCTAGATGTTTATTATTGGATATACCCTATGATTGGGCTTATCACATTCTAATTTATTCCATTGATATATTTGTTTCACTAGGGGTGTTTCACTAGAGGAAAGACAAGAACACATTTAAGATACATGATTTTCCCCATTGGTGGATTGGATTGGCTGCATGAGACACCACGCTGTTGTGTGGTGCCGCGTAAATCTTCGCAGAGCTTGGCCTTCATTCACACACGTAGGGACCCTTGATGATGATGTCTTCTCCATTTGTCCCCTGGCAGACGAAACCGGCAAAGACCTTTCTCCTTCTTCAGACAGAAAAAAATAGATAAATATACATACATACACATACACATACATACCCATACATACCCATACACACACATACATACACATACATACACATACATACACATACATACACATACATACACATACATACTCACACATACGCAGACATACGCAGACATACACATACATACAAATACATACTCATACATACACATACATACACTTACATACACATACGTACACATACATATATGTACATACTCATACATACACATACATACACATACATACACATACACGCATACACATACACACACATACACACACACACGCATACACATACACACACACATACACACATACACACACATACACACACATACACACACACATACACACACACATACACACACACATACACACATACACACACATACACACATACATACATAGACATAGACATACACAGACGCAGACATATACACATGTACATAGGTAGGTAGATAGATAGATAGATGAGATGAGATGAGATGAGATGAGATGAGATGAGATAAGATAGATGAGATAGATAAGGTAGATAAGATAGATACGATAGATAAGATGGGTAAGATAGATAAGATGGATAGTTAGGTCGGTAGATAGATAAGATAGGATTAGATAGATTAGATAGATTAGATAGATTAGATAGATTAGAATAGATTAGATAGATTAGATAGATTAAATAGATTAGATAGATAGATTCGATTTCGTTAGATTAGATAGATTAGATAGATTACATAGATTAGACAGATAGACAGATAGATTAGATAGATAGACAGATCGGTTAGATTAGATTAGAGTAGATTAGATTAGTAGATAGATAGATAGATAGATAGATAGTGGTAGATAGATAGATAGATAGATAGATAGAGATAGATAGAGATAGAGATAGATAGAGATAGATAGAGATAGATAGAGATAGATAGAGATAGATAGAG
>Ga0126342_10021955_pt1 | contig 10591 bp, 9 predicted proteins | sample Cyp1metagenome_FD_92528 | JGI IMG/M metagenome (GOLD analysis project Ga0126342, IMG submission 92528) | Coral microbial communities from Lord Howe Island, Old Settlement Bay, Australia - Cyphastrea 1 metagenome | ecosystem: Host-associated > Invertebrates > Cnidaria > Coral ...
CCTGCCTTCCTGCCTTCCTGCCTTCCTGCCTTCCTGCCTTCCTGCCTTCCTGCCTTCCTGCCTTCCTGCCTTCCTGCCTTCCTGCCTTCCTGCCTGCCTTCCTTCCTCCTCCTTCCTGCTTCCTCCTTCCTCCTTCTTCTCCTCCTTCATCCTGTCCTCTTCCTCTTGCGCCTACTCCTGCTCCGCCTGATGTCAGCCTTGTCTTTCCGAGCCATGTGGCGAGCTCCGGATGCTGAAGGGCACGCCTGGACCCGAACACCATATCGCCAGCTCCGGATGCTGAGGGGCACGCCTGGACCCGAACACCATATCGCCAGCTCCAAATGCTGTGGAGCACGCCAGCTCCAAATGCTGTGGAGCACGCCTGGGCCCGAATGCCAGAAAGAAGGCCAAACGGAATGTCAAAATAGATGCGAGATAGAATGCCAGAAAGAATGTCAGAATAGATGCCAGATAGAATGTAAAAACAAATCACTCGAAGTAAACTAATTTACCTATCAAAAAGTAGCGGTATTCCACAGCAAACTGTTGGTTTGCAGTGTAAGTCAACTGAGCCATGTTATTTGCAAGACCCTCCAAGCCTTGCAGGGATGGAAGAAGTCCTACGGCGTAGGGTACCCTGGGTATGTGACGGTGTCTGCGTGCTGGTTGTGTGCAGGAGGGGAGAAAAGCGAGAAAACCATAGAAAACCCACATTGCAATCGTGTTGGTACAAGTAGGGGCCATCCAAATGATAGCCAAGTTGGTTCAGCTCACTAGTATTTCACTATAAGGTTTAAGATAATTACGCTATTGCACGATTGTTTCCTGAGGTCAACACGAACAAACAAACATTGCACTAGGGGTGCCCACCTTGTCGATATTCCTGGAAGTTCCTAACAAATGGTCATGACCCTGAAGCTGCAGAACACCCCCATAGAAAAACTGGAAACCCAGAAATTGCGTGGGGCAGTTGGTACCCCCAGAAGATCCGAAAGGCAATCCAGGCAATCAACTTTTTAAACACATGGGGTACCCGGGTACCCCCCCACTGTGAGACACGCCTTCCATAGATATTATCGGTCAAAATGATTGAACCCTCAAATGTCTGGTTGCCAAACACGTTTGCAAATTACACAGCATGTGGGTCCATTTGGTATCAGTTGTTGTCTCCTCACTTGAGTTTTTGCCATGGCAACCCGAGGATTTTCTTGCTCCACTTTGACTCATTTGGATTGATGTTGGTGGGATAATTGTAGGAAAACATTGCGCATTCATTGATGAAAAGGGTGTGAATATGGCAGAATGCCAGTAGTTTTGGACACCATATGCCCCACCCGTTGTATGGTTTAGACCTCAACAGAATCCGGTGGATGCTTTGTACATGTTGCTTGGTTTGAGCCCCATGTTGCCTCAATTTTATGGTTAGATCCTGTTAATTCATGTTAATTTCACGTTGATTCATATCTTAAACCCTATGTTGCCCTATTCTCATTGGCACAGGCCCACTTGTTTGTGGTTAAACATGTATCATGTAGTTTATTAATAAATCAATTTGTAGTTCCTTGGCTCCCCGTTATGGGGATATAACGAGACTTAACTAACCCCCGGATAGAATGCTGGCTACCCAGGCCAAGGGATAGACTTCAGCAAACGATCAATCATTTATGTTCGAGTCTGTCTGGTACCATCGGGTAATTACTCCATTCCATCCACTGATTCATCATCATGATGAATCATCATGGATTCCTTCACAAAACAAAATAGATGGTTTGATGTGAAATGTTCGAATTCATCACATTTCCAATAGGGTTTCATCATCAGTTTCATCACCAATTGTCCTTACTGAAGTTTTCTCTGGAAACTGCAACTGCTGGGGCTTGGGACCCCCCAAACCCAAGGGCGTCAAAGACGGAGGAAGTCCGAGCCGAGGTTCATCCCAGGCGTCCATTGCTCTATGCCATGCCTACCTTTGATCCGAGGCCGACGTGGAGCGGGGAACGTCACCATTGGTTTCAAGGCTAAGTCACTAAGTCATCCATGACGACTAGATGATTTGGGGGTACCGTGAGGAAACCTTTGGGGTCTTTATTAGGGTTGTCACGTTGTCACGGGGCTTTGAAGCCTGAGATGTTAGAAAAAACAGTATGAGTTGAAATGTGGGATCCACCGTTTTATGGTCATCAGACCTAAGTCTCAAGCAGAAAAGCCGGCTATGACACTAATCCTCCAATTTCAGTAGGAGTATGGCCAACAAAAAAACCCGGGGATGGTTTTTTCTTGTGGATCCACCCACTATGAGCTCCATGAAAAGCAATAAATCGAACTTTAACTGGCAAGAAGTATGGAATTCTGACTACTTGGGGTGGTCCAATGTTGTTGGACCCCAGTCATCATTTATATCAACATTTTCAATTTTCAAGCATGACATTTGTTGATATACTGTGGATGGAAGAAATCCTGCACCACCTTGGATGGTTAAACCCCTATAAATAATGGGATAAACCTCCTATCCACTGGTGCAGGATTTCTTCCATCCACCGTATGTATGACATGACGGTAACTTAAAAATGTGTCAATAAATTTTGAGGCACCCAGATGGCCCAGATGGTTGGGGCACCGTCCAAGATTGGCGGAGTGTCGGGCTTGCGCCCTAGGCTGTTTGATTGGGGAGGTACCATTTGAGTATTAGATTACCACTATTTGGGGAGTACCCCCTAATTAATAAACCATGGTTTATTTTATGAATCCAGGGTTGACATTACAAGTTTTTACGGTCCCATCTCTGAGGTATCTGTCCAAACAAGTCAAACGTTGTGGATTCCTTCTCAAATCCACCAACATAAATCAACATTAACAAAGTACACTGGACACACACACACACACATCTTGGTGTTCAATGGTTGCCTCCCGCGTGCGACATATTTTTCTCCTCCATTGGCGATGATGGTTAGGTCAAACACGTAGACATAGATGTGGACAACAAACTACATTTCCAACATCCATGTTGAGGAACACCTGTCAATATCTTTGCCTTGAGTAATGTAAGACATGCTTGTGGTGGTGGTAGTGAGATTGATTGAACATTATTCCAGATTGAGATTTCCCAAATGCAAGCAACACATTTCTGGACATTTTTGGACTATATAGAGAAGAAAGGGCCAATGGTCCGTTGCTTAGTGCTATGACTTTGCTCCTTTGTGGTATGATTCTGTTTTTGTTCCCACCAAAAATAGAAACCAAAGGACCTGAACAGAGAGGCCCCAAAAATATGAGTTTGTCATAGTTTATAGTTTGTCTATGTTCACCCATGAAACTGCATATATATAATATTCACCGTAAACGTCATAAACCAACAAGACCTACTGTGTAGTTCCACCCCTCAGCAGTCGTTGCCAAATTTCCCATGACTGGGAGATTCGAAGCTATGAATAAATAATATCAAACACATGGTATTAATGGTCCCGTCAAAAATCATTTTGTAATCATACGACTATATTTTATTACTAGCGAGACTTGTTGGAACCATCCCATTATAAAGATTATGATATGTGATATATATATATAGTATTATATATAGTATTATATATATAGTATTATATATTATTTTCTTATATATTATTATATATTATTATAGTTTTTTATATATTATTATATATATTATCATTTATTATTATATATTATCATATATTATTATATATTATCATATATTATTATATATTACTATATATTATATGTATAATATGTTCCATCATGCTGTAGTAGAATACAATATACCATGACCAGTACGGAACATACCCATGTATTGCAACCCTCAAAAAGATAGAACACAATCCACCTTTTGAAATTGATGTTACTTTTCTATGTTTTTGGGGATTGCTACATGCCACATTTAAATCCCATATGCCAAACACAGCAGCACGTTGGCAAAACGGATTCCCCAACGGATGACACAAATTCACCATCTGTCCTGCAGCAGAAGCTGTCAAGGTATACCAACTTTGAGTACGAGCCGCTGATTTCAGGTGCCACAGGAATGTTGGATTGTATGCATCAATCCCTACCATCTTTTGGCTGCACATATGGGTGCTATCTGAAAATGGGGTAACCATGAGTAACCGTATTCCAAGGGACGGATTTGTTTTTCTGCATTAGAGTTGTTATCTTGCGAGTACCCCATTTTCAGACAGAGCCATGTGTTGGGTTACGCTTACAGTTCTTTTAGCAAACTTGTTGTAAAAGTTGGAACAAATACAAACATAAGACCGCATAAATATTAAATTGTAATTATATACTATACTTACTGTAGATGTAAGTATCAATGGGAATTTCAGGATCCTAAAATGGAGGTACTGTACCATATAAGGCCATATTTTGGGGGAATATTCCCTTACATAGGCCTTACATAGGCCTTATATACGGCAGGTACCTCCAATTTAGGTTCCTGAAATGGCCATTGATAAGTATGTTCACTCCTTACCTAGGATGCTTTTGATCCGGAATTAACATTTTGTTGTACAACATTATTGAAGCAACCAAACAGGCAATCGCAAGGTTATGATCCATACAACTGAGGGTACCATCCTGGGCAAGAAACTAACTGACAAGATGCCGGAAAAATCACACCCCCTGTTAATGAACACCCAAGAAATGTGTTGGGGTCTGTGACCTCACCATCGGATTCAACTTCTGACACCTGGCTAGTGGCTTGCAGTGCCTGTTTTTTTTTGTTTTTTTTACGGAAGTGTTTGTCCAACAGTTGCAGAGACTTGTCTTGACCCAGTTACAGGCGTATACAGTAAGTGACAAGTGTATCAAGATAATGGTTAAGTATATTTTATTCAGACTAAACTTGGCCCATGTGCGAAGGTACAGAACGGTTATGGATGGTTATGGCTCCAGCTTATTAACCTCAACATATATTGTAATCACACCAAGTCATCTAGCCTTTTTTTTGTTGGGGCCCGGTTCAACACGTCAGGAACGGACGCGACACGAAAGTGGATGGTCGAGCCCCTGCCTCAGTGATGTGAAGGAGAATCCCATCCTCCATATGAAACACCCATGAATCACGGGTCCCAAATATTCTGTCTCCCCGGTGACCCTGGCAGATAAGGGTCGGAAGTTTAGTTTCCAGTAAACATGGACCACATGGATTATCGTTGAGGGTCTATGTTAAACAGTACCAGAGGATGCATCCCATCCCCTATCATAACTAGGATTTCTGGCTGTCTTTTTTTTGGGGGGGAAGGGATTAGTGATGGGGAAGATTTATGAATATGATAGATTGACAGTATAGAACTTGCAGTAATCAATGGTTGTTATACACCAATGGAAATTGACAGCAATATACGTGCAATAATCTTAATCAAGATTCTATGAATGGGATATACAATGGGATATCGACAACAATCATGATTTGACTAGCGTGGAAATGTACCAACAATCGTCGATCGTCGGGAAGATTTAAATAACATAAATTATATAACTAACAACTCAATCTTATTCGGAATTTCTCGGGGAGTTGCAATGACATCACTGGCCCCACGTCACCAAGACATGACACTTCGTGCTCGGGTGATTATCCCAAAGTGATCCAAAATGACTGTAATGTGGGAAGCCCAATGCCATAAGCATACTTTTTGGGGATGATATATACTCATATATATATACACATACGACTCATAAACATGGTGATTTTCGCGATTGTTTATTATTGGGTTTACCACATTATTTCAGTGTGAGTTCTGTGAAGTCAGCTAAGATCTTTGACTCCATAGCCTCCAGCAATCAAACATGACGTGTTGGAAAATCATCGTTAAGTTTGATGATTTTCCCAACGAAACCACCATGGCTTCGGGGATTTCCCGTTAGCCATGTTTACTGCAAGAATCATTTCATGACAATAACCAGGATTAACAATTTATTAATGTAAAACCATGTTGGTAGCCTTCTTTACGTTTCGGGGCTGGGGTCACTTTTTTTTTTTTTTGGCGCTTCCGTTGGAGGCCTTGATTTGCCGAACATGTTTGTGGAAATGGGACCTACCCGATTTCAATTGATTTTAATTATCCATTAATTACCCTAATTTGTGACATAGCTATGAAAACCATGGCCCATACACATCATTTACCTACATATTAGAAATGGTGATTTTCCATAGCTATGTAACAGATGACCAGAGGCTAATTCATGTTTTGGCCGTTGAAGAATCGAGAACAAACGTGTTGTAAAAAAAAACATGGCCGCTGATGGTCATCATTATCAGCTCTCAGGTTCTCCGAAAGATAGATGGACAGAGCCTGCTGTTGTATGGATATCTAATAGTCCATATATATATATACATATAATACCTTCAATATCACTTGATTATGATTCAATATTCAGTATCAGTCAAGTTGTACATGTATCCATGAATGAATTATGATGACCTCACTGCGATGTCACTGGAAGGATGATTAGTTTACGAGGAGTTTTTTTCCACGGCCTCCCAGAGATTACAGGAAGATGTGTTGCCTTTTTGCAGGCTGATGAATGGCCCAATAGTAATTACGTAAATCACATACATATTATATATATAGTATATGTATTATGAGTTTATGAATATAGTAATCCTGGATTGATAGAATCTGTAAACTAACAAAACAACAAACACATCAAACACATCCGCTGGACCGCTGCGAAGCTCTAGGCGACACTGGTGGTCCAAGGAAGAATCACTGGCATCTGGTGCAGAATTTGTTGGGGCTGGCCCAGTGGGGAGTTCAGATCCCCAAATTCATCAAACTTAGGGATCTAACTTAGCTGAGAAATCCTTAAGCAATAGAGATTTTAATGGAAAAATCATGGGGACATCCCTTGAAATGGAGGTTTCTAGCTGGGATTTCGTCAATGATTTTGATGCTTAACGGCTTGGGTTTGTCTAAACCTTCAAAACTTCGAAAGACCTGAAACCCATGGACCATCAGGGCAGCTTTCCCATTCTTTGGCAGGTTTTGGGAGACCACAGGGCACTGTGAGACTGCGCGCTGTACTCCTTGAAAAACCCTGCAGTATTCCAAGAAAAGATTTACTGTATCTGTCTATCTACAGAATAGTAGCATTCCCGGTTTTTATATAAATAGTATAGAGGTTCAGAATTCTTTCCAAAGAACAGTTGAAAATTGAAAGAACCGTATTCCTGCAACACATCTCATCTCGCCACATCTCATCATCGATGCAAAGCGTGAGACATTCCCCCAAAGATGCAGTGTTCAATGGGAGGAAGTGTAGTCTTCTCCGCCAAAAACACTGTATTTACAGTTTCTCTTAAATGGGACAGAATCCCTTTACATCCCTTTGCAAGGGCAACACTCCTGCACAATATGCAGTACTGTAAAGTACTGTATGTATGTTTTCAACATACAGGATTCCTGTTGAAAAGTGCTGTATTCAATGCACAATGTTCCTTGAAAGATATCTGTTCAATTTAAGTAATTATGTTACGTTCACAAATTACAACCTGCTTGTAGGACAGACGAGATTCCTGTCAAGAAGCAGTGTTGCTGTGAAGAAAAGATGCTGTTTGAAAGACGTACTGTAATATTCCCTTGGAAGAACTCCGGCATTCCTTTGGTTTATTATTGGGAAGGACAGTGTTGTTTTTTAAAAGTGAAGACACAAGCAGAACTTGGATTGATTTTGCACAAACAACTTGGAGAACGAAGAGGCTGAATCTTGGCTTTAGAAAATGTCAGGTAAATCACCCTATGTATTATTTGACGTGAAGATTGTTCAGAGATAGCGCTTGATTCAATATCAACAAAATAGTGGTGGTGGCTCAAAGGCACAATTTTCCAACATGGGCTCACCAGCACAACTAACCAACCTTTGTGCATATTTGTACTGTCTGTTCTATGTGAAAACTTTTGCTGCGCCATAGCATGGACTTGAAAGTGACTTGAGGAGTTAAATGCAATTAGATGCCTTCCTTGATGGATTTCAGTGGAGCCGAAACTCCATGTCCATATGTTTAAGAGGCTGTTGCTACTCGCATAGTTTTTGCTGTCCGTCAAGTAATGTCAAGTATCTATGATGAGAGCAGAGATTGGAAACCACAATTACTTTCTTCGAGTGATCCCCACCCTGACACACTGCGCCGACAAAGTTTCTATCATACCATCTGGACATATGTGTATATTCAATATATATATACACAATATTTATGACATTCTAGCCGAAATTATTTCATGCATATACTCTGACATTCAATCTGGCATGTTTTTTTCTGGCATTCTATCTCTATAGCATTCTATTCTGACATACTTTCTGGCACATATTCTGAATTTCCTTCTGGCATTCTATTTGGCATCTATTCTGACATTCTTTTTGGCATTCTATCTGGCATATTTTCAGGCATTCTATGTGGCATCTATTCTAACATTCTATCCGGCATTCTATCTGGCATCTTTTCAGGCACTCTATCTGACATATATTCTGACGTTCTGTTTGGCGTTCTCTCTGGCATCCTGTCTGGCATGTGTTCGGGTCCAGGCGTGGCCCACTGCATCTTGAGCTGGCGTTTTGGGTTCGGGCCAGGTGCCTTCACAGCACCCTGAGCTGGCGATATGGTGTTTGGGTCCAGGCGTGGCCCACAGCATCCGGAGCTGGCGACATGGTGGGAGGAAGGAAGAGGAAGGAAGCAAGGAACGAAGGAAAAAGTTGCACCTTTGTTAAAATCTAGAGACCCTCACCTGGCACATGGGGAAAAAACGGTCACTGAAAGATGGAGTTCATTCTATACTACAATGAAGATGGCTTCGCGTGGATCAACATGTTAGGCCACAGGGATTCAGGGACACCTTTCTTGTTTAAGAATTCAACCATTTTCCATTTTGGGGACTTTTGACCTATGATCCAAGCTTTAGGGGTGTAGTGTAGTTTCGTTCTAGTTCTGTGATTGAGTGCGTAACTGAATGTAATGCAACCGGCATATTACCGGTTCACTCAACAGGGGCGCGGTGCGGCAACACCAACGCATACACTGAAAAGACGCGGAGTTGCATTCTGCCAAAGAGATGTGCTCGCAAGATATGATGACGGATTGCATCTAGCCACGTGTTGCGATGAAAATCCAGGGGCACCTCCGCTTGATCATTGAGCGCCCTTAGAGCTCAGCGCCCGCCGACCTCATGCGCTGGCAACATTCAACGGTGAAACCATCAAGCCTCTTTGGCCCTTTGCCCTTACACGGCCAAGCGTCTTGGGCTCTTGTGCGGCGGCCAAAAAGAGACAATTGACTGGACAAGTTTCGGGGGACAGCACGTTTGACATATATGGACGGTGGAATCTTCACCATGAATGAAATCGTGAATTCACCAGCGGTATGCAACATTATGCAACATGCTTGTTTTATCCAAACAAACAATCGAGCAGTCAAGCACTTTTGGCTGTTGTATGCTGTGGTTAAGGTTCCCAGCCCCTTTTTGTATTATGAAACATCAAGGTAGTTGATCAGCCGGAGTTTCCTTTTCCATTTTTCTGACCCGCAGAGACTCGTCCAATGAGGCCACCGAATTGTGGATTGGTTATGAGCTCGACACCCAGCTTCAGATTCATTGGGATCACAAGCAAACTGCAAACCATGGAACAATGAGTGTATGATTTGCATCTAAGTTTGTTGATCCGTTGCGTTGTGTATTTTTGGCAATGGTCTTTCCATGACGCATGATTCTTTGCTGTGAAGACTTTGTCAATGAGGAACCGAAACATATTTGTATGGCTAAACAGTTTTGTGCAACCAACCTGATACCAATTGACACTTTCTAATGATCCTGTTGCATGCCTGTTATTTCCAACACGGGTATCTATAACAGTTTTTTCGAAGTGATGACACAAAAAAAATGGTCCGTTTTAAAAAATGATAGCCCGGCAAATTTGTTGTTGATCAACAAGACATTGATGAGGATTTGTCCACATCTGGAATACAAGGGTTACCCATGTCCATGTCATGTCAACAAAACAAATCGAAAAGAGTCGGTAAACCAACCGGGTTGTTACGACGATGTATTTGACAAAATGCCAGGGTTCCATATGATTTTGATGGTTTTTGATGACCACTTGGAATTGGACAATAGCCATGGCAGTTGGGTCATGAATATTTTTAGTGAATGCTATTGATTTATGGACCAAAATCACATGAATTCACACTGATTAGGGGTAGATCGGTGGGATGATCCAAATCATGGTTTACTTACTTGCTGGGATCCACATGAGGTGCACGGCGGAGGAACCCCGTTGTCCGGTTCCAAGCCAAGATGCCAACAAGTGGAGGTGCTGCTGTGATGAAACCGTGGACTCTGACGAACGACATGTTTGTTTAGATGGTGCGGGATTTGCATATATGATCAAATATACATATATTATATATATATACAGTGAAATATTCGTAATACTATCATATAAAATGTGCAAGTGCAATATTACCGTGGAAAACATATGTATATGATCAAAGGAAGTTTAGAAGTCAAACTTCCGACAATATGGACAGATGAAAAGCAGAGAAGGGAAGAGGCAGAGAGAAGAGAAAGAGTAGAAGAAAGAAGAGTAGAAGAGAAAGAGTAAGAAGAAAGAA
>Ga0126342_10021956_pt1 | contig 10590 bp, 7 predicted proteins | sample Cyp1metagenome_FD_92528 | JGI IMG/M metagenome (GOLD analysis project Ga0126342, IMG submission 92528) | Coral microbial communities from Lord Howe Island, Old Settlement Bay, Australia - Cyphastrea 1 metagenome | ecosystem: Host-associated > Invertebrates > Cnidaria > Coral ...
ACAAACGCTTTTACATAGAGCAACTTTTACAGAAAGAGAGTTTTAACACACAGAAGCTTTTACACAGAGAAGCCTTTACACACAAACGCTTTTACACACAGACACTTTTACACACAGAAGCTTTTACACAGGGAAGCCTTTGCACAAAGCAGCTTTTACACAGGGAAGTATTTAAACAGAGAAGCCTTTACACGCAGAAGCTTTTACACAGGGCAGCTTTTGCACAAAGGCCTTTTACACGCAGGCACTTTTCCACACAGAGCAGCTTTTACACACAGAAGCTTTTACACAGAAAGCCTTTTACACACAGGCGTATGCAAACACTTTTGCACAAAGCAGCTTTTACACAAGAGAAGCTTTTACACACAGACCCTTTTAGACACAGACACTTTTACACACAGAAGCTTTTACACAGGGAAGCCTTTGCACACGTTTACACAGAGAAGCCTTTACACACAGGAGCTTTTACACAGGGCAGCTTTTGCACAAAGGCCTTTTACTTTTTTTCACACAGACGCTTTTCTACGAAGAGCAGCTTTTACACACAGACGCTTTTACACACAGTGCAGCTTCTAAGCTTTTACAAAGGGCAGCTTTTACACAGAGACGCTTTTACACACAGACACTTTTACACACAGAAGCTTCTACACAGGGATGCCTTTACACAGAGCAGCTTTTACACACAGAAGATTTTACGCAGGGAAGCCCTTACACAGAGCACCTTTCACACAAAGGCACTTTACACACGCAGACGCCTTTACACAGAGCAGCTTTTACACACAGAAGCTTTTACACAGAGAACAGCCGCAGCGTCCCACTCTACGGAGACCCTCGCGCCTGCCACGCGGAGCGAGACTCTATGGAGACTCTGCAAGTGCGTTTAGCCGCGGCGTCCCAGCGTCCAGAGACCCTATGGAGACTCTCCAAATCCGCGCATGCCACGTGGCCGCGGCGTCCAGCGTCCAGCCACGGCGTCCCACATCCAGAGACTATACGGAGACTCTCCAAGTGCCGGCAGGTGGCGCTGGCGGCGGCGGCATATATTTTCTGACATTCTATTCTGACATTCTTCTCTGGCATTCTACCTAGCATCTATTCTGACATCGTATTTGGCATCCTTTCTGGCATCTATTTTGACATTTTCTCTGGCATTCTACCTGGCATTCTTTCTGATAATCTATCTGGCATCTATTTTGACATTCTTTCCGTCATCTCTTCTGGCATTCTATCTGACATTTTTCTGGCACATGTATCTGGCATATCTTCCGACATTTTTTCTGGCATTCTATCTGGTATATCTTGGGAGATTCTTTGTGGTTGAGGCCCGGCGGGGATCACTTTGATCCAGAGGTTGCTGCTCAGGTCCGGCGGGGACCACTGCGATCTAGAGCTTGCAGTTGATGTCCGGCGGAGGCGGAAGCGGAGGCGGAAGCGGAGGCGGATGCGCAGGCGGCGGGCCAGCTGACATAAAATCTAACAACCCTCACCTGACAGGTGGGGAATAACAGGAAGAAAAAGAAGAAAAGAAGAAGAAAACAGAAGAAAAAGGAAAAAACAGAAGAAAAAGAAGAAGAAACAAAACAGAAGAAAAATAGTAAAACAAAGAAAAATAAGAAAAAAGGAAAAGAAGGAAAAGACGGAGGATTGCAATAGTAAAATAAATTGGCTGAGAGTCGGCTGAGAGTCTGTCTGCCTCTGCGTGTGATTGTGCAAGTGTGCTGTGCGCGTTCAAATTGCCATTCAAAGAGGCAAATGATAATTCCCATAATCTTTAAACACATCCATTTTGCATTTGACCGGGGTCACATTCATCGACAGCGAAAATCTTGCAGTGCCTCGAGCCAGGACAAGCACGAACGCAATCACCGAAAGGCCCGGCTACCCAGGAGACAGGCCCTTCCTCGGGATGCGCTTGCTGCCTTTTCGTCATAGATGACTGGGTTTCTGCAATTTGTCTGAAAATCAGTACCAGTCCACCAAAATAGATTGATGGTGATCAGCGATTTTTTCATCATGTCAATGGCCATGTTAAATTATTTTGGGGCATCCACCACTCTTGGACAAACCAAATTTGATGTTGAAGTAGACCCTGCAATGTCAAGACTCAGACATGCTACTTGAACCTGTCCTGGAACTCTGTTCAGGCTGAGATGCCATGACATGACCACCGCCAATCTTTATGACAAAACCAAGCTTCAAAGTCTTTGCTCAGCATGGATTTCGAACGGTACCTGCAAATGCGGAGTGATTTCGGAAAGTTTCAAGTCCCATCAACGATATGGTGATGGGAAAAATATGGAAAAATCAATGCCGACATTTACAGAAACTCCATTTTCCCGGGAAACCTAACATCCTTAACACTTGCTGCGCAACTTCTGGTTAAGACGGGTGTGATGCCCGGATACTGGATGAAATGGATCAGATTCTGGAGGCGTTGCCAGACCAAACTGTTTGCATTGAGGTTCCGATTTTTTTGGCTTAGCAACTCTGACAAATTTACCTTTCTCGGTGACTCCCATGTTGAACCACACTTCAACAACAGAAAGATAAAACCAGCAACTTGGAATGGCATGGCAGGATACAATATGCAACTTGGAATAGCTGGATGCTGAGCAGGATACTGGATGAAGGCATTGCCTCCCGTCTTCCGGCATTCTTCATTCGTGGAACAATTTCCCGAAAGACCCTGATCTCCTCGACATTGAGGCTATGCAGTCACGGACTTTGGCGCTCTCAAAGGGGGACCAAAAAACCACGATCAGCCGTGTTCGATAGCTGGAATTCAACCCCAACATGCCAGTCGTGACAGTTCCAGCACTCATGGCATCTCACGGCACTTTTTTCTGCGGCAAAGATCAAGATCTGTGTCCTGCGGCACGCAGAAGTTCAATGGAACATAGGATGCTGACCTTGGATTCGGCCAAGCCATGAATTGGGCAGCCGGGACCGGAGAGGGACACTGAGCTGGGTAAATGTGATGCGTGATCTCAGTCTGGAAGTGTGCAAATTTAATTTTGAAAACATCGAAATACAGTTGTGCACAACATGATTTCGAAAAATCGAAAACTCAAACAGTCCACTTTGGTGTCTTCAAGTTCTGGAAAACAACTAGAAAAAAGAAACGTCGAAAAAATGAAACCAAACACGAAAGTTGAACTGTATGTTTTCGCGTTTGAACTGTTTGGTTTTTCAATGGCAGTAGCCCGGAAGTCTTAAGTCCAGTTGGCTGGTTGCATCAAGGAAGTCTTCAGTTCAGTGGACTGGGTAGAGTAAAGTTCAGTATAGAGCATAGAGTATAGAGTAGTATAGAGTATAGAGTACAGACTATAGGGTATAGACTATGGACTATAGACTCAAGACTATAGATCACAGAGTATAGAGTATAGAGCAGAGCAGACTAGAGATGAGTCGAGTCGCCTAGAGTCAGTTCAACCTAAAGTAGAGGCGTAGCTCAGAAGTCTTAAGTCCAATGGGCTGAGTTTTCGTTTAGAGTAGGGTAGGCCAAAGTAGGGTAGAGTCGAGTCGAATAGAGTACGGAAAGTAAAGTCAGCTCAACCTAAAGTAAGTAGAGAAGTAGCCCAGAAGTCTTAAGTCCAGTAGGCTCAGTAGAGTAGAGTAGACTAGACTAGAGTCGAGTCCAGTCGAGGAAAGTCAAGTCATCCCAACCTGAACTAGAGAAGTAGCTTTGGGGTCTTAAGTCCAGTGGGCTGCGTAGAATAGAGTAGACTAGAGTAGAGTACAACACAACAGTGTAGCGTAGCGTAGTGTAGCATTGCGGCGCGTGGCGTAGCGTAGAGTAGAGTAGAGTAGAGGACAAGTAGAGTGGAGTAGAGCAGAGCAGAGCAAAAGGTTGAGAAGAGCTCGAGAAGAGGTTGAGAAGAGGTGAGAAGAGGCTGAGAAGAGGTGAGAAGAGGGTGGGAAGAGTTGAGAAGAGGTTGAGAAGATGTGAGAAAAGGTTGAGAAGAGGTGAGGATTGTTGCCAGGTTGAGAAAAGGCTGAAAAGAGTTGGAAAGAGGTGCGAAGAGTTGGCAAAGAGGTCCGAGAAGAATTGACAAGATGATGTTATGGTGTTTCGCAACTCACTTTTGGTAGATCGCAGTGGAACCGTTGCATCAAGGATGAGCGCTGAAGTTTACAAGCTGCGCGGAACCTTGTGTTTTTCAGGTGAACGTACATCAGTGATCAGAGACAAGTAGGCTCGCTTGCCCGACGGGTGCGGGCATCGTCGCTTCAGCGCGGAATCCTCCTCGAAATGCGCACACAGTGGACTGATGTCTCAAGGTGACTTTGCCATCTTGCTGTTCACGCTCTGCAGAGCTACTTTGTGCAGTGGAACTGCTGCATCAACTGCTGATTGATGCTGATTGTATGTATTGCGCTTGACGTTTTGCAACTCACTGTTGAAGTTGGTAGATCGCAGTGGAACCGTTGCATCAAGGATGAGCGTTGAAGGTTACAAGCTGCGCGAAACCTTATGCTTTTCGGGTAGACGCACATCAGCGATTGGAGAAAAAAGTATAGGCTCGCTTGTGCGACGGGTGCAGCCATTGTCGCTTTAGCGTTGAATCCTTCTCGAAATGTGCGCAGTGTGGACGCAGTGTGGAGCTGAGGTCTCAAGGTGCCTTTGATATCTTGCTGCTCACGCTGTGCTATGCTATTTTGCAGGTGACAAGCTACTTTGTGCATTGGAATTGCTGCATCAACGTTGCTTGTTGCCGAGGTATGTCTTGCGATTCTATGATGTTTTGGAAGTCAGTGTCTGCAGATCGCAGTGGAATGGCTGCATCAAGGTTCCTTGGTGCTGCTGCTGCGCGTCATTCCAGAGACATGGTTCCTCGAATGCGGCGACGCAAGCTTCGAAGTTAGTGGACCCTGAGAACAAAAAGGCACGCGGCTCCGCTTGCGAACGCAACCTTGCAACTGGGAAAGAAGAGGCATGCAGCTGTACTGCTTAAAGTCCAGGCAAGTCATCCGCCAACCTTCACAGTCAAGAGTCGATGATGCGCACGCCTTTCCTGCTTGCACTGCACTTGAAACTGACCTCTCAGCCCGAATGAAAAAAACGGCGAGCAGCGCGCTAGGGATTCACTGGCAGGGGGTGTTCTGGGACCTGACAAGACTGTCAGAAAGTTGAGAAAACATTGGGAAGAGGTTGAGAAAGGAGTTGGGCAGATGTGAGGAAAAAGTTCCAAAGAGTTCAGGTTGAGAAGCAGAAGGCTTGAGAACGGGTCGAGAAAAGACTTGAGGAGCGTTCAGACAAGACTTCAGAAGATGAGAAGAGATGAGAAGAGGGAAGTGAGTTGAGAGAAGGTGGGGATCTCTCAAGAAGAGCTGAGAGGTGAGAAAAGGTGAGAAGAATTGAGAAGCAAGCGGTGGGAAGATTGGGAAGAGGTGAGAAGAGTCAAGAAGAGGTAAGAAGAGTTGAGAAGAGTTGATCAGAGATGAAAGGAATTGAGAAGAGTTGAAAAGAGTTGAGAAGAGGTGAGAAGAAATAAGACGAGGTGGGAAGAGGTGAGAAGAGACGAGAAGGTTTAGATCAGTGGAGAAGAGCTGAGAAGAGGTGAGGATGAGTGGAGAAAAGAGTAGTGAAAAGAGTTGAGAAGATTCGAGACATCACCGACATCACCGCAACTCTTGGAGGCAAAACGTCGCCTTCACTTTTATGGGAACATACGAGCAGCTTCCTGCTAGAAACTTCCGCCTCCCGCCTTGCGCGGGCTTTGCTTGTATTGATAAACATTGTTTTTCAATGCTTTTCACGGTTCATTTCAGCCTAGTAGGAAACGATTTAAGCTATTTAAACCCGAAAATAAATACGTTCTCGTGGCTTCAATCAACTATTGACATGTGTGGCATTATTAAAAAAATGAGAGTATCACTCAATACACAATCAAATAATAGTGTTACTCAACCGCAACATTTTATGGGAGTGAGTAAAGCTCTTTATGAAAAGATGGAAGCTGGATTTTTCATGTTCCCCGTTTTCCGGGCCTCATCATCACTTTACCTCAAGGTAAAACGACACAAACACAACTATGATGCTCCCTTCCCCAGACCTTTTTAGTTCACTTGGCTCGCAGTAAACAGCTTCAGCCTAGGGTGAAGGCTGGTTTTTGCAAAAAGTAGCGAAGTCGAAAAGCTGGCACTAAAAGCAAATACTGTCTTAGAGTGAACCCCCACCGTGGTATTCTAAATTCTGACATTCTATCTGACATATATGGTGACATAGAATCTAGCATTCCATCTGACATTTCAATTGGCATTCTTACTTGCTTTTGATCTGGCATTCTGTCTGGCATTTGATTTGACATTCTATCTGGCTTCTGTGTGGCATTCTATCTGACATTTTATCTGGTGTAGGTCCTGCGGGGCCCACGCAGAGAGCTCGCGATGGGGTTCGGGTCCGGAGCTCACATACTGTTCGGGCAAGAGGATGAGGATCGAGGAGGAAGAAGAGAAGGATCGAGGAGGAAGAAGAGAAGGATGGCTCAATGTCTTATTAAAATCTTGAAACCCTTTCCTGGCAGATGGGGAAAAATCGGAAAGTCGCCAAGCCGGAGCCAAAACGTAAAGTCGACATATGTCGACATGTACATTCTTTAGCTTTTCCACCTTTTGACTTTTTGGATTTTTTCTGAATGCTTCTCTCTTGGGTGATGTGTTTGAAAACTGCACAAGCACCATCAACAAACGAAAAAATAACGAAAAAGCTGAAAAGTATTGAAAAGTCAATAAATTATGGTGCCTTAATTCGAAGCCCAAAAGGAAAAGTCAAAAGGTCGAAAAAGGTTTGGCTTTCCACTTTTGCTTTTTTTGTCCAGATGTCTTTCCAGATGTCTTTCCAGCTTGGGGAGTGTGGTGACGGGTGGGGGGAATGCTGTCCATCCGCGATGTCATCCGCAAATTTTCCTTCTTGTATTACCTAGATCCTGAACAGAGAGTACCAAGGTGCTGTCCCACAGCTTCAGACCCATTTTGAAAAAAATGCGGGCATCTTAGCGTTCTTGTCATGAAAGATGCTTTCTGGCCACCCGTGTGAGGACCCGGGGGATTATGACGATTAAGGAACCATTTTCCCCTGGATGGAACATACATTAGCCATCATTAGCATGCCTCATGCGGGAAGGGGGAAATCACATCCAACAGTCGAGGTCCTCACTGCAATCCAGGCACAAGCTTCATCATCCAGAATAGATCGCAAGGCTTCTTTTAGATCGTGGTAATCATTCCAGAATATGGCTGCAGCAAGCAAGATTAAGTATATGCACTTCACAGTCACTATGCTTTTCTACACTATCCTGGAGACTAGTCAACCTGGATTTGAGGCAGCTCGATTTGGTTGCAGCAACTTTCTTACGCTGGCTGGACCATGTTAGGCCTCTATATCGCAAGGTACACTCTTGAATTCTGGAGCCACGGGCCATGCACAGCTTTACATTCAGCCTCAGCTTCTGCGCAAATTTGGGGACAGTTCGCTAGGAAGCCAGGCTGGCAGTGCCGAGTGGCTGAGTGGCCGCAAACTAAGCACGCACGCCTGGCAAGTGGCGCCGGCTGCCTTCAAACGTGAAAATGCAGTTCCTTGCCAATCCGAAGCTGGGATCTCAGCAGACTCAGCAGACAGGCGATGTCGCCTGAAAGGTTTGAATCCTGGAGCTGCTGACCTCAAGGCCTCTGACCAAATTATATCTGTAAAGGCCCTGGCAAACCCAGAAATAAACATCCCTCCTTTCCAATATATTCACATCTCTGAAAGCGTGTTGCATTAGATATTTTTTTCCTGACGTTTAGCACCTGACCTGGGTTTGCCAGGGCTTCAAACTTCATGCACAAATTCAAAGAACACAAGGGCCGGAGAAGGCACACACGCTCACGATTTCCCGATTATGTCGTCTCTCTTTGTCACAGGTGGTATCCTCGTCGATTGCAACTTTGACAGAGGACGAAGAACCTCCTGGAGGAGCTTTGCATGTTTCCCGAAGCCCTGAGAAAAGTCTCTGGTGATCTCTGGTGGTCCCAAGCCCCAAAGGATCCTAAATCATCCTAAAGCCACTTTATTTGCCGGAGAATGGGCCACTTCGCTAAATTTCCCGCAAGTTCTGAGAGTCACATGCAAAATCTAATCACTCCCTTCCTCGAAGGCGCGCCCAGCCACCGTCAGTGCTATAGCGTGTGCTCTGGCTTGCCACTGCCAATGGGTTAGCAACGGACAAGTCGGCGCCAAGTGACACAGTGTATGCGCCATTCTGCCAACCGCGAATGTTTTTTGCCGACACCACAGCTGCCATCTTCACCTGAGCACCTCACAAGAGATGCGTGCAAAAGAACAGATCGTGTTATGACAACCAAAGTGACAACAGAATTACATGGAATGTATAGCTCTCAAACAAGAACACGGTCAAACACCTGAGTTCGTCACTCCAATTTTCAGTAATGTTCGTTCTTCACTACTCATTAGTGTTGGCAAAGGACTGACTTGAGTTTTGACCCAACTGTCCAATTTGAATGATTGAGGCTGTAAGACCGCGTGCTGGAGAATGCACCCAAATATCTGGAACGGGATTCTTATGTGTGGTGTCAATGGTTCAAGTCTTATGGACCGTGACATCATATATTATATATATATATATTGAAAATATATTATGATTATTATTGCTGTATAGATACAGTATCTAGTTCCATTTTTTTCACCAAGAGCGCCAACTGTCTCTACCCATCCCTCCATTGCACCGCCTGTAGTTGATTGCAAGGTTGCGGAGCCGCCTTGGATAGCAATGTAGCCCACCACTTCGTCTTGGTTCACCTGTGACGTTGAGTTTGGCGCGCTGTTGCAGAACCCCCCCCTGCGAATTCCGTCGCTTCGCAATGCAATTCCATTGTTTAAACCTAAAACGATTGCACATAGCCTCACCCGATGTTCGCGTTATATAAAATGAAAGTGCAGTTGAAACTAGAACCCTTTGAACTCTATTGCAGCCTCTGGTGGTGGAGCACATGGTCTAAGGAGTGGAACCACATTGCATACAATCACCTGAATGGCAACTTCCCATGCACATGCCAAAGAATCCCATGTATATAGCCCTGTTCTTTTGAGAATCGTCTTTCCACACACTCGGGTGTTGCCATTTTGGTGGGAGCTCGTGGGCGCACATGGAACAACCCTTTATCAATGTATCATGTTTCATCATGTTTCATCTATGTTTAAATTGTTTAAATTGTTTCTTTCTTTCTTTCTTTCTTCCTTCCTTCCTTCCTTCCTTTCTTTCAAAATTGAGCTTGATGACCAATGGTGTGTCTATTTCCAGACCGAGGAGGTTGCCTAGGGATACTTGCTGGCATGGTAGGCAGCACAGGTGACTCTTGGGAAATGCCTAGCGGATACTTGGCCGTGTCAAAATGCTGGTAGGGATGGACTACAATACCCTGACATCTCAAAGGAATTTGGCATATTACTCAATATTACTCACCCTTGTTTGAAGTCTTCCTTTCCAAAGCTGAACCTAACAACCACTGTAAGTGTCTCGTGCATCTTTTAAGTGTTTTGGGAGTTCCTTATTGACTCAAAATGCTGCTAAGTTAGTTCTTTTCTTACACCTATTTACACCTTAATCTCCGATGCAAAAAGGAGGGAACTCCCATTTTGTTGATCACATGTTGGTCTCATGTCTTGCTTCATTTCCTTCAAATGTCTGCAGGTTTGAAATGAAAACCGCCATACCTGGAAGTGCTAACACGAATGGAACCCCCCAGATCCCCCAGGATATCTTGCCCACAAAATCTCTACAAAATGGAATTAGGATAACTAGGTAGCTTCATTATATAATGTAGTCCAAAATGAAGCCTCTAAACAATTGAAGCCCACACAGCTCCAAACAATGACGATAATGGTGGCGCATGGGTTCCTGAAAAAAAAAATCGGTTCGTCAAAAATGACTTCTCCTTGTTTGGTTGCTAAGTCGTATTTCTTTGCTCGCCACGTCATGTATACTGTTGCTGCTAGTAGTGGAACAGTAGTGGAACAGTAGTGGAACAGTAGTGGAACAGTAGTGGAACAGTAGTGGAACAGTAGTGGAACAGTAGTGGAGCTGGAAGAACTTGCCGCAATCTATTTCGTTTTCTTCTCCTTCCTTTTCTTCTCCTTGTTGTTCTGCTGTGGACCTTGCGGTTGCCGTTGCCGTCTTGGCTGTCTTAGTCACAAAGATCAGATACTCTGCGGAGGCGACAGGGCCATGTGTCAGCCGAAGCTGCTTTTTTGCAGTGTTTGCGAACGGGTTGCTAGCGGAAATTTTGTGCGCCAAAAAGACCGGGAAATTGAAGACTGCATTTACTAGCTCTGCCTTGCAGAATTGCTGAATTCCATTACTTGCCGCTTCATGACGAAGACAGATAACGCTACATCCACATGACTTTACCAACCACCGATACAAAACTTCTGATACATGTAGTTATTTTTATGATGTTATCTTTATAATCAAAGGAAGTTTAGGGGGAGAAACTTCCGTGTTACGGACTTTTAGAATGTCAGGGAAAGAGTTAGTCAAAGAAAGAGTTAGTGAGGGAAAGAGTTAGCAAAGAAACAGTTAGTCAAAGAAA
>Ga0126342_10021957_pt1 | contig 10590 bp, 7 predicted proteins | sample Cyp1metagenome_FD_92528 | JGI IMG/M metagenome (GOLD analysis project Ga0126342, IMG submission 92528) | Coral microbial communities from Lord Howe Island, Old Settlement Bay, Australia - Cyphastrea 1 metagenome | ecosystem: Host-associated > Invertebrates > Cnidaria > Coral ...
CATGGAAACCACAAAAACCATGGAAACCGCAAAGAAAGTATGGAAACCATGGAAACCATGGAAACCACACAGATATCATGGAAACCATAAAAACCATGGAAAACCACAGAGAAAAATGGAAACCATGGAAACCATGGCACAGAGTGTGTCGCGTTTCAAAATGAGTAATAAAGTCGCGTTTCAAATTGAGTATTATCCCGCGTTCTAAAACGAAACCTTCCCATATCTATCCCTATGGATCCAAGTACCTTCTTAGGAAGTGTTTGGGGTATGATTTGGAGGGTTAGCCGTACCTTCTCAGACAGTGTTTGGATCCATAGGGTATATACATGTATATACTACATAATGCAATCTATATTTGTCCAAATTACACAACCACCAGATGATCACCCAGGGGCGCCTTGCGGCATTGCGCCCCCATTTTTGACGTCCCAGCAGCTCCGTCGGAAGGTCATGGGGTCCATGGAATCTGAATGGCCACCGTCGAACCAACAGTTGGCACCGGCGGAACCTGCCAGCTGGTGCTGATGGTAGTCATCCCTGGGGAAACGCAACGTAATGACCATGATACATCCGTCAAAGTCCATCGAAAAAATGGAATCCCAGATGCTCCATGTAAATGTATGGAATATTTACCTACATAAAAACCCCAAAAATCCACCAGTTTTGTAGGTAAATATTCCAGCACCATGGAGCATCTGGGGAATGGTAAAAATATCAAAAGGTGACTTTTGATAAAAAATGATTAGTCCATGATGATCATTATACATTCAATTGCCATATTCGAAAAAAGTAGACAATGGAATGATGACATTTTTTTCGACAATTCACCCATGTTTTGGCCCTGCTGTGACACATGCAAACCTGTCAGTTTAGAGTTTGACATCCGGATGTTAACCGGAAATGGCAAGTGAACATTGAAGTTTTTCAGTGGATCATAATCTACACATGGCATGTTTTAATGGGCTTGTCATATACAAGTACATTGCTTTTCAGTGAAATGAGAAACACCGCCCCACTGGGAAATTCAAGCAGAATTTCAGGAACCGTTCCTGGGTCCTGTACGTCCTAAAGGTCTCAGCCCCAAAACATCAAGACCATCACTGGTTGGTGGTTGACCTACTGTACCCCTCTGAAAAATATGAGTTCGTCAATGGGAAGGATGACATCCCATATATAAAATGGAAAATAAATGAAAATAAATTTCATGTTCCAAAACATCAAGACCATCACATCATATCAACATCATATCACATCCCCATGGGACCCCATGGGACATCATGGGACCCCATGGCTGTGGCCTCCGCAAAAGACCGCCTTTTCCTTCATTTCCACCAGAACATTCACCACACCCAGGGCTCTCCACAGGTCCATGGCATATAACCTCGACCAGGCTGCCAGCTATTGCCAGCTCCCGAATGCTGGTACAACAGCGATGAAAACAACGCAACATACTCGATGTTGATTTCTGAACAACTTTGGTAACTGACTGGTGGTTTACCCATCCCATACCCATCCCAAAAATATGTCTGTCATCTCAATCAATAGTCCCAAGTCTGGTTCAGAAACATTACAATGATAAATACCAACAACCACAGATTGATATGGCATATGATATGGTTTTGACATGTTTTGACAGACATTGATATGGTGTAACTGTGTAACTTCACCATCCGACCATCCCAAAGTGATACCCAAGCAACGTGTTGCCACCACTCACTAAGATGATGTCGCTTTTCAACATCCTTGGCGAGTTTTTATAAAGTTGAGAGATAGCCAATTTCGAAGCCGCAAAAAACTGTAGCCAAACATGAAGTCAAAAGTCTATCATAGATGGTTCAAATCAAGCAATAAAACAACACATCTGGGGGATTAAACATTAATCATATGAGTCATATGAGTAATTCCCAAGCAATTTAGATGTGCACCATACCAGGTTTTGACCCAGATCCATATTCCTCCACCGGCTTAGCCGTCACAAGCCCCGGGCAATCGTCAGAGGATCATGGGCCAATCCGATCAGCGGAGAACTGGGAACCGGCAATTCCACTACCAGGACCACAGGACTACAGGAATTGATCAGACTGATTCCACTAGTTAAGTCAAAGTTTGGAGTCAATTAGATGTGTTTGCTCCTTTCCTTCAAGCCTCATAACTTTTGATGTTATTATCATTTATTATCATAAATCTCTACTTGTTCAGTGTTTTTACTAATCAATATTGACCCATTTCCAAGCATCGATCCGCAACAACGACATCCCAATCACCAAAAAAAAGTGGCGACTTCATCCACGGTTCTGTTGTCGATCTTCCTCCGAAAAGTGTTGCGTCTCCACCAGATTCACCGGATGGATCTTGACGCCCATGGCGATGAAGGGATCGGTGAGACGTTTTCGAAACCTGGCGTTTCGAGCTTTATGGTGAAGTCATGTGAAGTCACCAAAAGTTCCCGGGGGTCGGGGGACAGGTGCTTGGGGATCATGAACACATTATGCCTTCCAGATTCGAAACGAACTCGAGCCACCAGTCAAAACTTGATGAAAGAAACTCTGAACAGTTAGTGGTTTCAAATATGTCCAAACGTTCTATATATGTGTAACACCCCCCCACCCAACTTGTGACAAACCACGTCATAACAGGTCATTTGACAGGCATCTATATCCGTAGGACTGGCCACTGGTGGTTCACATCATGAAGTCCTTCACTGACTTGGAACCAGCTGATTTGGGAGGATATTCACATTCTTCACTGGTTTTTGTGGTAAACATGATGGCGAGGTCGCCCAATCTCATCCGATATGTGTCTAAGAAATCCATTGGTTTTCCAAGAAACTTTTCCAGGTCGTACATTGGCGTGCCTGGGCTGAGGGCCAAGTTTCGGCAGAAACAGCTCTCAGATTAAAACATGCTTGCCGTGGCCACAATGTGGCTATGGGTCACGACCTATACCCTCTGGTGACTTAACAGTTTGTTATAGACAATTGTTCATTTTGATATACTGTATATATATATGATATATGTTTACATTGAAATGTTGATGTTCGATACTATGTTAAATTACCAGGGAGTAATTAGTCTCTTTGCGGGATGAACATCCCTAAATCCAAAGCATGTTGATGTGAACTACACGGGTAGCAGGGTACCCAGGGTACTGATAGAGTCTCCTTTGGGGGATCTGCGCGCCACACATTTCCATTCGCAAACATAACACACGCATGCCAACGCTCATGAGCTAACAAAAAAATGTGAAATAAACAATTGAAATCCACAAATCATGGGGTTCAAGTCAAGGGTACTCCAACAAAAGTCATTGCAACCCTGGATTAATAAACCCAACATGGGAATCTGAGCATTGGCAGCCCCAATGATCAACAGCGATCTACGACCATGGGCCATGGGCATGTCTGGGTATCGAATGCATCAACCACACTTGATGTATGAACTTATGAACCTCCAGTCCTCCACAATAAAACGGCCTTATAAAGGCCTGATCAAGTGAACATATATAAACAGAAATGTAAATCCGGATGCAGAACCTATTCACATTCTCATTGAACCAAATGCAAATTACAATCAGTCCAAGACGGGAAATACCCTCCAGTAATCAAACATGGCAATTTGAAAATCTGCAAAAATGAAGGTTTCAATTGGAAAAAACAACTATACATGTTGGATTTTCCATGAAGCCATATTTGATTACCAGAGAGCAACAAATTTTTGGATGTGTTCCTTACTATTTTTTGCTGTGAAGACGTTGTGCCGTCGCCATGATATACCCAGACCTAGTGCAAACAATAATCCTAACTGAGCACTGAACAGTGTCCAAAACTTGGAACATCCCCAGGACAATTATTAATGGAAATTCACAGTTGGTGGAGTATGATTATCCACTAAAAAAGGGTAGTATGTATCAACCATGAACTCATAATTTCGCAAACATATCAATTATGACCCTATATATTTTGCAGGGTTCAAAACACTTCTATGAGTCTATGTCTATGTGGTCTTGTTTTCCCTACAACATAGGTAACTACTAGAACTACTAAGTTACTATTCAGTAAAAAATACCAGGCTTTTGTATCCGCATTACAGCACCTGGTGAAACCCTACTGTTACAGCCCTGTCTACATACATCGTTCTAAAGCAATCTAAAGCCAACCCAATATATATATATATACAATACATATAGGAAGTGTTTGGGGTATGATTTGGAGGGTTAAGTACCTTCTCAGACAGTGTTTGGATCCATAGGGATATGTATATATAATCCCTGTTGGAATTCGAACCAAACCTGGGGGTTCGATTCTATAGGGACTAAAACGAAAACCCAGGACCAAGGGGCCCGTGATTTTCTCTATTGCATAGAAACCCTACCAAGCCAACAGAAAATGGTCATATTGTAATAGGTCATACCCTCTGGTGAACTAACATAGCAATTGAAAATGGCCATTTATAGTGGATTTTCCCATTAAAAATGGTGATTTTCCATTGCTATGTTAGTTCACCAGAGGGTAATCATCAGCCAACCCACTACTGTTCTTTGGCCTTCACGCTTCACCAAGACTAACCAAGGCGCCCAGGTAGGCCAGCAGCAACTTTTCCGGCGGCTTGCCGGTCATCCTAAAAGAAATGTCGGGATGTTGGGTTGGAATCCTCAACCATACAAGGTGGTGCCCCATAGTTAGCTAAGTTGGTTTATAACTCCCATAACTATGGTTTATGGCAGATATAACTATAGTCAATGGGGTTTATAAACCAACTTATAACTGGGGGGCACCATCCTGTAGAGATCTATAGAGATTCTCCAGCAGAACCAAAGGCTTACTCTAGCTGGTTGGTGGTTGAGCCACCTACCCCTCTGAAAAATGATGGAGTGAAAGTCAGTTGGGATGCTGATTATTCCCAATACATGGAAAAATAAAACATGTTCCAAACCACCAACCAGATAGTTACTTGTAAACTTTAATGTTTTTTTAGGGGGCACATTGTAGATTCTGCTTGCAAGATCGGTATTTATATTTATGCACTATGGTGGGGAACATGATCAAAGCAATGACACATGCTGTGAAATCTGTGAACATGCATGAATGGTTGATCCCGCAGCAAGGTTCGGGCAAATCCCACACCCAACTTACTCAGCTCATTAAGGAGCCATCCGGGGAAGATTCTAGCATAGCATAGCATCTTAATATTGACAGAAAATAGACTGAATATTTCCAGAACTTCTCTTCCAAGCTGAACCAAGAAACAGCGTCAAACGTGAAAACATCGCCAGGCAGTGAGACTCATATATGACACAACAACCTTCCCAATTCTACTGAGGTTAACCCCAACTCAAATATCTAAGGCATCTAAGGATGATACTGCCCTTCGTTCACACCAAAATCACTGGTAACGCTGGCTGTTCATCCACCCCATTCTTATGCAGAAATTGCAGGCATGAATTTGCAGGCATGACACACTCCCATACATCCATGGATAATTGGTACCACCCTGTTATTTTTTCGTGGTGAGGCCCCCCAAAACGATAGCTAAGCTGATTAAAAAACTTGGTTAACTAAGGTCTATGGGGGATATAAATATACTTCAAGGGATTTGTTTTTAAAAATGAGGGGGGGCTCACCTTGTCACAGTTGGTTACACCTCTCTTTATTCTACCTAATTCTTCCCTAATATAATCCATGGAAATATGCTCTTAATATCTATTGATCCATCATCAATTTCCGACTACCCTGCGGTAATTTAACACAGCTATTGAACATGGCCCATTTAGTTCGTTGTTTTAGCTATTGAAGATGATGATCTTCCATAGCAAACTGTTAGTTTACCAGAGGGTGTATCCCATTACGATTGGGTGTACAATAGTCAATGGATTGGTTTTGTTGGGAAAATCGCCGGAAACCATCGATTTTCCCAGTAATTAATAGTAATTATGGGCTTTTCATGGCTTTTCCGGTGACAATTTTTCCCTTAAACCAGATTTTCCCAGAAAAGGGTGGGTTTTTCCGGTGAAAATGTTCCCTTAAACCAACCCCCACCCCACAACCGGCGCCGGCGCCCCGTGGCGCCAAGTTTCTCCACCACCCGCGCGCAGTAGCTCTGCGTCGCCATGGCTGCCGTGCTGCCGCTGCCGCAGAGAAAGGCGCGCATCGTTGCGAAACGGACGCGACGGTGGCGGTAGGCCTACTTGGAGGATGACCTCATGAATCGTAACTTGGTTAACTAACCCCCAGCTGCAGCTGGGGTTTATAAGTAACTGGGCTAGCTGGGGTTTATAAGATTTTATAAGTAACTGGGCTTATAATACTTATAAGTTTGTTTATAGTAACTGGGTTTTTTCTAAGTAAACCCATTTTAAGAGGACTTACTAACCATTTTTTTATAACCACTTACGAGTCGCGAGATGATCCTCCAAGCAGTTTTCAGTGAGTTATTGAGTGTAATTTATCATAATTTATCTATGTATATATCTATAGTCAATAGTTCCACAACTATATGATATTATAAGTATGAAACAAAAGTGGGACACTATACAATAACTGCTGGTAATATTAGACTTATCTAACTATAATTTTCCAATATCTTCCGTTCACCACAAACCCTAGTTGACCTACTTCTAAACAAACTTGGCTAACGAACTGGCTTGCAATGGTTTCAGACTTCAAGCTGTGAGTGAATCAAAAGGGCGTTCTGTGTTGGTTCCTTGATGTTCTTTGTGATGTCAAACACATGTGTATATCAACCTCCATGTTAGGATAGAAGTTGGTAAAATCTCACTAATTGGATTTAGAATCGAACCTTTTCGGCCTCTTTTTGAAGGATCACTTTCTAGATATGTTTCGAGTTTCCTGACCCAACCAGGTTGGGGACCAGGACCTCTTTCCAGTTGCTGCTTGTTCGAAGAAGCTGCGGTCATGAATGAAGTATTCCATTCCCTCTTCATACTAAGTTACTAAACGCCCCCCAGAAACCAAAGCTTTTTCACATGAGGTGAAACCACATGTTCAAGGGACTTTTTGGGGTGGCATTTTTTTTTGAAGGGGGGATGGGATTCTCACAAACAAGTTGTCACTTCAGAGCTATCCGATCCCAACTTTGCTGGGGAACATCTAACTTTTTTAGGTGGGATCAAGAAGAGGTTTTAAAAATGTCTCATGGATTTTCTGTGATTTTCATTGACATAATTCAAGTATATCTTTAAAACAACGAAAAAACTATGTTCCATTGATACAAGATTTCCATAGATATCCGTCCATAGAAATGTACTTAGAAAAAACATGTTCCATACACAAATAGCGATAAGGACCACAGTTTAATCATATCTATTTTGGGGTAATACGGTGTACCACATTTTCACAGACCCCGGAATATCATATCATGTTGGTTGAGCATGTCCCATCGATTCCCATCATACCCCATTACCCTCCAGTAATTAACAAGTCGACCCTGCCAGATAGGGGTTGGTTCAAATGAGTTCCACTAAGCATGGGTTATTTTCAGGGTCGAACTGTTCATTTATCAGAGGGTATATCCCACCAATTCCCATGAAATACCTTTTATTCATAGGAAAATCACCATTTTCAACAAGGTGAGCCCCCCAGCTATGTTTGTTTAAAGAAAACAATAGCTAATTCATACAAGTTCCATATATCCAACAGAAATCAACAGAAAACACTGGGATTCAGCAAGTTCTTTATGTGGTGTATCCAACATAAATCAACAGAAAACACGGGGATTCAGCAAGTTCTTTATGTGGTGATGATGAGTCAAAACCTATGAAATTACATGCCCATTCTGGATCCAAATGCTACCTGAGAAGCTACTTGACCCCCTAAATCAACTCCCAAATACTTTTTCAGAAGGTACTTATTAAATCCATAGGGATGAAATTAGATCACATTACATCATAGTACATCCGATGTCCTTTTGGTAAAAATAGAGGAGCCGGTTTGGTATACCATCTATCATCATTTACTTGCTGTTAAAGGGGTAAACAAACAAACCCCTCTAGTAATCAACCAACCAATGGGAATTTGGGACATCTATGGTCCATCCTACTGTGGATGAAAGAAATCCTACACCAGTTGATAGGTGGTTTATCCCATGATTTATAGGGTTTCAACCATCCAAGGTGGTGCAGGAGTGATTCCATCTATGGTACCCTCTGGTAAACTAACAGAGCTATGGAAAATCACCATTTTTAATGGGAAAACTCACTATTTCTATGGCCATTTTCAATAGCTATGTTAAATTACCAGTGGTTTATCCCATTATTTATAGGGTTTCAACCATCCAAGGTGGTGCAGGATTTATTCCATCTACATCCCATTAAACATCCATAGATCATTCAGCTGCCTTGGAGGAAGGCGACACGCCGCTGCGCCAGCTGATGGGGTTCGTGGCCAAGATCTTGGATCAGGCAGCCCGAGGTTCATGGTCTTTTTTTGAAGGGCTTCAAAAAGGGCCCATTATAAAGCCAACCCATTATATATTTATATATATAATTTATATATACATATAATAAATATATATTGTCATGGCCACTCTGGCAGAAAAGAGAACGTGGAGCATATCTGAGAGTTTACTCAGAGTTGACATAAATATATATTATTTATGGATCCAAGTACCTTCTTAGGACGTGTTTGGGGTATGATTTGGAGGGTTAGCCATACCTTCTCAGACAGTGTTTGGATCCATAAAGGTGGTTAAATACGGCGAAAACATAGTTCAAACTGGTGGAATAGTTGTGAACATCTTGTGAAAAAAATGACTCACCATTGTTAGTATGGCTTCAAGAATGCCGACCATTGAAATGGACACTATCAGACACTATATGGATAATGACGATGGAAATTGAGCTAGGGTTTATATGGTGAAACAGTTGTTAACCATTAAATAGTGACTATAGTGACTAGCCGTTGTTAGTAGAATGGTTAACTGTAAATGATTGAAAATAGTGACTATTGTAAAACAAGAACTATGGTAACGAATTGCTAACCATTGAAATAGTGATTATAGTGGCTGGCGATGGTTTAATTTCAACCATTATTAATCAATTGGTTTCCATAGAAGTGGCAATGGTTAATGAATCTATTTAAATTGCTAATGTTGACCATCGAATGATCAAACTTTGTTGATGTTACTTGTTAAGGATTGTTCCATTAATGATTAATTCTCAGGCTTAATTAATGAATCAGCATCAAACAATGAGTTCATTTCAAGTAACGACCTATCGGGGATTCATTTATCTAAGGGATGCCGGTCATTTTTCAACACAACTCCACCGCCGCCAAGATTCTGCGCAACGTAGCCGAAAAAAGAAGGGATGCTGGCTCTTTTGGGACTCTTACACACATCTCGGCGCACACACGATTTTTTACATTTATATGCTATTTATTTTTTGAATAGATATATGGAATAATGCTTAAAGTTCATGTAAGGTTTTTTGAAACTGTTTCGAGTTGGTGTACAGTGTCAATTACGGTTGGTTAAGAGTTTATTCAGGATTGGTTTGAAGTTTATTTAGGATTGGCTCAGGATCTATCTAGAGTTGGTTTAGAACCTATTTAAGGTTGGTTTAAGGTTTGTTTAGGGTTGGTTTGAGAGCTATTCGGGCCATGTAGGGTTGGTGTAAAGTTTATTTAGGCTTGGTTTAGAATCTATATATTTGGGATTGGTTTAGGCTCTATTTAGGGTTGGTTTTAGGTTTTGTTTCGGTTTGGTTTAGGTTCTGTGTAGAGTTGTTAGTGTAGGACCTACTCAGGGTTGGTTTAAAGTTTAGTTTAGCGTTGGTTTAGGAATTCTTTAGGCCTGGTTTACATCTTTTTGGGGTTGGTAAGGGGTTTATTTAGGCTTGGTTTAACATATATTTGGGGTTGGTTTAGGATCTATTTAGGGCTGGTCCAGGGTTTATTTAGGATTAGTTTCAGATTTATTTGGGTAATGCTTTGGGTTTACTTGAGTTGTTTTAGTGTGTTTCTTTGGTTTGGGTTTTGTTTAGGGTTCACTTAGGGCTGATTATGATGTTTTTTAGGGTTTATGTACGGTATGAGAAGCAAAAGAAAAGCAGGGAAAAGCAGAGAAGCAGGTAAGCAGAAAAACAAACAGAAAGCAGAGAAGCAAAGAAGCTGGAAAAGCAGAAAAGCAGGGAAAAGCAGAAAAGTGGAGAAGGAGAGAAGCAAAGAAGCAGAAAAGCAGGAAAACGCAGAAAAGCAAAGAAGCAAACCAGCAGGGAAAAGCGGAGAAGCAAAGAAGCAGGGAAAAGCAGAGAAGCAGAGAAACTGGGAACCAGAAATCCAGAAAAAAAACATTAAAACGGAGGGAAAAAACAGAAACTAACCCTCCATTAGTTACTGGTATTTAGGGTTTGTTTATAGTTTTTTGTGGTTGGTTGAAGGTTTATTTGCGGTTTATTTAAGGTCACTTTAGGGTTTATTTCGGGTTGGTGTAAATCTATTGAGGGACAGTGTCTGGTTCATTTGGTGGTGATTTAGGGTTTATTTTGAATTGGTTTAGAGTTTACTTAGGGTTGGTTTAAGGCTTATTTAGGATTGGTATAGTGTTAATTTATGATTGGTTCAAGTCTGATTTA
>Ga0126342_10021958_pt1 | contig 10590 bp, 8 predicted proteins | sample Cyp1metagenome_FD_92528 | JGI IMG/M metagenome (GOLD analysis project Ga0126342, IMG submission 92528) | Coral microbial communities from Lord Howe Island, Old Settlement Bay, Australia - Cyphastrea 1 metagenome | ecosystem: Host-associated > Invertebrates > Cnidaria > Coral ...
GGGGGGTTGGCGGGTGTTGGAAGAGGAAATGGGTAACGCGCGCCCCCCCCCACAGAGAAAAAAAAAGTAAGAATAAACGATTGCCCCCCACGTCCCCTGTAAAAAATGGTTTCGAACGCGGCCTCATTACATTACAATACATCACCAAACATTACATTACAATACATTACATTACAATACATTCATTACATGACAGTACATTACATTACAATGTATTACATCACAATATATTACAATACATTACATTCATTACATTGCAATACATTACATTCATTACATGACAATACATTACATTACAATGTATTACATTACAATATATTACAATACATTACATTCATTACATTGCAATACATTACATTCATTACATGACAATACATTACATGACAATACATTACATTACAATATATTACAATGCATTACATTCATTACATTGCAATACATTACATTCATTACATGACAATACATTACATGACAATACATTACATTACAATATATTACAATACATTACATTACAATACATTACAACGCATTACAATGCATTACATTTGTACATACATGGCGGCGTCTCCAACGGTTTCAGAACTCCGGGAAGAGGTCCGGGAGGCGCGGCGACAACGCGAGAGCTGCTAGAGCAGCGTGACGCAGAGCAGCTGGTGCAGTGCCGGTTCTGCGGTCTCTCTTACTGGTTTCGCAGCTGTGACGCTGCGCACCTACCTGAAGGACCTGGACGCAAGGTCAATGCGGCAGAGAGGTCCCAAGGTGCCGCTCAAAGCATATTTTCAACCAATGATGATTGCTATAGGTAAATGAGAGCTACAGGCAAGTGATTTGACCATATGTGACCTCTGTATTTAGCAAATTTACCCCCAAACCTATCTGGGATATTGGAAGCAACCCTGATAGTTTACCCCAATCATGATTGGTTAACAATTCCAGGTAGTGAAATTTACACACATTTGGCTGGAACGAAACAATGATAGCAAAAAGATGACGAAATAATATTTCAAAATGCGATATTGATGATAATTTTCTTTATATGTCCGGGTTTACAATGTTCTATCTAGTTTTTGGTTGCTATATATATAATATCATGATCCAATGACATTCCATTATTATCCCGTTTTTGTTGGGGTTTACTCAATAAAATAACAACATCAATGGAAATGTACAGCTGGTTTTTATCATCAAACTATGGCTGGGGAATTTTCCAGCAAGCCAGGTTACTTTCTGTTTGGGAGTTTCCATATATAGCCACATTCCCATTACATACCATTATAAATCTGGGTAAATTATAACGACCTCACTGCGACCTCACTGGAAATCATACTTAGTAGGGGGAATCATCCCCAAATGGCCTTATTTCAGGTTAGTGAATTATTATAATTTTCTCAGATTATAAATAAGTATCCCATTTTTGTTGGGGTTGACGATATTTCGCCAACGAAATTGGGAACTATAACTTTGCGGTTACTAAAAAAATCATTTTGGCCTTTAACTTTTCCATCTATTTGGGAGTTACTATAAGTGTTGTTGGAGTTTACTATTAATTCTTGGATTTTTCTTGGGATAGTAAATCTATCTACAATTTACATTGTTTTCTTCGGGGTAATAATTATTTATATTGATTCCTATCTATTTTAAGGTATAGTTATTATCAAAAAAAATCACAGTTTGATTGTATATTATAGACGCATTCCATCAAACAAAAACACGTTCCCATCAACAAAAACAATGATTCTCCTATAGCCTATACCCTCTGGTAATTTAACATAGCTATTGAACATGACCCAGTCGAAATAGTGGATTTTCCCATTAAAAATGGCCATTTTCCATAGCTATGTTAGTTTACCAGAGGGTATATCCATTAATATCCCAGTATTATCCCATCATTTTCACATTATCACCCCTATTCAACCATAGTAAACCATAGGTATCCCATCATTCCATTCGGCTTTCGCCTCAAAAAAAACCATCGGCCCCGAGGTGCTCACGGCCCAGCTGCGGACGGTGAATTCGCAGCTGACCAGCACCACGGATTCCATCGTGGCCTGGTTTGAAAAAATGCTGGGATTTAGCCCTGCGGTCATCAAACATGGCTGGGCAAAACCATGGAAATCCTCTATAAATGGATGTAAAGTTAGCCAATAACCATGGAAATCCTTTATCAATGGATGTAAAGTCAGCCAATAACCATGGAAATCCTCTATAAATGGATGTAAAGTTAGCCAATAACCATGGAAATCCTTTATCAATGGATGTAAAGTCAGCCAATAACCATGGAAATCCTCTATAAATGGATGGAAAGTCAGCCAATAACCATGGAAATCCTCTATAAATGGATGTAAAGTCAGCCAATAACCATGGAAATCCTCTATAAATGGATGGAAAGTTAGCCAATAACCATGGAAATCCTCTATCAATGGATGGAAAGTTAGCCAATAACTATGGAAATCCTCTATAAATGGATGGAAAATTAGCCAATAACCATGGAAATCCTCTATAAATGGAGGATGTAAATGTAAATTTAGCAATGAGAATGATGATGTATACCACTACTGGTTGGTGGTTTGTAACCTTTTTGTTGTCCTATATATTGGGAATGTCATCATCCCAACTGACGAAGTCATATTTTTCAGAGGGGTAGGTTAACCACCAACCAGAATGGAATTGGATGAGATTGGCCCTGATTTACCGAGGCAAAATGCTGGGTGAATGAGGCATTTAAGCAAATTCATCTATAATCGAATGGATATGAATGGAAATCAATGGATATGGAAACAGACATTTTACGGGAAAAATGGTAGCTGAGGATGGTTGTGATTCTTCTGTTAAGGGCGGGTTCAGCAATTTATCGTGAATAGCCGACCATTTTATGGTTTGCTGGGATGTACTGGGATACATATGCTGTGTGTTTCTTCTAAACACGCCCATATTCTGGTCGTTGTAATTGACAAAATTGATGTTTTTGACCAGTAGATATTAGGGGGTATACTAGTTTCAATCAATGCCATGTAGATTCCATGTAGATTGAAGTTGAGCCGCCCATCCCAAGAACATTCGGAAGGTTTTAAGCAGGTCTGGAAGGTTTTAAGCAGGTTTTAAGCAGGTTTCAATCATTTGACCTTTGTTTTGGAAAGTCGATCGGCCCACAACTGAATCAATGTTTGACCTCACTTGTCGACGTCGCTGGAAAAATGGCCGAACTTGTTCAGGTTGCTGGAAAATGAGAGCCATGATAAATATGATACTGTACTACGGTTACCGCACAGGTCAATGCATGGAATAAACATGGTAAGTTTCTTCGGGATGTGGTGGATGGTTGTCCGATGTTCACCCTGACGGAATGCTACCTATAAGGGGAATGTTATGTATAGACCCCGTATAGACGAAGATAGGGATTCGAATGTGGAGGATTTTCAATTGGAAGATTCGACCTGAAAAACCAATGGTGATAGATGGTGACAAGGGGAACCAAATGTTAAGAAACATTCAAATTCAGATTTTTTGAATGGGGACAGATCCTACCAATAATGGCGGTTGATGCTTACAACTAATAACAATTAACATTGGCGATTCAGCCCTCAAAAAGTGGAACATCACCCACAGATATTGGGTTTTAAACCATACGTGGCAACCATGACTGGGTGGAGTATAGTTGTGCTGTTTCATGTCACAGAGAGGTTATGGACTAATTAATCCGATATGGTGTGTCAAAACCTTGTACCCCTGGTGAACATCAAAATAGCTGCTAAATGGATGGTCATTCCCCCTAAAAATGGTATTAATAGGTATTGATCCATACCCATATGAGAATCTCTATTCAGTGGCCAGTTCATTTCTACTGAGTCTATACCCCAAACAATATTCCCATGACATGACACCATTTTTCGTGGCTTCAAACCCGACCAATGGGGCTTCAAACGGATCAGATTCATTCAACATCCATGTTCGCCGGAAGTCCTGGAGCTGGCTATGTCAGGCTGTTCATTGAGGATCCCATGAGGATCCATGACTAGTAATTACAATGAGTTACATATTACATATATTAATGCATCCCATACATATTATATATATACATATATATACGATTGTAATTGTATACAATCATTTCACACTATATCCCATTATTGTAATTGTAGCCAATAACCATGGAAATCCTCTATCAATGGATGGAAAGTTAGCCAATAACCATGGAAAATTATATATTCTCAACCCCATGATTCGTAGCACCCTTGTCATCATCTCAGTAAGGTCCCCATGCAATTCGTGATGGCCTTGCGGCAACGCTTTCCGAGGCACACTGGATGGGTTGCCATGGGGGAATTAGGCAACAAGATTGGGGGGGGTATAAGGATATATATATATATATATATAAATCGTTGCCATGAATCAACTATGGTTTAATGGATGTTTATGGTAGATATAACTATAGTTAATGGATGTTAATGGGGTTTATAAACCAACTTATGTTTTGCTTTTTCAATTGATGTGGGTAAAATAATGCCATGTTTACCGCCCATGACTGTGAATGGTTGGAATCCCACCTATAAAAATGGTGATGACTGGGTGATGGTTTATGACATTGTTTTACTCACATTACTGACAATACTGGAGTTGCCAATGATTTAGATTCAGATATTAATATTAACTACAATTATGGCGAAAGATGTGAAAGTGACTGGATGGGTGCTTTATTTATTTATTGTTTGCTAGAGACATGTTTTTTTCTTGGCATGGCTTTGCAGATTGGCCATGTTCAATGTTCCACGATCTACGACTGAATCGTCCTTACTGGGGGGTGCATCCCAGTTATATAGTAAGTGGGTACTGTCATAACCGCATTATAATGATGTCCCCAGTTATACATCGGGTGTCTATAGGTTGTGAACTACTTCTTAACTGGCATGCACATCCAAGTAGGCACCATCCAAACCATTGTAAGACTGGGAAGCTTTGCAAGTATACTTGCTGCTTAGGGTCTGCTGATCTTGGTGCCTGAATAGACCATAGGTTGAGAAGTTATTGGATTACATTGATGTATATACATATATATATATATATACTGTATATACCATCATATTGCCGAAATTCTCAGATGCAAAGACCCATAAAAGTACAGTACGTACTTTCAACTTAATAGTATAGAATACAGGGATAGATGCTCAGTGAATTCCCAGAAATCAATAGCTTATGGGCTGACTACTAAGAATGCGCCTTCTGTTTTTGAGACGCCTATCTCTCCCCCGTTCTGGACCTTAGCGGCCGAACATTCACAGGTTTGCTGAGATGCAAAATGGTGCTTACATGCAACAGGCGCCGGGGGACACCCCACGCTGGATTCGCTGGATTGCGGAATTGGAACCAGGTGGATGGGTTGTATAAACTGAAAAAAATGGAGGTTTACATAGGTTTACTCTGCTTCAATTGGAGGTTTATGGGTAGATAGACCTAGTAGATACAATATATACTATATATAGACCTAGTAGATATAATATATACTATATATATATATCATATATAGAGTTAATGGGGGTTAAACCAACTTATACTGAGGTAAACCCAACAATAAACCATCCCATTCACCAACCATTTGTAGGGGTCACAGCAGACTTGGGCTGGGTTTACCTCAGTATAAGTTGGTTTTGCCCTTTAATCCCCATTAACTGTACGTATGTATATTTATATATTATATATAATTATATATAATTATATATAATATACTGTATATATCTACTAGTTCTATCTACGCATTTATATATATATACACAGTATCTATATACATATCTAATTACTAGTTCTATCTACCCATAAACCATAGATATATCATGATATATCCCCTTTGGGGGTTAACCACCTGATTCCCGCGTCCGCTACTCTCCTTTCCAACCATTCCATAAGTATCCCCTGGTTATACTTGTGCCGCATAGTTATGCTTACATTATATATATATATATATACATATCATATCATATCATATCATATCATATCATATCATATCATATCATATCATATATATATCATGTCATATAATTAAATATATATATATATATATCTGCTTATCTATCTATATACAGTGTGTATATATATATATAGACGTAGAGAGAAAGAGAGGTATCCCATTGCCCAACCCATCATCTCCGCATTTGGTTGGTGAAGTTCTCCAAGCTATATATATCCCATATATTTCTAAAGAGGTAGACTATAAGCCATGCATTCCAGAACTCTGCATAAAGCTATGCACGACTATGTTGTTTACTAAATTGTCAGATATGGTTAGTATCCACTTAGGATTCCTGTGATACCATCAATCCAACTAGCCATATATATATATATATATATTCCACGTATATCCCGCACATATTATATGTATATATATATAATCAAATGTTATTATCATATAATAAAACCGTATGATATAATCATGTGACTTCATGTAAGTTCTATAATATTTTAATCATATGATATAATCAGATGATATCATCAGATAATATGACTTGATAATATGTTTCGATAGTTTAATCATAGAATATAATCATATATATATATGAATTTAGTCATGTGCACACACACATATATATATATATACACCTATCTATGTATATATGTATTCATGCATATATGAGGCCGGCAGGTGGAGTACACTTTGGACTGTAGTTCTGACGCATAGGACACAGAAGCACTGATTGCATTGGTGTGCCAGCGGGGGTTCCACGAACAGAATGACAGAATGGAACGCACAGAAGGGAATGCACAGCATGGAATCCACAAGCACTGAGGTTGCTGTGAGGAATGCATACCCTCTGGTAAACATACAAACATCTATTGAACATTGCCATTTATAGTTGATTTTCCCATTAAAAAATGGTGATTGTCAATAGCTATGTTAGTTTACCAGAGGGTAAGTGATTTTCGTTCACTGGTGTAGAAATAGAAAAAAAAACAAGTTCTGATTACAAAGGAGATGGCCGGAAGGTGGAACACACAGTGGACTGCGGTTTCTGACGCGGATGTTCGGCAGCTCAGTTCTGATTGACTCGAATCAGCCATGTCCCGAACAGTAGCTGCGGCTGGTGGACCAGGCTGCATTGTAAGGGAGTTGAATCATTCCCCACGGCCACCAATGACGGCACCTCCCCCCCCTGCGGGGTGTGGTTACTCAGCCGAAGGCGCCTCCAACCACTCCAGGTGAGAAGCCCTTGGTGCTTTGTGACTGATTTCAGACTATTTGCCTTCAGACTAAAAAGTCTGACAAGCGGTACCAAAGAGAGCCATTTCGGTGTTGCAAAGGCTGATACAGTTATGGCCCTTTACCAGTTATAAGTACTTATAACCCCATTTATAACATGTATAATCCCACTTATAACCAGTTATAATTAATAAATGGCCATAACTGTAGACAAGGGATATCAAGTCGGAGTGTGTAGTTTTGCCAGCCGGGGCCCCTTCCGTGCCCCGGCCCTCCGGCAGGATGCGGACGAGTGCCTGCGCGGGCTGCTGACCTCGCTCAGCGGCACCTTGAAGGGCAGCAGTGAAGCCTCCAACAGGCGGCAACGGTGGTGGGCGATGACCCCTGCGAAATGCAGCTGGGGAAATGTGCCATTTTTCCTAAGTAAAATGGCTGAAGATGGCTGAAGATGGCTGAAGTAGTAATCAAAAATTGCTGTGATAGTGATACGTATACTTAGTTCTTTGAAGTGGCTCAAGCACTACTCTTAAGCACTGATAAATGATAGTTCCGAAAAAAAAAAAAGCATACATATGCATACATGTTCCATTATTATGAACATAAACATTAGGGGATAAGAATGAAGATTGTTCGCAGCATGGTTGTCACCAGGTTCCACGGCGATTTATGTTGATTGATTCCTGGGTTCATGTCTTGGTGAGTGGATCAATGAAAAGTCAATGAGGACACTGACCAACCAGCTGAAATCTGCTGCAATTGATTGAGTTGATTTCACGGACCTCGCCGGAAAATATGAAGCAATAAACACTCCGGAATCTGAACATCAAAGCCATACATTCCGGCCTTAGCATTTCCCTCCAGAATTCCTTGGCCGCCTAAAATCATGCCACAGAAAGCGGCGCTGAAATGTTTGTTCGGCCCAGGGTGGACGAACTCTTCGGTTACAGATTGAAGTCGTCGCTGAAATGTTTGGAATGCGATGAAGAGCCTCCTCAGGAGCCGGAAATTCACGGTGAGGTCTTTCTAGGGGAGGTCTGAGAGGTGGGATATGGGGGAAACATGGGGAAACTCCATTGGGAATCCGAAAAAAAACTGGATCAATTCATGGATGGTTTACAATGGAAAACCCCAAAATGGATCGAAATGGATGGTTTATTTCATGGAAACTCTTGTTAACATAACATGGATGATTTAGGGGTACCAACATTTGTGAAAACCCCCATATATGGCCATGAAATTATGTCCATTTGTGTAACATATATAGTCGGAAAATCGGAAAATAGGATGCAGGGATACACATATAATTAATGATATTTTATGAACTGATGACCACGTTTAATGGTTGGAACATGAGGTACTGAATCGTTTGACATGCAACGGCAACTTCAGTTTGTATATCTTCAGAGAAAACTCAATGGTCAAGGGTTCCCCATTCCAAACACTATACATATATTATTGTTGTATATACAATATACATATTATATTATATTATCACATTATTATACAGTGATCATAAAAAGCGCATGCATATACCCAAAAACCTTTGGCCATCCCCAGCACCTTCCCATCCCAGTTTGGAATGGGTTGATCCACATTTTTTTGGAACGGGATATTCTATGTCAGACATATCCATGTGGATAAAAATGTTGGATAGAACTATGTACATTTTTGATATTTTATGTTGGGTAGATGTTTCTCAACCCAGGAATTATCAAAGATTTGCCAGCAAGACAGTGGAGTTGCTCTGTACACCTCCTTGGCATGGAGATACCATTGCTCAATTATCATCAAGGTTTATTTCATACGTTGCTAGATCAAAACCAGCAAGCCGCCCGCTTGCAGATCTTCACACTCGCCTTAGAGAGTAAGCCAGGCACTTTGTCATCCCCTCTCTTTTGTGATGTATTGTCCTTCCAACAACTCAAGGTGGCAGGAAGACATATCCAAATCATGAAACACAGCTGATTTACCCTAGGGTAAACCAGCATAGATGTGGAAAACCAGTCTGGTGTTCCTAGGAAAATGAGCTACAAATGGTGGGTTTGCCATATCTATGTTAGTTTGATAGCTGATTTAATGGTTGAAAACGATGGTTCTCACTTGCCAGATTGGATTCACATTGGGTGTTGAATCCCTATTGTTTTCCATTTTTTGTGGTAGGGCACATCCCCAAATGGCTCCCAAAAAGTACCTTGGTTCATCAGATTTGGAAGGGAACATTTATCAGGAAGTGTTTGCATGTTTGATGGTTAAACATGTTTAATCATGGTTTAAATGCATGGGTTTCATGGACATTCTTCCAGAAACCAACCCGTTGTGAACCAGAAACACAGCAACTGAACGGACGAAATGTCAGCCCGTCTCCTGAACCTTCATAGGATAGCGAAGAGCTGAGTGTCTGGGCAAATTTGAGAATTGAACACTTCTATGTGATATGTAGCAACCCCCAAACAGATACAGTAGGAAAGTGTTTCCATGTTGTTGTAGATTATATGTACTTCATATTTCCAGGTGTTCCACTTTTTAATCTCTTTTGGGGTTGATGTGAATGAGATTAGATGATTAGATCAGGAAATATGAGTGCAAGTGTCTTCCAGATATAAATCGAGCCACTTTATGGGGATATGATGGGATATGCGTTTTTTTTTAATTTGTGGGATTCTCTAGCCAGCAACTGCCAGCAACACTTTTTTAATCGGGTATTGGGTGAACTCACGACATTTCACCGGCGGTCACCGGCGGTCACCATAATATGGGAGCCCCTGGGCCGCTGGGCCAGTTTGTGAAACCTGAGGAATGAGTTTACAACGGATATATCACTCTGGGATGGGTGGAATCCAACTTATAGCATCTTATGAATTCTTATAGTATATATATATAGTACTGTATATCTGATTGGTGGTTTGGACACATTTTTTATGTTTCCATATATTGGGAATAATAATCCCAACTGACTATTTTTTTTCAGAGGGATTGAAACCACCAACCAGATATAATCGGATAGCCCCAGATTTTAAGCCCAACATGGATCCTATATTCCTTAATTATTGTTAGATTTCAAACTGTGTGTTTTTTTCTTGATGAGGTCCTGATTGTCATTTTATGTTTACCTTCCCTATTAGGTCAGATTTACGTTGAGACTGGGGTGTGATGGGGACGGGGTCCATGCACTGACTAATTATAATTTCTCTAGATGATATTTGATGGCCAGACATGGGAGGTATAACCCAGTTTTAGACCCTCCCCACCTATATACTATCATGTATATATATATATGTATGTATGACCATTTGTCAAAAATAGTTGTTTAGAAGTTTAGTATTGGTTGTTGATAATTCATCTGGGTCTACTGTTTTTTCCTCTTCGTTATGAGGCGGCACGCAACTAAATTCAGCAATTCTGCA
>Ga0126342_10021959_pt1 | contig 10589 bp, 11 predicted proteins | sample Cyp1metagenome_FD_92528 | JGI IMG/M metagenome (GOLD analysis project Ga0126342, IMG submission 92528) | Coral microbial communities from Lord Howe Island, Old Settlement Bay, Australia - Cyphastrea 1 metagenome | ecosystem: Host-associated > Invertebrates > Cnidaria > Coral ...
ACGGTTGGGAAACCAGGACCTTTGAGGAGGGGAAAAAGAAAGCACCTTTGATACAGGGAGGAGGGTTGAGACAGGCACATACCATTGAGAAGGTAGAAAACCCTTCGTCCAGACTTTTGAATTTGGTATGAAACGAAGTTCGGGACAGGGATCACAGATATCAAGGAAGCACATCCCACCTGACCGTCAGACTGAGTTTGTTGGTTCACAAACTGGGTAAAATTTAACATTCCACCATCCATGTGTCAGATATCCTCTGATAAACAAACATAACTATGGAAAATCACCATTCTTAATAGGTAAATCAACTATATATTTCAATGGCAATTTGCAATAGCAAACTGTTAGCTACCAGAGGGTATCTTACTTTTCCGACATCATGGAGGTCATCTCTTTAGCTTTTGTGGACCTCACTGACCTCACTCAGCTTTTTGTTGATCTCATATTCTGGCGCTACATCCCAGTCTTGGTTGCAATTTGGTTGCAGCTCCGATGTAAGTGGCTGCCGTACAGTCTTTTTAGTGACTGAATCCCCACGATTGCTGGCAGGAACCGGATGTTCGTTCTAAGTCTCCAATTGAAATCCTGTTTTTTGAGTTGATCTGACCTGGATTCTTATCTCTACTGGTTGGTGGTATACCTACCCCTCTGAAAAATATTGGTCAGTTGGGATGATTATTCCCATATATTATGGACAAATAAAAAATGTTCCAAACCATCAACCATATATTCTCTTATAATATGGTATTCAATTTCTTCACCCGGAGTTACGTTGCCCGATTGTGGCCCTCATTCCACGCCATCTCCAGCCGCTGTTCCTAAGTTCCCTGCCCGCCATTCTCAGCCTAACCGTGGCTAAGGATTGGTGCTGATGGTGAAATGGGTATATGGCATGTTTTCGTGTTTACTCTATACATGTGTATATATTATGTATATACATAGATACACATGTTGACATAGTATATGGTGGAATATGTTTGTACATAATTGTACTTCTCCTTATATTCCTTATATTATACTTGTATATACCTATGTGTGTGATTGTGTGTGCACGTGCATGCATCACTAGACATTAAGAACCAGTCACGCGCACCTGGGGTGTCCCTGAATATGAGATACACCCAGCAATCCCACCTGGCTGGGTTGGCTGCTGGCCATTGCCAGGTCGAATTGATTGCAGGAATCGGATTTCCAGGGCCTGTTTGGGGTCTGTATAGGTCTAGGTCAGAATCTTTTCCATTAGCACACTGAAATCTGAGATCTCATGATGTCTGATCATGTCTCATCATTCGAAAGCAAGAAAAATCCACCCTCTCCGCTGCTGATGAACGGACAAAGGGCGTTCTTGAGTTCTGATGACGGCAGGGGGTCGCAAAAATGATGGCATTGGTGGCGCTAACACGGTCCCTTCCGTCGCGAAGCAAGGCTGCAAGATGCTACAAGGCTCTGTTGACACCGGAACACAGAAGCTTGGCGATACTTATTTAAATATATTTGAATCATTTCAATCAGTCCAGTCTGACAAGAACTATCTGCTAGTGGCGAACCGCGTAACCGCCTAACCGCCTGGCTATAGTTCCGGCCTGCACTACGGCTGCATCTGCCTCCTAAGCCTTGCCCTTCTTGGTCCACCCTGAACCGCAGAACCATACAGACCTGCCATTCCAAATTCTAAATGATAAACTCCATCCGATGAAACACTTCTTTGTGGAATGGAACAAGAAACATGGAGACCAGTGTGTGAAAAAAAACCTTGGCAACACTCATAATAAAACTCTAGACCTGGTTTACAGAGCCAGGACGCTCAGAGAACTGCTCCGTTGCACATGGCTGCTCAAATATTCATGTCATAGCATGGCGTCATGTCAATGCCACCTGTCATTATCCCAACTCCTTCCACAGCACCTCGCAACGATTTTAGATCAAAGATTTGCGCTCGACTCTATGCAGAGAAACTACGTTGCAATCGCCTGCAACGAGCTCCGATTCTGTGATCTGAACACCTAAAACTGGCTCACTTGTCTCCAGCGCTTCCCTTGCCACGGCATAAGGATGGGATAGCTTGCTACACAAAGTCCGATCATGTTAACCACGGAACAAACAATCTGCAAGCACGTAGGCCCTAGACTGGTGAATTTTGGTGCGTACCATTGTAGCAACATGTTTCATCTAAATACATTTAAGAATTTTAAGATCGTTTAATCGACCCATATCGACCCTAGGGTTTATTCATGTTTATAAACATTAATCCAGCGACATTGCCCCCAGCACCTTCCCTCTTCTCTTTCTCTTGGACGTCGACCTGGGTATAGTTTTTCCCCATCCCACCAGATGACTGGGGCAAAAAGGCCCATGTCCGAGTCTGGGACAACGATGAACACAACGCACCGTATTTTCCGACTTGTGAAAGATTGTATACAAACATCATCAAACATCATCAAACGTCATCATGCCGGGCACGGGTCGAAATTGGGTAGCTGAAACATTCGGAACATGACAATGGGAACATGACAATGATGAAAAATGATGAAAATGACCGGCCGATCTGTGGGTTGGGTTGGGTGATGGTAATACACTTCGACATATGCAGGATTTGCCCCAAACAAATCTCTCTGAAATTGGATGACCTCAACATTAATTGACGTGACTGATTTGGCATCCTGTATTCAAATCAGGCAAGTAAGTTACCCAAGAAACCCGGAAGGACTGTGCATGGATTCTATCCTCAAGTTTTTGAAGGCTACATACTTTTTCGTGTATCCATTGCATCACGCTTTTGAACAGTAGCATCCGCAAGTTTCTTGCTTTATTACTCCCCCATGCTGGTCAACCTCCGAAATTTATGTTGAACAAAGCACCATTCTTGCTGATCAAATACCACCCTTTTCCTGGTGAATCTCCCATATTTCTGTTGGCTGAATCCTCAGCAAGTCAGTCTGGTTTTACATAAGTTTCTGTTTCCAACTTTGGAAACATATCCCCAATTTCCAACTTTGGTGAGTAACTGCACAAAAATCCATTTTTTGGTGGTTTTTCAACAGTGGAGATCACCAGATCATTGGTCCTCCCATGATTTCACCTATGACATACCCTCTGGTAAACATAGAAAAAACTATGGAAAATCACCATTTTCAATGGGTAAATCCACTATTTCAATGGTCATGTTCAATAGCCATGTTAAATTACCAGAGGGTATCCCATTGTTGGTGAGATTCCCCATTCATGCTATCAGCTGCTATCCCCATCCAGGGCCAAGAGTCCCTGAAGGCTTGTCACCGCTGCCTGTAGCAGGCATGGTGAAACTCTTGGGCACTTTGAAGCCCTGGGCGAGTCGGGACCCATGGTGATCTATGTTTCATCCAAAACCTTGGGTTTACAATGCAGCAATTCAATATAACTAGAAGTACCTTGAGAACCCTAACATCCCGCAGAAATCCGATTGGATTTACTCTGCATAATTCAATGGATCGTTGAAGTTACATAACTATGGATCAATTCAACATTGATTCATGACTCTAAAATGGAGGTACGTTAGTACCACATTTACCACCATACGGCCCACGGGGCATCCTCTGAAATTTAGTCTCACATAGGCCTCTGATATCTGATAATATATTTATATATATATATATATATATTCTGCCAGGTAACTTCTCAAATGGCAACTTATTAATTGTCCATTTACAGATGATTCGATGAGAAAATTTTGGATTTTCCACAGCTATGTTACCAGATGTCCTAAACATGGATCCATCAAGCCAACAGAAACAGGAGATCAAGCCAAAGGTGGATGTTTGGGATGCTTATTTCTATTCTATCTGCTTGTTGAACAGGCTTGTTCAACCATGGACATTCAGGTCTTTTTCATGACAACATGGGGATATCAACCAATTATAAAAGTGACATAATAATCATATGACCATGTAGGTATGAGTTGTTTTTGATTGTTTTTGTTTGATCAATAAAATATGATGGTATCAACGAGTCAAGAGCTGGGGGGAGTCCAGCAAGTATAATGCCAGAGTCGGATGGTATCAAACAACAAACAGGTGAAGTTCAGCTAGTGGCGATCACGTGCTCGCAAGTCATGGGGATGTTATAACCAGTTACCTCTTGCGGCTGTCATGATCGTCGGAAACAGGTGTCATTCATTTGGCTGGTGTCAATCCTGCCGATATTGATTTCTGGTGGATTCAACTGATTGAAAGAACAGAACACACATCCAGCCACGAGTTAAATCATACCAACAATGAAAACTCCTGCACCCCTAGGCCACTTATTAGCTCCAACACGACCAAAGAACTCAACCCTGGAAATCCTCTTGGAGAATGTCGCACGGCAGTGGAAAATCTCAAGTTTCACTTAACATCAATTACGCGGAGGGATTTTCCAGCCTTCTCCCTTTCTTTCTCCTAGTATCTCCATTTTTGTTGACAAATAATCAACATGGGTACTACTTCTGTTGTGGTTAAAATCGGTTAAATCACCATGTTTGATTCATGCTTGATACCATATCATTGACATCCCCATCTTTCCGCATCAAAAAAAGGTGCCAACAGCTCCAGCTACCCTGAACCCTCACCTGCAAGACCGAGATGGCAGAAGTCAGCTCCTACAAATCTCGGGGCCGAGGCAGATATCGAGGGAGTGGAAATCCACCACGTCCCCGCAGGAAACTCATGAAGAATCTCGTTGTTTGGAGGGTAGTTGTGTCGTCAAAAGTGGAAAAAAATCCATGGGAAAGTCTAACTAACTATAGTGCACATACTCACGGATTCTATGCTTGCAATTCAACCCGGAAATGCCATAAATCTGCGGTGTCGCGTGCTTCGCCTCCCACGGCTTGCTTAGTCTTTCTGAGAAATGTGAAGCTTTACCATCTTGGTAGAGCCCCATGTCCACTAATTATATGGGAACATTATCTTCCAGTTTATATCATTTTGTGATTCCATATCAAAATTTCTAGCGAGTGTGTTGCTTTCCACGCCAAGTTAATGTGCAGTATTCAAAGCCAACCGGACCCAGCGGTACCCGCATCTGCTCGATCTCTTTCAGCATCCGAGCGTTCTCGGCCTCAAGTCTGGCAATGTCCTCGCGATGATGATCACACCACCAACGTTGGGGTTGAAATCCTAACCATTTGGGGTTGGATTGGGGATGGTTTATTACTATGTAGATCTGTATATATTAAATCAAGGGATGAGTGTTATTTTTGCGATCAGTATAATTCCTCTAGAAGGTTTGGAAATGGTACCTGAATGTCAAACAATGTTTTGAGTCAAGGCCGTATCCGATACTTCGTCCTTGGAGGCTGTGGCATTCTTGTCCTGAGGCTGTGCCGAATGTTGCAAGACATCTCCCGCATCTGAAATATGACCCCTATTTCGCATGCGTAAAAAGTCGGGTCGCCGTCGATTTAATAATGGGTCGCATTCAGAAGGGTCATGAATGAGGTCATTCAGTCGGGTTCTATGGATGTGTATTTCTATACGGCTCTATCATCATTCTAGGCATTCAAGGTCCAAACAATATAGGAATACCACCCCCAAACCATGACAAAGGTCAGTTCTGGATCCCAGAAACCATCAAAGTGATGTGTCCCAACTCCAATTTCACCAAGGGTTATGATACATACAATGTATCAATTATCATAATAATTTATATCTGTAGCTCATGGTTTCTTAATCATTTTATGTTTTTATGATACATTATGATCAACGACTTGGTTTTTCCCTGGTTCAATCTGAAACTCGAGGTGTTTACCCGGACCTGCCTCTCCGGACGGGGCCTTGACCACCTGCCAACGGCCGGAGGATGGTGATTTTTCTCATTTTCCTGGGGGAAAACATGATGAAATCATATGGAAATCCCTGAAATCATGTGAATGTCATTGAAAAAAAACATGAATTTCCACTTGTTGCTTGAGATCATTTGAACTTGAAGATCCCCTCACCCCATTTTTCAGTCTCAATCCATGCATTTTTGTTAATGCCGTAAAGGATGACACAATGTATAAACACTTATAAACATGTAACATGATGTAACATGTATAACATATAGACTATATAGATGTGTGTCCAGAGATACAGGGACCCCAGGCCGTGGAGCACAAACTGGTACGACACACCTCGTGGAGCCAATCCAACAGCAGCTTCGTCTGCTTTTGGCTAAAGAAATGCTGATTCTGCCTCAAGACAAAGGGCGATCCACACCATGACACTTCCAATATCTTCGAATGAGTAGCGGCCAAAAAATCACCCCTGTCTTTGAGTCGAGAACACAGAGAGAATCAGAGAGAACTTGGAACAGCCCGGGGTCAATCCTCTCCGGCCACAACCCCATCATCTCAATCCCAATTTTTGAGGTGCAGCACATGGTGGAGAGAAGAGCTACGTAGTCGTAGTAGAAGTTGGGATCTTTGTCGCACCTTGGTCGCATTGCGCGACCCAACCAGCGAGGGGGTCGTCACTCATGTAAGTCACAGAGTTATCTGAGTCTATGTAGACTAGGAACCCTGTATATTTTTCTCCTATGGTTTTAGCATCCAAATCAATGAGATATCAATGGGATTCCTTTGAATTCCCCACTCATTTCCAGGATATGGCCAAAAACCCTGGCGTGACCCAGAAACCAATGGCATTGTGGCTGGAAGGGGTTGTTGACGGGATTGAAACTGATGATTCTGTGGCCCAAGTTTATTGCTATGCCACTCCAAATTTCATAACATTCCTCATCATTATCATTAGATCAAGTTCTACGTTCACCACAACTTCGTTCGCAGTTTCAGAATTCTAAGATGATGGCTTCAGCTTTCCATCATTCGTGGATTTGTCTTGTTGGGAAAAATCTACAGGAAACACAGTCGTTTTCGCCAATCAAAAAACGGGTGCTGTTGTAGATTCTCCCTTTCTCCGGGGCATGATCATCCATGGCTTTCACCCGCGAAATGGACATTTCCCAAAAATGTTTCCCCAAAAATACACTCTGGGAGTCCATCAAAAAGCATCACAAAATCTGAAAGCTTCAACTACTCACAGGTCAATCACATCTCACAGGTCTTCGTAACGAACATCTCAGGACCCCGACTTACCGGCTGAGTAGGCCTTTTTGATCTTTTGCACGGCCTGTAGCGTTGTCGTGCGGATTGAACCCCAAAAAATGTGTGTCGATCCAACTTATACGAATTTCTAGGGGTTATATTTCAGATTAGGGAGAAAGGATTAATAGTAATATTGATATTATATATTGATCCATTTGTATTTGGCGGGCTACTTCGAGAATTGGTTGGTTCTACTTGTATGTACAGTCCATTGAAGTCCATTGGACACTCGCTGAACCTTTGCCAATGTTAGAGGCCGCAGCTCCGCATCTTCCTCAAAGTTCAGGGGGCGCCTTGAAGAGCAAGCCAGTTGTCTCCTCATCCAGTGTGTCCTGAAGAGCCGAAGAGCCGAGGTGGGAACTTCCAAGGTGTAAATTGATGGCTTTTAGAGATGGTTTAATGGGATTTACCCTAGGAATGGGTATAGTTGAATCGGTTTCACCTGCAAACAATGGAGATGGTAATGGTGATTTAACTGTGATTTGATGATGATTGAATGGCAATCTTGGATATGAAATAGCCCCGGGGTACCCGTTTGCATAGATGTGGAAAACCCATAGCCATAGCTTCCCATTTGGAAAAGTATCTACTTTCATGGTGGGTTTTCCACATGTTTTTCTATGCTTATAGGAGGCTAATCCATCATAGTACCTAGACCCTCCCAGTACCTGGAAAACTGAGGTAATATAGCCATTATTCATTGGGACATTTATAAGAAATAATGTCAGGATAAACTTGGATCGCTTATATATATATATCACTGTCACGATAAATGATAAGTTCCTTCTTAGTCTGAAAGGTCTATGACAATTTACAGTACCATATTTGTTAAGACGTTCCGATTTTATACATATAATATGAAGGTTTCCAAAAATATGGGGTACCCCTAAATCATCCATTTTACTAGGATGTTCCATTCTTAAACCATCCATTTTGGGGTATCTCCATTGTAGGAAAGCCGCAAGAGGATGGTGGTAACAAAAATGCGCATCTTTAGAGACTCCAAAGTATGGCCCCCAAACGGTAGCAAAGTTGGATTATAACTCCAATTTCACTAGGGTATATGGAACTTTTATAGTTACAGTACCACTAAACTGACAGTTTACGCTATGGAAATTTTCCATGTTTAAATAGGTACACCATAGCTTTTTGTATGTTTACCAGAGGGTAATGGGCTTTATAAATTAACAAACATAGCTCAACATGTCTGGTGTTTCTGGCGCAGGGCAATTTAACACTCGCATGCTCCTCACCTGTCTCGAAATACGAAACGCGGTGTTGTCTGTCTGCATCTATCCGCTATACAATGCTATACCTCAGTACATCTCATGATTCAAAACCGATCAAATCTTGCCAAAAGTTTTGGGCCTTAAAATTTGGTCTGTCACTCTCAATAATGTCCTTTTGGTAAAAATAGAGGGGCCGGTTTGGTATACCATCTATCATCATTTTCATCATTTACCTGTTGTTAAAGGGGTAGGCAAACCCCTCTATTAATCAACCAACCAATGGGAAAAGGACATCTATGGTCACTCTCCTCTTCAGGCAGATTGAAGATCGCCTCGTTTAGCCTCCGGCGGCAGCGCAAAGGTGCAAGCCCTTTGCATGAAGGGATTGCATTGCCACGGCCGCGCGTCATAATTTCAAAAGAAAGGGAAAACGGTATGTAAACATCTAACCATCTTTGAAACCATCAAAAAAACACACACCAAAGATATCCAAATATCACCAGACCAATATGCTCAACATGATCTTGATCCAGCGATTTAAGGCGTGTTGTGGTCATGGGTCTGCTCGAGGCCTATAGATGTCCTCCGCGGTAAAGCTCCTTGGGAATTGGACTGCTAAGGACCTCTGGGGATGGTGAATTTGAGGGTCGGAGCTGTTGGCAACTGAAGATCTCAAATCAATGCTAGCAGTATGCTAGCCGCTTTCTGAAGGTCTTGAACCACCCAAACTTCCAGCAAACTTGTAAGATTCCAGTACATGGTATGGGGTTCACAATATGTCAATGGTAAATCACCCAATACATCCCAATACTCAAATATACCCAATTCATCCCAACTAATTATAATGTAATATCAACAATCATCACGTTAAGGAATCCCAACAACCCAAATGCCCCCATGACAGCCGCCACCCACCCCCGGCTCCCATTCTCAGTGCCGATGGAGTCCAGTACCGAGTTGAGGTACATGCGGAGGCCCAAAACGCCTGTACCATCAAAACCCCTATTTTTTGGTGGCTCAGCAGCTTAAGTTTGGGGAGCATCATCGCAGGGACTATCAATGTTTTTTTTTCTGACAGGGTGAGAGTGAGAATGAGATGGTTTCCAAACTGGTCCCACGTCCTGCCTAACGGATAGCGATGCCAGACTTTCCTCTTGGTTTCTGAGCCAAGATGCCCGGCCAAGATGTCGACCGGTGCTAAACAAGCACGATCCAACCCAACGTCTTCCAATTGCGGCCTTGTTTCTGCTCAGCACATTCACAGTCTCACCTCCCCAAATCTTAGACTCAATCCCCAAATCTTCGAAGTTAGCGGGGCGGTGTATACAGGCAACTCTGCATGTTCATTCAAAGGAAAGCTCCTTTGACTCGGAATTTTGCAAACAGCAGAGCACTATGACTGCATCCAAACGTTTGCACCATCTACGGCTCAAAAAGAGCGGTCAAAGTGTACACAAAGAGAAAGAGGACCCTTTCATTGATGATCTTTAATGTATGATCAAATATAACGCCAAACCAACGAGGCCAGTTTGAATACTTGTGAAATAGCCTGATCACTGATTCATAAACCAACGTGGAAAGTGTGGAAAGTCCAATGATTCCAATGTTCATGAAGTGGTTTTCTCAGTAGCTTTTCCAATGTTTCACATGGTTTCACAATGTTTCACACATATCACCAGGGTAGGCTGGTTCCAGTTGCTGGGATGATCCTGGTGGATGGCATGGTGATAAACGGTGCTGCTTGGGGTGAAGGTGATAATAACTCCTGCATGGCAATGATCAGGATTCGGATCACGAAGGTATGTCAATTTATACGAACCGCGATTTTGCACTGACTCGGTCTTGGCTTTCCAGCTTTAACATCTTTATAAACAAAGGACATGCCCCATGCTGCCTTTTACTCAGCACTGTAGCAAAGGAGCATGCGATGTGGCCCACGCAAGATTTTACCTGCGGAAGCTGGAACATCTGTCACAAGTACCAACGTTCCACGGTAATTCGCCTTGGCTTCGAAATCGCTGATCTCTATCTGCAGTTCTTGTACACTCTGAAACTTCACGGTCTTCAGCTTGTAGCCAAGCAGCTCCGCGAGTATCTTGACGCATGTCTCATTGATAGGCCCTTTGACTTCTGCAACTCCGCAAAATGATAAGCGCAGCTGCACGTGGACCATCTTAGAGACCTCAGGGTGTGCGAGCGCCGCAAACTCACACGGCTCCTGTTTAATCTTGGTCAGGAGATGTTCCAAGGTTGCCAAGCCT
>Ga0126342_10021960_pt1 | contig 10589 bp, 13 predicted proteins | sample Cyp1metagenome_FD_92528 | JGI IMG/M metagenome (GOLD analysis project Ga0126342, IMG submission 92528) | Coral microbial communities from Lord Howe Island, Old Settlement Bay, Australia - Cyphastrea 1 metagenome | ecosystem: Host-associated > Invertebrates > Cnidaria > Coral ...
ATATAATAAATATAATATAAAAAATACAATATATAATATAGTTGATATATAAAATTAAACAAAGATATAATATAATGTAGACAGTAAAAAAATAAGAACATAAAATGTATAAAATAATATAATATGAAATAATAAATATTATATGATAAAATATAAAAATAATATGATATAATATAATAATACAGAATAATTTGATTTAATATAATATAATAGTATAAGATATAATATAAATTTTCAATACAATATGACATAATATGATATATAGAATTATATATATAATGTACCATATATATAATGTATAATATATAAAGTATATATTATATATGTTATACATAATATGTAAATTATATACTATATAATACTATATAATACTATATATATATGTTATATATATACTACAAACATCAATTGAGTGTTTTCTTTTTGTACGCACCAATCAGAGCCGCCTCGAGCTCTACTTCGCTCAAGGAGGTCTGAAGACTCTCCGTTTCCTTCTTGGCCTCAGATCTCTCCTGCGCCGAGATGATCCGAGATGACGAGAAAACAGTAGGATGTTGATACATGTTGCAACATGAAAATGCAACGAGTTCGAGAAATCACAATCTAAAAGAAAATGTGAGAAAATGTGAGAGACACAGATTTCAGATGCAGATGATTTCAGTATATATATAATATATATATATATAATATATATATATATATTATATATATATATTATATATATTATATATATTTATAATATATATATATATTATATATAATATATATATAATATATATATATATATATTATATATATATATATTACTCTAATTCAAACATTTTCAATATCTTCAAACATATTCAAACTATATCACAGTTGCACCTCATTGTCGTACATTAAGTGCCAAATGTTCTTTGTTATCTCACCCGATCCCTGTGACCTGTGATTTTCCAGCATCCTCTCCTTGAAATGAGCCTTGAAGTTTTTCAGCGGCGCCAGTTTCTTGGTCGCCTGTGAGATCCCTATAGAGCATACAGAGCTGAAATATCGAGAAAAACATGTAACAAAGTGTATTCAAGCTGCTCGTGAAGGTGCTGATGCAGCAATGCTTTCACCAGCTTTCACGAGTCAAATAAATCCAAACAGGCACATCAGGTACCTAGATGCACCTAGTGTTGCATGTTTTGTCATCTGAAGTTTCCAAACCATTCCCCTTTTGTTATTCCCAATGTTTTCCGATTGCGGCTCCGAGTGAAACCGTTGCAACATGCAACCTCCGTGAGGCGCGTTTGCATCTTCTGGGCACCCTGTATGCACTTGGAACCTCAGCCAAGGTCACAACCTGGAATCAAACACAGCGGGAATGCAAAATGCAGGGAGCGCCACGGAAAGTTCTTTAAAATATTAAAAAATGCCGGAAAGCAAGTACTATACTAGTAGCGTGATGAATCCGCCAGGAAAACTTTCTTTCAAAAGGGAAATGGGCATCTTGGCAAGATCTTGACAACTTTTCGGGCCAACAAAGAATTCACAGAACCCTTCTGGGCCCACCACGCAGCTGCACTGGGATGCCCGTAGTCACCTCCCAGCACGCAGAAGACCGCCAAAGGGACTCACGGTGGATTCCGCATCGACGCATCACGCACGACGTACATGTGAAATCATAAAAAAAACTGGTATGTAATTTGTATCAGAGGCAAACATAGGACATAGTCAATTGTATCCATCTATCCAGTCTATTGCTGTCAATCACTTGCCTGTGTGAGCTCCGACACACGAGATCGCAACGAAGGGATTTGCTTCTCCAGATCTCTTGCAGAAGTCTCCACCTGCAGAGAGGTTTGAAAACTCTTCAAGACTCTTGAGGATGTTTTAAAATTCGTTGAACGCGGTTTATTATGTTTTATCCCAAAATATCCCCAATCTCCACATTTGCTGCATCACGCCACTCAGTTGCAACAAACAATTGACATCAGTTGACATCTTTGAACAATATTTCATTACGTATTTTGGCACGGTTTCATTGTTTCGCTGCGTTTCACCGGCCTCCTCCACAGCAGACGCATCTCCAATGCAATCCTGCAGCAAAGGCTCCTTGGTACTTGGCACATCTGCTTGGCACCTTGTGATACGACAGTCGCATCAGGACCACTTAAAATCGGTGCAGCGGGAAGTGGTCCTTCTTGCAGGAGTGGACTTTCTGTTTGCGGACCCGACTTGACCCGACCCGTGTTTTTCGTGATTTGTGTCCAAGGCACAGCCATCTCCAAGATCGACCCCACGGAGTCCTCTCACAAGTGACGTGACGGGATGTCATTTGACCCGATGCAATGTCATGTGTGGTCAGAACGGTCAAGGCTGGTAGTGATTCAGAATTTTCTGTAAAGATTTTTGTATACCCATCAAAGGAAGTTTATATAAAATCAATTCGAAAATATCTGACTTACGGACGAATGCCGAATCTTGTCATCATGCCATCCTTAAGTCAGCATACTGAGCAAGAGCAGTTCGCGTGCGGGAGAAGAAGAGAAGAGTAACAATTCGAGAAAGTGAATTCCCGAAAACACTGCCAGCGAGAAACCCTGTGTTTTTTCTGGGTAAAGTGGCCCCTGGGGTCGCCGAAGGAGTCATTCATTCATTTCATTTCATTCATTTCATTCATTTCATTCATTTCATTCATTTCATTCATTTCATTCATTTCACTCATTTCATTCATTTCACTCATTTCACTCATTTCATTCATTTCATTCATTTCATTCAATCATTTCATTTCATTTCATTTCAGGTTTGTTGCCAAGATTGCAGGACACGGAACAATCGTATGGGCCCCCATTTAATATTGCTTTATATTGTCCTGAATTGCCGCCGTCAGGAGTCAAGCAGGGTTGCTGGAAAAAAAGGGTCCTCAAAATCTCGGACGACGATATCAGCTGCGGAAAGATCAGGTTCCTGATCGGGCAACCATGGCCATTGGCATGGCCCATAGCTTCAGTAGTAGCAAAAGTCAGCCAAGTTCACAAGGCTGCACTGGTTTCAAATGGGGAAATTTGAAATCATCAAGACTCACATTCTGTTTCACATCTTCACCTCTTGGCACATCAATTCCCCGTGCTGCCTGATCAGGTGGTGGATTCTCCGGTTCTGGTGGTTTTTCTGGTTCTGGTGGTTTCCCTTGTTTTATGGGTGGCTTCCCCTGGGAAAGAGGTGGCTTCCCTGGCTTCCCTGTATGCCCTGGTGCATGTTGCGCATGCTGCGCATGCTGCGCATGTGGCGGGTGTGCAGGTGGCTGTGGCTTCCCTGGTTGCGGTCGTGCCGGCTGTTGCGTTGCTTTCGGGGCGTCTGGCTCAACTTTCACCTGGATCGAAGATTTGGAGGACGACTTCAGCAACTCAGTCTTCACCTGTCTCCACCGAGGGTTTAAAATGCACACACCATGTGAACACAAGTGCGTGCAACATGTCAAAGTACAGCCTTCGCTCAATATTTATTAAATATATATATATACATATTATATATATATACATATTATATATATATATATATATATATCAATATGTATATGCGTAGTACCGAGGTTAGTATTCACGGATTAAACATGTCGAAACATGCCGAAACACAGTGGACTTGTTGTACTTCGGGGCGCCTTCCGCAGCTCAGTGGCAAGCCGAGCCTTGAACCCAGAGATCCCAAGAGACCCGGAGATCATAGAAGTTTCGCCGTTGTTCGCGCAATAGGAAAAACAAATGAAAATGGAAAACGTAACCATCGAGAATAAAAGTGGAAGATAGTCGAAGTGACACATCAATACATATAGCACATATTCGATCAAATCAATTTTATTTTACATATATTTACTGCACACGTATGTACATGGGTGCATCCAAACATCCAGAAGCCTCTTGCGCTGGACTCTTTTATCACAGTTGATGAGAAAGTGATAGAAAGTGCGTGATTTTATGCTCAACCGTTCCGCAACAAAATGCCTGCACTACTCGCACAGCCGGCTGCAGTGTGATCAGGGCATTAATCTGCGCAGTGGGCGCCTGGCCACATATGGTGCAAGGAGAGATCGATCCAAAGCGTGCCAGATCCACAGCATCATTCACTATGTCGCTTATGATAGATCACGTCCTGCAAGAGAAGGTCAAATCCGGCTCATGATCAGGTTTTCTGTGTTCGGCTTGACTAGCTCAGGTTACTGTTCAATATAGTTCATGTTTTTACGCAAACCACATGTTTTTGTTTCGTTTCAGCCTTTGCAAACCCAGTTCAAATTTAATAAAGGAGTGCTCTCCGTGAGTCCATGCATGATCGATGTTGAACGGCTCTGAACGTGAGCTGGCATGACTTTGCTGCGTCGACCGTCACCTTGGCCAAAGACGACAACTTAGAGACGCAGCTGAATGGAAAAAATACCAAAGAACCTCAAACTCGTCACTCAGCCCAAATGCGTCAAGCTTCAGTTGTTTGAGGTTGCCTAGATACACGGCTTGTTTATAAAGGGAGAGGCGTCGGTGCGGCGGAGTCTGGGACAATCGAAGAATGAAAATGAATGAAAGTTTCCTGCAGGAGCATCCCCAGCGATTATCTCCCAAAAAATCCCAGAGTCAAAGTCACAGTATGTCACAATCATAGTCAAGGCGCCGATCTGTTTCTGAAGTCGTTGGGAAAACTCCATGGTTGACTTCTGGCGCTGCAGGATGAGCTCCTGTAGCTCCTGGTCCCGTGCTTCAAGGAAGACAGCAGAAACACAGAAAGGATATAGGAAAACATCCTAATGTGCACACCGCACACCCTACTCCCAAATATGTACGTATATACAAGATAAAATACAACACAAAATAAATCAAAGTAAAATATGTTAAGAAAATATCATGCAATAAAATGTAGTGTAATTTGCGATATTAAATTACATTATTTTTACACTATATTGGTGATAAATATTTTTATATGTAAATGTATATGTATATGCATATTAGCTTTAAATATATCTATGTATGTATATGTATATTAGTTATATATATGTATATGTATATGTGTATGTAATCGCATATGTAAAAATAAAGGTATATGTATATGTATTTGTATTTGTATGCATACATACATACATACATACATACATTACATACATACATACATACATACATACATATATACATACATACATACATACATAAATACATACTTCCTTACATTACGTTACGATACGTTACGATACGTTACGTTACATTACATTACAATACATCACATTACATTACATTACATTACATTGCATCACATTACATTACATTACATACATTACTTACATTACATACATTACATACATTACACACATTACAGACATTACACACATTACACATTTTACACACATTACACACATTACACACATTACATACATTACATACATTACATGCATTACATACATTACATACATTACATACATTACATGCATTACATACATTACATACATTACATACATTACATACATTACATTACATTCATTATATTCATTACACTCATTACCTACATACATACATACATACATACAAAATACATACATACATAGATACATACATACATACATTACATGCCTACATACAAACATACATTACATTACGTTACGCTACATTACATTAAATCACATTACATTGCATTACAAACATTGCATCACATCACATCACATCACATCACATTACATTACTTACATTACATACATTACATTCATTACGCGCATTACACACATTACACACATTACACACATTACATACATTACATACATTACATACATTACATACATTACATACATTACATACATTACATACATTACATAAATTACAAACATTACATACATTACATATATTCCATGCATTACATGCATTACATGCATTACATGCATTACATTCATGACATGCATTACATACATTACATACATTACATACATTACATACATTACATACATTACATACGTTACATACGTTACATACGTTGAATACGTTACATTCGTTACATACGTTGAAAGAATTACAAGAATTACAATACACTACATTACATACATTACATACATTACATACATTACATACATTACATGCATTACATACATTACATACATTACATACATTACATACATTACATGCATTACATACATACATTACATTACATACATTACATCACATACATTACATACATTACATTACATACATTACACTACATACATTACATTACAGACATTACATTACAAACATTACATTACATACATTACATTACATTACATACATACATACATTACATACATACATACATACATTACATTACATTACATTACATCACATTACATTACATTACATTACATACATTACATACATTACATACATTACATACATTACACACATTACAGACATTACACACATTACACATTTTACACACATTACACACATTACATACATACATATATACATACATACATTTGCATACATACATTGCATACATGCATACATGCACACATGCATACATGCATACAATACATGCATACATGTATAAATGCATACATACATACATACATTACATGCCTTCATACAAACATACATTACATTACATTACATGCATTACATTACATTACATTACATTGCATTGCATTACATGACATGACATGACATAACATGACATTACATTACATTACATACATTACATTACATTACATTAAATTGCATTACATTAAATTGCATTACATTCATTACATACATTACATACAGTACACACATTACACACATTAAACACATTACACACATTACATACATTACATACATTACACTACATTACATTACATTGCATTACATTACATTACATTACATACATTACATACATTACATACATTACATACATTACATACATTACACACATTACATACATTACATACATTACATACATTACATTACATTACATTACACTGCATTACATTACATTACATTACATACATTACATACATTACATACATTACATACATTACATTACATTACAACACACTGCATTACATTACATTACATTTCATTACATTACATTACATTACACTACATTGCATTACATTACATTGCATTACATACATTACATTACATACATTACATTACGTACATTAAATTACATACATACATACATACATACATTTGATACATACATACATTTGATACATACATACATACATACATATTTACATATATACATATATACAAATATACATGTATACATACATATATACACATATACATATTTACATGTATGTGTATATATTTATATATATATATTGATGTATACATATCGAAAGAGTACGATCAAGTCCTTCAGCGGGGCCCTTTCCAAATGCAGCCCATTCCAAGGAAGTTCACCACGAATGCTATTAGTGCTTACAAAGGGGTGAAGAATCTGCTTAGGTTGTTTTTGATAAAGTTTGGGATTTGTTTTCTTTCCAGGTACCATTTGCCCTGTATTTGCAACAGTTTGGAACTAGAACCTGTCATTTTGCATGTATTTGCTGCATTTTGGCTTCAGCCTCTAATTTTTGTATGGTATTTGCTACATGTTGGTACTTCAAACCTTCATGGCCTCTCATTTTGCGTGGTATTTGCTACATGCTGGTACTTCAAGCGTTCATGTTGGTTTCTCTTGGGGGGCATTTAGAATATTTTAAAATGCCCTTAGTGCTTCATTTAGGGTTTCTTTAGGGTTTCATTTAGGGTTTCTTTAGGGTTTCATGTAGGGCGTCGTTTAACGTTTCGTTTAGGGTTTCTTTGGCGTGTCATTTTGTTTTTTTTTTTCGGGTGTCATTTAAGGTATCTTTAGGTGTCTTTGGGGGTTCGGCTAGGCTTTCTTGAGGGTTTCATTAAGGGTGTCTAAGGGTGTCTTGCGGGTTTCATTTAGGGTGTCTTTAGGGTCTCTTGAGGTCTTCACTTATGGTTTCTTTAGCGCGTCATGGACCTTGAGGGTTTCATTTAAGGTTTCTTACTAGGGTGCCCCTCTGGGTTAATTAGTCTAAGGTTTTCTAAAGTTAAACCGGAGAAAATTAAGCAAACGAAAATGAAAAGCAAAGAGACGGGGTAAAGAAAGGAAGCAGAGAAGCAGAGAAGCAGGAAAACGTACAGCAGCAAAAACTCATGACTGCAGAAAAAGAGAGAAAGTAGAAGTAGAAAGGCGCAGAAGCAACAAAAAAAGACAAAAGCAGGAAAAGCAACAAGCGGAAAAGCAGAGAAGCATGCAAGAGAGAAGCAAGAAAATCAGAGAAGCAGAAAAGCAAAGAAGCAGGACACACAAATAAAACGGAAAAACAAGAAAAACAATAATGCAGAAAAGCAGAGAAGCAGAAAAAACCAAAAAGCGGAAAAGCAGAGAAGCAGGAACCGCAGAAAAGCAGGAATCTAGAAAACAATCCGAAGCCTGCTCAAAAAAAAACTAGAATAAATAACCCTCCCTCGCAAAACATGATAATTAAAGCCCGGTAAAAAGGATTTACATGGACTGCACCCATATATGTATACATATGTGTGTATATATACATATATATATATGTATGTATATATATTTTTTACGTACATGGGGATGTGTACATGTATAGCAGCATTTTTTTTCACAAGCGACCGGCCGCTCAACTGAACCACACGTGCGCAGCAGCGTGCCCTAAGCTGGCTGCTTATTTCATGAATGTGGTAAAAAGATATAGGCCCTGTCTATTGTTTTCTGTTTTTCTGCAATTGGGAGGAGGAGATGAATATATCTGGTGGTGTCATACCATTGTTTCATGCTGGGGGAGGAGAAGCGTTTGAGTTCGACAATGGTGAAACGCTGGTAAAAAGAATGTAAGGGATGGATTGGCGGAAAATATGAACGCGGTGCAGGGCTTGATGCGTGATTCTGGACTGTCTGGATTAATGGGAGCTGCTTCCCTGGCTCCAAAGCTATGCTGGTTTTCTACCGGTTTCAGAAAGCGACGTTAGAGATTGAGGGCTGTCTCGCACAGAGCCCGGTGAAAACTTCAGCTGGGCTGGGTGGTGTTTCGGCGTGGCGGAGCCACCTCCTTGCAAGCTGCTTGCTTTTGCTCCAAAGCTATTGGTGTTCCGGCATGGCGGCTGCTTCCTTGGATCCAAAGCTATATTTTCTACCGGGTTCAAAAAGCGACGTTAGAGATCGAGTGTCTCCGGCAGAGCCCGATGAAACCTTCAGGGGTGGTGTTCCGGCGTGGCGGAGCCACCTCCTTGCAAGCTGCTTGCTTTTGCTGCAAAGCTATTGGTGTTCCGGCATGGCGGAGCCCCTTCCTTGCCAGCTGCTTCAGGCTGCTTCCTTGGATCCAAAGCTATCTTTTTCTACCGGGTTCAAAAAGCGACGTTAGAGATCGAGTGTCTCCGGCAGAGCCCGATGAAACTTTCAGGGGTGGTGTTCCGGCGTGGCGGAGCCACCTCGTTACGAGCTGCTTCCTTGGCTCCAAAAGCTATTCTTCTACCGGATTCAGAAAGACGTTAGCGATCGAGGGCTGTCTCTTACAGAGCGGTGAAACCTTCTGATGAATCTCCTGAGGACGCCATGCCAGCATGCTTCGCCTCCCTGTGTTCTGGAGATGCACAAAGCATTGCAAATAAATACCAATGTTTTGAAGGCAAGGCAACAAAAAACATTCTAAATTAATTACATTTTTTTGGTAGGTTGATCGCAAAAGATGCTGGTATGTACACCGTTTTTGGAATGTCAAGAAAACGTGGAAGGCACAAAACACTGTAAATAGCGGTGTTTGGCCGCTGAAACGCTGGTATTTACGCAGTTTTTTGCCCGTGACGGTGCGCCCCCGGGTAGCTAAAGCTATGGTTGCAAGGTGCACACAAACGGCGGAGGCATCGCCGGAATCCGGCGATCCCTCGACGCGTGTGGTGGTAGCCTGCAGCTAGCTTTAGCTACCTGGGTGCGCGCCTCTGCTGCCGACATCCTTCAGGCTGGTGGTGTTTTTACGTTTTTCGGGGTCCAGGGTGGGAAGAAGACGATAAAATTACAAGAAGCTTTTTGGATGTCATTTTGGCAACTTTTTGGCGGATTTTTGCTGTTTTTTTGGTGCTTCCGAGGCGCAAAAAACTGTGGTATTTACGGTGCTTTTGCTCCGGGCATTTTAAAAAAACGCGGAAAACCCATCTATTGGACGATTTTTGCCCACTACGAGATTGAGAAAAAAGCTGCAGGGGTAACACCAACCAACCAGCCAGCCAGCCAGCAAGCAAACTAACAAACAAACAAACAAACAACAAACAAACAACAACCCATAACAACCCATAGCAACAACCAACAAACAAACAAACAAACAAACAAGCAGACAGACAGACAGACAGACAGACAAACCGACCAACCAACCAACGAACCAATCCGACCGAACGACCGACCGACCAACAAACCAACCAACCGCAACAACAAACAACAACAAACAACAACAAACAACAACAAACAACAACAGACAACAACAGACAACAACAAACAACAACAAACAACAACAAACAACAACAAACAACAACAAACAACAACAAACAACAACAAACAACAACAAACAACAACAAACAACAACAAAAAACAACAAACAACAACAAACA